>Ga0180008_1000891_pt1 | contig 21266 bp, 20 predicted proteins | sample MM_PW_MetaG_FD_121121 | JGI IMG/M metagenome (GOLD analysis project Ga0180008, IMG submission 121121) | Groundwater microbial communities from the Aspo Hard Rock Laboratory (HRL) deep subsurface site, Sweden - MM_PW_MetaG | ecosystem: Environmental > Aquatic > Deep subsurface > Groundwater...
GCTTTTTCGGATGCCGACTAAGCTCTGAGGGTGCTTCTGCCCCTGGTTTCACGGAGGATTGAATATGCTGTTGTTGTGGATACTGGTTCTGGTGCTCGGCATTGCCTACCTGGCACACCGTCGTACCGCCCCCCTGCCCGCCCTGGGCGTGGTCGCCGTCTACCTGTTGGCGATGGGCGCCTTCAGCCATGCGCCGGGCTGGCTGCTGCTGGTGTTCTGGGCCCTGCTGGCGGCGGTCGCTGCACCGCTGCTGCTGCCCGACCTGCGCCGCCAGTACTTCACCGCACCGCTGTTCAACTGGTTCCAGAAAGTCTTGCCGCCGATGTCCGAGACCGAGCGCGATGCCATTGACGCCGGTACCGTGTGGTGGGACGGCGAACTGTTCAGCGGCCGCCCCGACTGGGACAAGCTGCTGGCCTACCCCAAGGCGCAACTGACCGAAGAAGAACAGGCCTTTATCGACGGCCCCACCGAAGAGCTGTGCGCCATGGTCACCGACTGGGAAATCGGCCAGGCCATGGACCTGCCACCGGCAGCCTGGGACCATATCAAGCAACATGGCTTCTTTGCCCTGATCATCCCCAAGGAGTTCGGTGGCAAGGGCTTTTCGGCCTACGCCCATTCCCAGGTGGCGATGAAACTGGCAACCCGCAGCGGCGACCTTGCCTCCACGGTAATGGTCCCCAACTCCCTGGGCCCGGCAGAACTGCTGCTGCACTACGGCACCGATGAGCAACGCAACCACTACCTGCCACGCCTGGCCCGTGGCGATGACATCCCGTGCTTTGCCCTGACTGGCCCGCTGGCCGGTTCCGATGCCGGTGCGATGCCCGACACCGGGGTAATCTGCAAAGGCGAATGGGAAGGCAAGGAAACCCTTGGCCTGCGCCTGAACTGGGAAAAACGCTATATCACCCTGGGACCGGTCGCGACCCTGCTCGGCCTGGCCTTCAAGGCCCATGACCCGGACCACCTGCTGGGTGAAGAAGAAGACCTGGGCATCAGCCTGGCGCTGATCCCCACCGACACCCCCGGCGTGGAAATCGGCCGTCGCCATCTGCCCCTGGGCGCCGCGTTCATGAATGGCCCCAACTCCGGCAAGGACGTTTTCATTCCCCTGGACTTCCTGATCGGCGGCCAGGAAATGCTCGGCAAGGGCTGGATGATGCTGATGAACTGCCTGTCGGTAGGCCGTTCGATCTCCCTGCCGGCGGTGGGCACTGGCGCCGCCAAGTTCACCAGCCTGGTGACCGGCCAGTACGCCCAAGTGCGCGAGCAGTTCAACGTGCCACTCTCGGCCTTCGAGGGCATCCAGGAAGCCCTGGCCCGTATCGGCGGCAATGCCTGGCTGATGGACAGCGCGCGGATGCTCACCGCCAATGCCGTCGACCTGGGGGAAAAGCCCTCGGTGCTCTCGGCAATCCTCAAGTACCACCTGACCGAGCGCGGCCGCGAATGCATCAGCCATGCCATGGACGTGCACGGTGGCAAGGGCATCATCATGGGGCCCAACAATTACCTGGGCCGCAGCTGGCAAGGGGCGCCGATCTTCATCACTGTCGAAGGCGCGAATATCCTCTCGCGCAACCTGATGATCTTCGGCCAGGGGGCAATCCGTTGCCACCCGTTCGTGCTCAAGGAAATGGCCCTGGCTGGCCGTGAAGACCGCGATCAGGCCCTCAAGGAGTTCGATGGGCTACTGATGCAACATATCGGCTTTGCCGTGAGCAACGCGGCCAGCACCCTGGTGCTGAACCTGGGCCTGGGCCACTTCGAAAAAACTCCGGGCAACCGCTTGAGCCAGGGCTATTTCCGCGCGCTCAACCGCCAGGCTGCCGCATTCGCCCTACTGGCGGACCTGAGCATGATGCTGCTGGGGGGCGAGTTGAAGCGTCGCGAACGCCTGTCGGCGCGGTTGGGGGATGTGCTCAGCCATATGTACCTGGCCTCGGCGGCGCTCAAGCGCTACCACGATCTCGACTCCCCGGACCATCTGGAGCCGCTGTTTGCCTGGGCCATGGAAGAAAGCCTGGGCCAGTCGGAACGCGCGCTGGATGAACTGCTCGGCAACTTCCCCAACAAAGTGCTGGGCTGCCTGATGCGGGTCATCGTGTTCCCGTTCGGTCGCCGCCACACAGGCCCGTCCGACGCACTGGACGCCGAGGTCGCGGCAGTGATTGGCCGGGCCAAGGGGGATCCGACCCTCGAAGAGCTGCTGGCTGGCTGCTATCGCCCGCAATCGGCGCAAGACCCGGTAGGCGCGTTGCAACATGCCTACGACCTGCTGGGTGCCAGCCATCCCCTACAAAAGAAACTCCACAGCGCCCTCAAGAGTGGCCAGGTCAAGCCCCGCGCAGGGGAGCATGCCATCGAAGCGGCACTGGAAGCCGGCGTGCTGCAACCAGCTGAAGCGCAGACCCTGCGCGACGCAGAAGCTGCACGGCGCAAGGTGATCGATGTGGATGACTTCAGCAAAGAGGAGTTGGCCCAGGCACCAGGCAGAGTCCGCTAATACCGGCGGTCATATAAAAGCGGGCGCGAGAGCTATATACTCTCGCGCCCGTTTTTGCTTTATGAGGACTTACTCCCGTGTCCAACGTCGTTGCCGATCATCTCGTCTTGCTCGACCACCTGCGCAGTATCCTGGTTGCCGTCGGCGAAGCCGAACAGGTTCCCGAGGAAAGCCACGCGTTGTTCCTGGAGCGCTTTGATGAACTGCGGGCCATGCTGCCCATCGACCCGATCGAAAGCCAATACCTGGGCCAGGACATCATGAGCCAGGTCATCCTGCGCTACCCGCAGATTGCCCATCTGGTGCCACGTGACCTGCTGTGGTTTTTCGGCGGTGACTGCCTGCACTTCATGCCCGACGATGAACTGGACCTGTACCAGGCCCTGGAAGAACGCCGCTTCGAAGCCGAGCAGAACGACGAGCCTTTCGACTGGAACCAGGAAAAGCAGTTGCTGGCTATGCCCCAAGACCAGTCCAAGCACTGATCCCGAACGCACCGAAAATCCAGGTGTGGAGAGGGCTTGTGTAGGAGCGGGCTTGCCCGCGATGGCTGAGTGCCAGTCGATACATGAGTTGACTGATACACCGCTATCGCGGGCAAGCCCGCTCCCACATTTTCGCTCGCGCGCCTACCGCCGATGCAATGTCGGCTCCCGCGCCATGCACTCCACCAGATAATCGATAAACACCCGCAACTTCGGCGGCAGGTATCGTGTGGGGGAATGCAGCAACCAGGCATCACCATGGTACGAGGCAATGAAATCCCATTGCGCCAGGACCTGCACCAACCGCCCCTCCTCCAATGCATGGCGCGCAGTGAAATACGGCAAGCTGCCAATCCCCACGTCCTGCAACACCGCATCCAACCGCACCCCCGTGTGATTGGCCGCATAGCGCCCATGTACACCCACCGTCACTGTTTTGCCAGCCTGGCGGAATTTCCAGCGCGCATCCCCGGGGGTTTCGCCCAGGTAGATGCAACTGTGCTCCAGCAAGTCATGGGGGTGCAGCGGCATCCCGTGGGTGGCCAGATACTGGGGCGTGGCACACAGCAAATGCTCGATCGGCAGTAACTGGCGCCCCACCAAGCCCGGCGGTGGGCTGTCGGTGATACGGATGCTCAGGTCGACATTGTCATCAATCAAATCCACCGGTCGATCCTCCAGGATCAACTGCACATCGACCTTGGGATAACGCCGCAGAAATTGCGGCATATGCGGATGCACCACAAACCGCCCGACCGCCTTGGGCACGCTGACCCGCACCAGCCCTTCCGCCTCGTGGGTGTACTGGCCGCTGATTTCCATGACCGAGCGCGCCGCGTTGACCATTTCCTGACAGCGCTTGAACACGGCCTCGCCCCCTTCGCTCAAGCGCAGCTTGCGCGTGGTGCGCTGCAATAACCGAGTGGCCAGGGCCTTTTCCAGGCGCGAGATGCTACGGCTCACCGCCGATGGCGAAGCCCCCAACTGGCGCGCGGCCTCAGAAAAGCTGCCGGTTTCCACCACTTTGACGAAAATCGCCATTTCACCCAGCAATGGCAAAGGAAGATTGATGCTCATGACGCACAGGTCCATTGATATTTGAACGGATTATCACCCATTCAAGCACTACTTATACTGCGGCGCAGAACCCTGATGTGGATGTAGATGATGACCCAACGCCTGTTTTTTACCCATGACCACCTGGTTGCCGATGTTGATGTACTGGAGTGCACGCCTCATGAACAGCAGTTTGCGGTAATCCTGCAGTCCACCATTTTCCATCCCCAGGGTGGCGGCCAACCCTTTGATACCGGGTGGCTGGGGCACAGCAATGTGTTGAAAGTGGTGCAGGAAGAGCAGCGTATCGTGCATTACGTGGACCAGCCCGTCGCACTTGGCCCCCAGCAAGCGCGGGTCGACGGCGAACGCCGCGCCCTGCACACACGCCTGCATTCGGCCGGGCATCTGATCGGCAACGCCGGTGAAACCCTGGGCTGGATGCCGATCAAGGCCCACCACTGGCCAGGTGAAGGCAAGATCAGTTTTATCCGTGGAGAATCGGCACAAAACATGGAAGCCGATGCCTTGCAGGATCAGGTCAACCAATGGATCGCTGCGGACCTGCCACGCCATATGACATTGGACGGCGGCACCCGGGAGGTCGGCTTTGGGGAGCTGCCGTCCTACGCCTGCGGCGGCACTCACGTGCAAACCCTCGCCCAGATCGGTCCAGTCACGATTCTCGGACTGTCCGAGAAAAAGGGCACGCTGTCGGTTCGCTATAGCCTCGACTGACGACACCAGCCTGTGAGTGGCAGGCGGCGTTTTCGTACTGCGATAGGACATCTCCCCCACCAGAGGCTCCCCTCCGGCGGGTGGGTGATGCTAGTGTGTGGAAATATTTCTGATGATACCGACAGAAACTTCCTACTCACCACCTGCAAAGGAATGCCCCAGCAATGGACTTCTCCCTCAAGCACCTGGCCGCCGCCACCCTGATGGTCGCCAGCCTGTCGGCCTTTACCACGCCAGCCTTCGCCAATATCACCCCACAACAGAGCGCGACCATCCTCAAGACGTTCAATGACGCCTCGATCAAGGACTTCCGCACCTTTCTGGGTAGCCTGGCCAAGAGTGAGCTGGGCAAAACCGCCGATCTCGCCCCGGCAATCAGTGCCTTTCTCGATAACAAGAGCCTGTCGGCCGAGCAGCAAAACGAGATTCACCGCCTGCTGGGCCTCTACGCCCGGGTGAAATACGGCGCAGCGGCGACCGAGACTCTGCGCGAGCTGGTGGCCATTCCGACCTTCCAGGTGGAAGGCGTAGCCCAGCACGACAACCCTGAATTCATCAAGATCGCCGACAAGATCAAGAGCCTGGCCCAGTCTTTTAACCTGAGCTTTCGCAACATCGACAATCGCGTCTATGAAATATCCCTGGAAGGCACTGGCGATGAAGTGGTCGGCATCCACGCCCACGCCGACGTGGTGCCGGTGACCCCGGAAAACTGGGTACTGGCCGACGGCACGCGCCTCGACCCATTCAAGGTCACGCTGATTGGCGACCGCATGTACGGCCGCGGCACCGAGGATGACAAGAACGGCATCGTGGTCACGCTGTACGCCATGAAAGTGATCAAGGAAGAAAAGCTGCCACTGGCACGCAATTTCAAGCTGCTGGTAGACACCACTGAGGAAACCACCGGCGACGCCATTCCTTATTACTTTGAACGCAACCCGACACCAAACTACAACCTGGCACTGGATGGCGGCTATCCGGTAGTGATCGCCGAGAAGGGTTATGGCACGGTCATGGCAACCTTTGCCAAGCGCAAGGCACAAGGCAACGGCGCCGAAATCGTCGCGATGACCGGCGGCCTGGCGACCAACCAGATCCCTTCGGCGTCGGTGGCAACCTTGCGCAGTGACAAACCCGCCGAACTGGCTGCCAGCCTGCAACAGGCCGGCGCTGCCTATGCCAAGGCCCATGGTGGTGATTTCACGGTAGATGCCAAGGTTGTCGGCAAAGACGTCAAGCTGACGGTTACCGGGGTATCGGCTCACTCCTCCGAGCCCGAGTCCGGCATCAACCCGGTGGCGCGGATGCTGGACTTTATCAACAGCCTGGGTGGCAAGGTGGCGCTCAAGCACAACGAGATTACCGACGCCGCGCGCTACGCCGCCGAAAACTGGGGCCTGGACTACCTGGGTGGCAAATTGGGCGTGGGGTTTTCCGATGAGTTCATGGGGCCGCTGACCACTTCCCTGACCTTCGTGGGCATCGATGAAAAAACCTTCAAGCTGGCAGTCAACCTGCGGGTGCCAAAAGGCAAAGCGCCGCAAACCCTCAAAAAGGAAATCGCCGACAAGCTGAACGCCTGGAGCACCAAGACCCATATCGCACCGACGTTCGATTACTCGATTGCCGCGCCGATGTACCGCAACCCCGAAGGCGAATGGGTCAAGGCGTTGCTGGCCGTGGCCACGGAAAACCTGGGCATGGAATCCAAGTTCGGCACTTCAGCCGGCGCAACATCGGTGCATGAGCTGCCCAACGGCGTGCAATTTGGCCTGGCACGGCCTGAAGCCAAGTACACCGGCCATACCGACAACGAGTTCAAGACAACCGAACAGTTCCTGCTGGACCTGCAGATCGTGACCGAGATGATGGGGCGTATAGGGCAATTGCCCAAGCTGTGATCAGAGGATTGGGCCAACCTTGCAGGCAAGTCCGTTCCTCCAGCCTTGAATCCCGGGCAAACAAAAACGCCGCTCATGACACAGCGGCGTTTTTTTTAGAGGCGGCGCTACAAACAGCCCCCACACATTCAGGACACGATTGTCACTTGGGAGCATTGGTAGAAGAGAAAATGTAGCGCGCAAAACGCCATTTTCCATCGGTTTCACGGTGCAGCAAAAATACTTCCTGGTTCCCTTCAGCGCTGCTCGATTGCGCGGCCGCCAGCGGTTTGACAATACCGTTGGAGCGAGTGCGGGCAAAGGCCCAATCAGGTGACAGCGGCTGAATCTCATCAATCGTAAACCGTACGTTGAGCTTGATCGCTGCGAAGACCCGTTGATAGGCCTCGCGCACGGCATCACGCCCAACGGCAGGCAAACTGTTTTGCGGCATGAACACCGCGTCCTCTGCGTACAACGCCATCACCTGGTCCAGGTCCGAAGCATTCAACGCCGTTTGATATTGCTGCAGCTGGGCAGTGACCGCCTCTTTCACCGCTTCTTTTGCGCCAGCCGGTTGAGTCGCCATGGCAATAGCGGGGAGAAGCAAGGCGCCCAAGGTCAGCGCCAGTAATGAAGTACGCATGATGTGCTCCTTAGTGTCAGAGTTTTACGACCAGCTTGCCCAAGGCACCGTCGCTTTCCATCAGGCGATGGGCATCAGGTATCTGCTCGAATTCAAAGGTTTTCGTGCGGATCGACGGCATGCGCCCCGCTTCGACTTCCTTGGCAATCCACAAAAGCGGGCTGTCCTTGAGGGGCATGTCCGGCGTGCCGAGCAGGCCACTGCCGAAGAAGTTCAGCTTTACGGCCGCCGGCAGGTCCTGCATCAGGTGCAGTTGCTCCAGCACCGGTGCCCCTCCCAGCAATCCGATAACGCTGACGGCACCAAACGGGCGTACCGTCTTGAGGCTGTCGCGCAACGTCGCGGCACCGACCACCTCCAGCACCGCATCAACGCCTTGAGGAGCCCGCTGGCGAACCTGCTCGGCGATCGATCCGTTGTCGACCACCACGTCATCGGCTCCCATCTCGCGCAAGCGCTGGACCTTGTCTGCCGAGCGGGTCGTGGCAATCACTTTCAGGCCGCGGGCCTTGGCATAGGTCAGCGCCGCCAGGCCGACTGAAGACGTTGCGCCGCGAACCAGCAGCGTCTGGCCTGGCTGGATCGCCAGGCTCTTGTCCAGCGCGCCCCACACCGTGAGGTAGGCTTCAGGTAACGCGGCAAGCTCTTCCCATGAAAGTGTCGAACCCTCCAAAGAAATCACATTGCTGCGCAATACCGTCACCTCTTCGGCATAGCTCCCATTACGGGCGAACTGCATGCCGCCCATGGCGGTGGCGACGCGCTGGCCGGTACGCAGAGTGCCCGAAGGATCATGAATCACTTCCCCCACAGCCTCGATGCCCGGTACCCGCGGAGCCGTGATCGGGCCCATTTTCCCGGCACGCAGATAGGCTTCCGCACGGTTGAGGCCCAATGCCCGCACACGAATCCTCACCTCCTCGCTGGAGGGTTCTACAGAAGGAATGTCTTTGAGCGTCAAGGCCTCAGGGCCACCTGCTTGTTCAATGACAAAAGCTTTCATGCTAATGGCCTCAGGCACGTGGTTGAGTGGTAGCGAACAGATAGCGGTGAATCTTCCAGTTACCTTGTTCGTTACGGAACACGAACAACTCATTGTTGCCTTCGGTCACATCAATCCCGGCAGCCAGAATGCGCGTGGTCCCAGCCGAGGAGGTACGCACCCAGGCCCAGTTGCCGACTTCTTCGATCTCATGGATGGTGAACTTGACATTCAACTTGAGGGTGGCAAAAACCTGCTCGTAACCGGCTTTCACCGCGTCACGGCCGACCAGGGCAGGTGCGTGCTGAGGCATGAACACCGGGTCGCTGCCATACAGGTCGAGAATGGTCTTGATGTCGTTGGTGTTGAGGGCGGTTTCGTAAAGGCCGAGAACAGATTTGATCGTCATGATGAAGCTCCGATTGATTGGAAGGTTCCGGCGTTGGGCCAGTGACTTCACTATCTATCAATCAGGATTGGATATTAACCACCCAGAATGACAATCACACTCTCATATATGGAAGGAACAGAAAAACAAGGTTGTGCCATACAGTTTTGCGGGGTCACAAAGGTTGCGGCGGCCAAACGCTCATCGCAGTGTCCACAAACGCAATCATTTGCTCATACGGAACCTGATCCTTGGCCTGCACGCTCAAGCCAAACATGACGGTGGTATAGAAACCCGACAGCGTTTGAACATTCGTATCCGCTGGCACGTCACCCTCAAGCAGGCCTTGGTGGATACGATCTTCAATCAGTCGATGGGTTTCTCTGCGCTGGGCAGTGAGTTCGTCCTGGATCACCTGGCTCTCGGGGGTTCCGGACAACGCCGCCAACACCACCAGACAACCACGGGCCGGGTCGCCGCGATAAAACCGCGTGACCGTCTCCTTAAGCAGGACCTCCACCGCTTCGCGAGCCGTCGACGCGTCTGCCAGGACGCTGTAGCGATAGGCGCCATGATGCGTGAGGTAGTGATCCAACGCGGCCCGAAACAGACCTTCCTTGTTCTTGAAGGCCGCATACAGGCTGGGTGGATTGAGACCCATGGCCTGGGTCAGCGCGCTCAGCGATGCCCCTTCGTATCCCCGCAACCAGAACACATCCATTGCCCGGTCCAGCACTTGCGCGCGGTCAAAGGCGCGTGGTCTTCCTCGCTCGGCCATGCTTCCCCCTGGAATTAACGTTCGTTACAAATATATTGACACATCTGACCTCGGTGAATTATTACATAGTGATCATTATGTATATAGCCCCGGTTTTCCCTGCCGGCTCCAGAGGATGGATTTCTGTGACAACGCGTTTACTTTCCCCCCTGGATATTGGTCCCCGGACCCTGCAGAACCGCATAATTTTAACCCCCCTGATCCCGTCTTCACCCCAACCCAGCCCGCCTTGCTACGTTCAATGCGTGGGCGCCGGGTTGGTGATTGCGCAGGGTGCACCTGTCTGTCCTGAAGGCTTGGGCCATATCGATGCCACAGGTCTCTATTCGGCGGAGCAGGTTGCCGCCTGGAAAGCCGTTACCCACACGCTTCATGAAACTGGCAGCCTGGTTGTCGCCCAGCTCTGGCATGTGGGCCGCGTGTCCCATTGCTCGCTGCAACCTAGCAACCGTGCGCCGCTTGCGCCTTCGGGCATCAGGACCCGATCCAAGGTTTTCATCCGCGATGACCAAGGCGCCGGTATCTGGGCGCCGGCTGCAAGCCCCAGAGAGATGACACTGGCAGACATTCGCCTGGCTCAACAGGCGTTTGTCGACGCAGCGGCGAATGCCATGACCGCCGGGTTTGATCTGGTTGAGCTACATGGCGCCAGCGGCTATCTGATTGAACAATTCCTGGCCACTGGCACCAATTTGCGCCAGGACGACTACGGGGGATCGCTGGAGAACCGAGCCCGGTTCCTGCTGGAAATCGTGGATAGCCTGATCGCAACCCTGGGAGCAGAGCGCGTCGGTGTGCGCTTGTCGCCCTGGGGCAGCCTCAATGACATTGAGGATCGTGAACCCCATGCCATGGCCCTGTACCTGGCCGAGGAACTCAACCACCGCCACATTGCTTACCTGCACGTGGTTGAGTGGATGCCAGGTACAGGGCCGGCCTACCCCGAAGGTTTTCGCCGATGGCTGCGAGCGGCCTTCAAGAACCCTTTGATTGTATGCGCCAACTTCGATAGCGAGATTAACGAGCGGTTACTGCTCGAGGGCCTGGCAGATGCCATCGCCCTGACAACCCCACTGAGTCTTTGCGCCTATGGCTCAAAAACCATAGAAGTTGCAACATGGATCTGAATGCTCTACGGATGTTCGCGGCCATCGCGCAATCGGGCAGCATGACTGCTGCTGCCGAACACCTGGGTATCCCGCTTGCTACCATCAGCCGCCGGGTCCGGGACCTGGAGCGGGAGCTCAACGTACAACTGCTGCAACGTTCGGTGCACGGTACCTACCTCACCGACGCCGGCATGCGCTTGTACCAGCACGCCAGCCGGGGCCTGGACATACTGACCCGTGGTGAACGCGCCTTGCAAAACGAGCAAGCCAGGCTCAAGGGACTCCTGCGGCTTTCACTGCCGTCTTCGCTCAAGCCCTGGTGGGAAGTGCTCTCAAGGTTCCAGCAGCGTTATCCAGACATTATGCTGCAGGTCCAGGCTAGCGACAGGTCCGACCGCCTGGCCGAAGATGGCGTTGATGTGATCATTCGCATAGGCCGGTGTACTCAGCACTCCCTGGCCAATCAACGGGTGTTCACCTACCACCACGTGCTGGTGGCAGCCCCCGCATTGCTCCAGCGTCTGGGCGAGCCTGCCGAGATCACCGACCTGCACAAGTTCCCTTGTGGCGTCTGGAGCCAAGGTTCGACAGCCAGTTGGCGCCTGGGAAAGGAAGTATTCAAACCTGACCCGACAATACTCACCAACGACTACGCCCATTTATGCAGCCGCGCCCTGGCAGGTGGCGTGCTGACCGAACTGCCCCCGTTCATGGCAATGGAGCACATCAAAAACAATCAGTTGGTCGCCTTGCTGAAGGAACACCCACTCCCAGAACTGGAGATCACCCTGCATTACCCTTCACACCCGACGACCTCCCCCATCGTGCAGGCTTTTCTGGATTTTGCCCGGCAGCACATAAAACACCCCGCCCAGCTCAATACCCAGTCAACGTTGCTGACTCACGCATAACTCATTCCCTTCTCAAGGGCGGGGTGCTGTCTCTCGTCGGCATCAAGACCCGGGCTGACGCCGACGCAAAGCAGCTCGTCGATAGATCTCATGACGCGCGGCAATCATCGGGTCGGTGCTGGTTTCTATTCCATCGACCAGGCCTCCCGGATCAAAGGCCACGGTTTGTTGGGCTGTCGCTTGCTGGGATGACGGGACCAGGGCGCGCAACGTCAATATGCCCAGCTCGACTTCAGCGTGGGCCTGCGCCCCTTGGCGCGGCCAGGGGATGGAACCATCGCCAATCGCATCACCGGGCTCGGCCAGTTGTAGCATCAGACGCAGATTCACCGGCCCCACAGCCAAGCGCCCAGCCATTGCCCGTTGCAGATAATCGTCAGGCATCGCGGCCAATTGCGCACTGCCGAGCGGCGGTTCCTTCAGTTGGGGCTCGATGCGATAACGGCCAACATGACGCCCCCCTTGCGCGTCGACAAACACCAGGCTATTGACCCCAAAATACTCGCTCGAACTGTAGCTGCGTGGTGCCGGTTTGGCAGCCTCCAGAAAGGCCTGCGCTCTGGGATGATCCGCCAGGAACGCCTGAAGCGGTGCCGGGTTGGCAGGCGTGGCGACACTGGCAGCAATGCCCTGCAGAAACACCAGAAAGGCTTCAGGGGTAGCCACGGGGAAGCCATCGTAAGAGTGCGCGACAATATCCGTGGACAGCCCCCCCGGCAGTTCAAACCGAATGGCCATGCCATGGGGACTCGCATCGGGATCCCCGTCACGGGTTGACGGCACACCACTGAAGTTCGAGAACCGCACCAGGATGGGTACTATATTCCCCTGCAAGTGAGCCGCCCGGCTCAGGCCTTGTGCAGCTTTTGACGCAACAAATGTACCGTTGACCAAAACGCCCCTGGCATGTGCTATCCGAAACCCGGGGTGGTTGCCAAACGTAGCGTAGAGAGCGTCAAGCAAGGCGTCATACAACTGACTCTGTGACATCGGCACGCTCCTTTGGACCTGCCACTTATCCTGGCCTGCAACCACTGGCGCAGAGGCGGCAATCATCGCGCCCAGCAGCACCGCGGCCAGTGGTCTCAAGCCTCCCATGCCCCTATCCCCGCACAGTCACTGGCGTGGACCGGGGTTGAGCGCAATGTGTTTGTATTCGACAAAGTCGTCCATGGCCGCCATCCCGTTGAGACGCCCTTGGCCCGATTGTTTGAATCCTCCCTCTTCGAACTCGTCGTACACCACCGCCCAATCATTGACCCATACCGTCCCGGCCTCAAGCTCGCGCGCCACCCGCAGGGAGCGGTCGATATCCCGGGTCCAGATGCTCGCGGCCAGACCGTATTCGCTGTTGTTGGCCAGTTCGAGAGCCTGGGCTTCAGTGTCGAAGATTTGCACAGTCAGCACCGGACCAAAGGTTTCATGTTGCACGATGGGCATATCCGCATTGTTCACTTGCAGCAGCGTCGGGCGGTAAAACGCCCCCTGGGCCAACGTTCCCGTCGTGATCGGGCCACCGCGCACAATGACCTGCGCCCCGCCAGCAATGGCCTCTTCGACCGCCTGGTTCACGCGCTGTACATTGGCCTTGTCGATCAGGGGTCCCATTTCACTGGCTGGGTCTGCTGCCGGGCCGACCCGGACCGCCTTGAGCCGCGCCGCCAGACGCTCGATCAAGACCGGCGCAATCTCGCGTTGTACCAGCAGGCGCGAACCGGTCATGCAGAACTGTCCTGCGAAAACCGTCAGGGCCTTTTCCAATGTCGGCACGGCCGCATCGAGGTCAGCATCGGCAAAAACCACCATAGGTGTCTTCCCACCCAGCTCCAGGCCAAAGCGCTTGAGGTGCTGTGCGCCGACGGCCGAAATACTCCGACCGGTACCGGTGCTGCCCGTAAAGCTGATCACCGGTACGTCGGGCGACTCCACCAGATGCTTGGACCCTTGTGGTCCAAGCTCACTGAACAGGTTGATGACGCCTTGGGGCAGCGAGACCGCTTGCGACATGATCTGCGAAACCAGTGTGTTGGTCTGGGCGGTCTGCCCAGGCATTTTGATCACCACCGTGCAGCCTGCCGCCAGGGCCGGTGCCAGCGAACGGATCATCAGCACCACCGGTGAATTCCACGGGGCGATGATGCCCGCCACCCCCACAGCCTGGCGGATAACCAGGGAAATCTTGCCCGGCCTGGGCTCACCAGCCCGCCCGTATTCGGCCCTGGCGAGCGCTGCGTAGTAACGCAACTTGGAAGGCACCATGCTCACTTCAAACTGCGCTTCTGGCTTGATCTTGCCATTCTCCAGCGCCAGGATTTCGATCAACGCTTGCGCGTTACGCTCAAACGCGTCCGCCAGCTCTAACAGGACCTGGGCACGCAGGTGACGGTCGTCTTTCCAGGGGGTTTGAACAAACGCCCGGCGCGCCGCTTCAATGCCTTTCTGTGCTTCATCCAACCCGCCATTGGCATAGCGGCCAATGACAGTGGAGGTGGCTGGATCGAAGGATTCTTTGTAATCACCGGAATCAAGCCATTGACCATCAATCCAGTTCAACGCAGTGGTTGGACTCATTTTGTGAACTCACTCAGCGGTAGTGGTGGGCGATTTTTTCGGCAGTGGCAATCACTGTGATATTGATCGCGACAGAGGGCACATCAGGGAAAATCGACGCATCCACCACCCGCAGGCCTTGCAGGCCCAGGACCCGGCCTTGCAGATCGACGACAGCTTGCGGATCGCCTTCGCGCCCCATGGGTGCAGTGGAGGTGGGGTGATGATAGGTATCGAGACTCGCGCGGACACTGGCCAGCAGCGCCTCATCGGAATCGGCACCTGCACCCGGATTGAGTTCTGAATGCACGAGACGGTTGAGTGGCGCAGTCGCGCCGATCTTGCGTGACAGGCGAATCCCTTCCAGCAGGCGCTGGCGGTCGTGTTCCTGGGCAAGAAAGTTGAGGTCGATGTTCGGGGCGACCGAGGGGTCGCGGCTGGCCAGCGTCACCTTGCCGGTGGACAGAGGACGAGTGAGCGCCACAGCAAGTACAAAACCGACCTTGGTCGGGCTTGAGTCATGCGGGAACAGATGGGTAGCGGTGATATGCAAATCCAGCTCACCGGCACGGGCCGTGCTGCTGCCAGTCCAGAGCTTGGCGCCTATCGCCGGGGATTGGCCGCCGATCTGATCGGGCTTGGCGGCATACGCATTGTAGTAGAACGGGTGATCCACCAGATGCTGGCCCACCGGTAGATCCGCCACCAACGGAATCTGCAGGTTCTGCAGATCAGTTGCCGGACCGATGCCTGAGCGCAACAGGATCGCGGCGCTGCCGTAGGTACCGGCACACAGGATAACTTCATCGGCCAACAGTTTTTCGCCGTTGGCCAGTTGCACCCCCGTGGCCTGCTTGCCAGTGAACAAAACCTTATCCACCAGGCTGTCCGGACGGATATGCAGATTGCGGCGCGCGCGAACCTGATCAGTCAGATAGGCCATGCCCGTATTGACGCGCACGCCGTCGACCACGTTCATCGAGTAGGCGCCGACCCCGTCGGCCTGCGGCCCGTCAAAGTCATCGATAACGTTGAAGCCATTGGCCACTGTCGCGTCAATAAAAGCGCGTTGCATGGGGCTGACATCTGAGCGCTTGAGTTGATGCACAGGTAGCGGCCCGTCATGACCATGCAAGGCACTCTCACCGCCGCTGTGTGTTTCCAGCTTTTTGAACCAGGGCAGCATTTGCTCGAAGCTCCAGCCTGGCAGGTTCCAGCGCTGGAAATCAGCCTCGCGGGCACGAAGCGCCACGGCGCCGTTGACTCCCGAACTGCCACCCAGCACCTTGCCGCGCACTGCACCAATAGGATGGTCGATGTAGCCGGGCTGAGTCTTGTAACCCCACTCGAATTCAGGGTTGCCGTTGGCACCGACGATATCGCTTTTGGCGATGATCTCGGGATAGCGGCCAGGGGCGTAGCTATGCCCGGCTTCCAGCAGGACGACCTGGCGCTGACTGTTTTCACTCAACCGACGGGCAAGTACTGCACCCGCCGAACCACCGCCAACGATAATTACATTTGGCGTGCCAAGAGTAGTGCTCATGTTAGTTCTCCCGTGCTGTTATTAGGACTGGGTAATCGTATTATTTTGCGCCGAGCGTACTTTCCAACCGGAATTGTTTTTTACCAAGACCCAAGTAAATATCCCCTCATAGGGCGGCATCACTTGCCCCTTGGTATCTCGAACATCTTTTATGCTCCAGCGCCAGTGCACAATTGCAACATTCGTGCTGACAAGATTTATTTCCGGCACGCCGCTGACGGCATAGACACTTTTGTCATAGCGCCCTTTGAATAACTCACTGTGTACTTGATAGATCTTCTGCGGGTTATCCCATTTACTTCCCGTAATACCGATAAAGTCGCCATCTTCGGCAAAAAGCTCACTGAGTTTTTTCGCGTCATGCCTGTTCCAGCCGTCAACAAACTGATTGATCAGCAACGTGATCGAGTGTTGTGCACCATTTATTTCCGCACGGCCGTCACCACTGGGCGAATCCGCATTGGCCAGCGGCACCAGGCCGCCCCCCAGTCCAATCACTAATACCCAGAAACGAATGTTTTTAAAAGCTAATACGTTCAACACGAAAACACCTCCGCCGCCAGGCCGAGATGTATCCCTGCCTGTATCAAAACTTATGATTTCTTACAGCGCAAACAATCTGAGCGCATTCTCACGACCGATCTTGATCCGGTCGTTATCGCTGATCAGCGCATTATCAAACCAAGTGCTGGCAGTCTTCATGCTTTCATAGGGGTAATCTGCGGAAAACAGCATCCGGTCTACGCCCACTTCACTGATAGAGTCCAACAAGCCTTTGGTGTGAAAGTGCCCGGCGGTGGTCAAATAAAAATTGTTAGACAAGTAATGCCCGACTGTCTGTTTGGCACTGCCAAGTCCCACGCCTTCACGCTGCATGTTCAAGCGATGCTGCAACCGTGGCAGCATCAGCGGTAAACCTTCCCCCAAATGCCCCAGAATAATAGTGAGATTAGGGTACTTATCGAAAAGCCCACTGAGCATCAAGCGAATCGCATGGGTAGCCGTTTCATGGGCAAACCCCCAGGCTGAACCAACGAGAGACGGATAACCATCATAAATGCGGCGTTGGCTGGGCAATGGCTCTCGCGGGTGCAGGTAGACAGGAACATTCAATGCCGCGACACGCTCCCAGAACTCCCAGACCGGCGACTCATCCAAGTACTGGGCGCTGTCGGCATTCCCAATATTGGTGTAGCCGTTGATCAATGCCCCGACAAATCCCAAGTCATTGACTGCCCGCTCTAGTTCGTCCGCAGCGTCAGCAGGTGACTGAAGCGCAACAGTGGCAAACGCTTTTAAACGCGAAGGATGTTTATCCACAAAGCGTTCGCGAATGTAGTCATTGGTCTGTCGGGCAAAGTCGACGGCTTTTTTAGTATCGAGAATGCCCTGGGCGCCGGGAGACGTCAGAGAAATGATGGAAATATCTATGCCGTTCTGCTCCATCTCTTCTACTCGACGATCGCTGTCGAGCAAGCGCCACTCAACGTCGTCCATATAAGCCTTACCGTTTCTCGCCGTCTCTCCCGCTGAATCCCACACACTGTTATTCAGTTCGGAACTTACATGTTCTTCTAGAACTATTTTACCGTTCATCACTTCACCCCTGTATGAGAAACCGCATGTACTCACGGCGCAGAACAACCCTCTATCGCCCCTAGAACATCGGCGACGCTAATAGTGGCTTGCCTAACAGCGTTGAAATCAATATCCAGCAATCAACAACCAGTGTTAACCCCTCAAAATGAGATATCGACTCTCACCTATGGGAGGTTATGACGACGACACAACCTCAACGTGACGAACAACCTTAATACCGAAAACCCTCGGCATCATGAAAACAACAGCCTCTCATTTATAGATGGCTCCCTATCATTCCTGACAGTTCATCAAAAGATAGAAGTAAGGCAGGATACCGCAACCAGCGACACAGCAAATCCTGACTGTCGCCGGCAACAAGTAGTGTATTGAGCAGGCCCGTGCGCAACAGGTCAAAGGCGTACATTACTTTTTCACGACATAGATCGCACGAGAGACAAACAGAGGGAAACATGAAAACAACAAGCCTGATTCGTACACCGCTCCTTACACTGGCCATGACCGGCGTCCTTAGCCTCTTTGCTGCCGCCAGTGCGACAGCAGCAGAAGACAATGGTGCGCCGCCCTTCTCCAGCGATCCCAAAATAAAGAGCGTGCAACAAGAAGCCTATAACGTCGTGCGCCAATATGAACAGGCACTCAACGAAGGTAATACCAAGAAAATAGTTAGTCTGTTTGCGGCCGATAGCGTTGCAGAGTGGAATAACAAGCGTACTTACACGACCGTCCAGCAAAAGACCGAAGGCTATGATGCATTATTTAAAATAGCCAAATTCAAAACAGTGTTCGCCTACGACGCAATTAATCTGTATGGCGATGCCGCGGTCATCCGCACACATCACCACAAAGGAGCAACCGTGATGGAGAACGACAAGCCCGTCATTGACCTGAACCGCGAAGTGTTCATCCTCAATAAAACCAGCCAGGGCTGGAAGATTGTCTTGTATACATTCAACACTGATCCCGTACAGGGCGAAGGTTGATTAGTACATAACACCCAAGCGCGATACCGGGGTATGACTTGACCATCACACCCCGTTTGAAAATCCCCCCTTTTTAACTGCCCTCCTGGCACAGCCCTTAGCTGTGCCCACAGCAAACAACGTCTTTACGGTCGAGACTGCACTCAGAGAATAGAAGTAGCGCCATGGACCTTAATGCCATACGGATGTTTGTCGCCACTGCCAAATGTGGCAGTTTCACGGCCGCCGCCGAGCGCCTGGAAATTCCGCTCGCGACACTCAGCCGGCGAATCAGAGAACTGGAGCGCGTGCTGCAAGTGCAACTGCTGGAACGCTCGGTACACGGCACGCGCCTCACTGACGCAGGTACACGCCTGTATGAACATGCCAGCCGAGGACTTGAAATGCTGGTCGATGGCGAGCGCGCCCTGATCAGCGACCAGACGCAGCTCAGAGGGCGTTTACGGCTTTCGCTCCCCCCTTCATTCGAACCGTGGTGGGAGGTGCTGTCGGCGTTTCAGCGGCACTATCCGGACATACAGCTACAGGTCTATACGAGCGACAGGCGTATTGACTTGATCGAGGATGGCATTGATGTCGTCATGCGGATCGGACCTATTACTCACGATTCAATGGTGGCTAGACGCATGCTGACCTACCGCCACCTTCTGGTCGCATCTCCCACCCTGCTGGCACGTTTAGGTGTACCGAACAAAGTCGCGCACTTACGCAACTATCCCTGTGGAGTCTGGAGCCAGGAGGCTTCCACCACGTGGCATCTGGGCGAGGAGACCTTCAAACCCGACCCCATAATAGCGACCAACGATTACGCTCATTTACGCACCCGGGCATTGGCCGGGGACCTGGTCACCGAGCTGCCGCCGTTCATGGCCCTAGAGGCGATAGGGAACAATCAATTGGTCACGCTCCTGGAGAAACATCCACTCCCGGAAATGGAGATCAACCTGCTCTACCCGTCGCACCGGCACCCGTCCAGTCTTGTGCGAACTTATCTGGACTTTGCCCAACAGCATATAAAACGCCTTATGTAGCCACTTGTTTCCCAAGCCAGGGCACAGTGGAAAGCCTGAAAGTGTTGATGTTTTTCAGCCAGCACCATGCAACGATCACCCACTGCCATGGTCAAGACCTCAGATAACTACAAAAGAGGTGACGATGGATCTCAACGCGATACAAATGTTCGTGGCTGTCTCCCAGATGGGAAGCCTGTCAGCTGCCGCCCTCCATATGGACATTCCACTGCAAACCTTGAGTCGGCGTATTCGCGAGCTGGAACATGAGTTGAATGTGCAGCTATTGCATCGCTCCATGCGAGGCACCAAGTTGACCCTGGCCGGAGAAAAGCTCTATGAGTATGCGAGCCGCGGCATAGAAGCCTTCGCACAAGGAAAGTCGGCCTTGATCAGTGACCAGGATGCACTCAGGGGCCGCTTGAGAGTGGCACTTCCGGTCGCATTCGAGCCCTGGGGGCAATTGCTGTGCGACTTTCAACGGCGTTATCCGCAAATAGAACTTGCGGTTTACTTTACAGAGCAGCGCACGGACCTTATTGCCGAAGGTATTGATGTCGCGCTTCGCGTCGGCGCCATCGAACAAGACACTTTGATCGCACGCCACATGATTAACTTCCGACATAAGCTCGTTGCCAGCCCGACGCTGCTTGAGCGACTGGGTGAGCCTCATACACCGGACGACCTGCTCAGGTTCCCCTGTGCAACCTGGTCAAAGGATTCCAATACGCGCAGCCTGTGGACCCTGGGTAACCAGACCCTCGAACCTACTGCCATCGTTACGACAAATAACTACCTGCACCTGCGCAACTGCGCACTGAATGGCGACTGCATTACCGAGCTCCCTCCCTTTCTGGCAGTCCAGGCCATTGAAGAAGGCCGCCTGCGGGCAGTGCTGGACAACTACCCAATGCCGGAGACCCCCGTGCATTTGCTCTATCAATCACACCGCCATCCTTCTCGTCTGGTGCGCGTCTATCTGGACTTCTGTCAGGAGTATTTGCAGCATTGGCGCCCTTCGGCCCTCGTATCACTTGTCACACGCCCACAGGCGGAGTCAACAACCCGTGAGCGTATCAGCTGTTAAACGAGCGTCAGCACCTGCTTGAGTGCCTTGCGCGGTTTTTGTGGCCAGTTTTGCGCCAGCGCATATCCGACAGCCACCAACATCACAGGCACCTCAGAAGAGGTCAGTTGGAATTCACGGGAAACCCCGGCCGAATCAAAGCCAATCATCGGGCCCGAAGCCAATCCTTGCCCCTGTGCAGCCAGCATCAAGGTCATTGCACACAGTGATGCCGAGCGAATGGCCTCATCTCGCTGGAACACTTCATTGCCTTCGTACATGCCATTGGCCATTGCAACCCAGGTATCGAAGACCGTGCGTTCGATAATGCCTTTCTCAAGAGATGGCAGCAGGGCTTCTGGCAAGCCTTCATGGGGGGCCAACGTCCCGCAAATGATAAAAGTGACAGAGGCATCGGCGATTTTTGGCTGGTCATAAGCAACTTTTTTCAGGCGCTGCTTGGCCTCCGGCGTGCGCACGGCAATTACTTTCCAGTTTTGCGCATTGAATGATGAAGGTGCCAACGTGGCTAGACGAACCAGCTTTTCGATTTGCTCATCCGAAAGCGCACGACTGGCATCGAACGCATTAGCTGAAATTCGGCTTTCGATCAATTCGCTAACATTTTTCATGATACTTCCCATTGGCTGTGATGACTTGATAGGCCCGCAGGCCGCCACAACAAAGTGGCCACACATACGGCCGGCCATAATCCCCTCCCGACCAGCTACATGAGAATACTCACCAGTGAGACGCGGCCTCCCATAAGGCAGAGGCTTATCCGGGCGAAAGCGCATGGGTGATATCAAACCATTGCCGAAAGGCTGAACAAGCGTCTCGACCCGCCAGCCACAAATCGCAGACAAACAAAAACGCCGCTCATCACTGAGCGGCGTTTTTATTGAATATGGAGCGGGAAACGAGACTCGAACTCGCGACCCCGACCTTGGCAAGGTCGTGCTCTACCAACTGAGCTATTCCCGCAAATGGCGTCCCCTAGGGGACTCGAACCCCTGTTACCGCC
>Ga0180008_1000892_pt1 | contig 21215 bp, 33 predicted proteins | sample MM_PW_MetaG_FD_121121 | JGI IMG/M metagenome (GOLD analysis project Ga0180008, IMG submission 121121) | Groundwater microbial communities from the Aspo Hard Rock Laboratory (HRL) deep subsurface site, Sweden - MM_PW_MetaG | ecosystem: Environmental > Aquatic > Deep subsurface > Groundwater...
CCGCGCTCTCCCGCTGGAAAACGACTCCTTCGACATGGTGCGACCCACCCTTCAGCTTCCGAAAGGGGCAACCATGCTGCGAGGGGCGGGAATACAGCCGCTTCTACGTGACGTATGGAATAAACCTGTACGGCTCGCGTGCAGAACTAACCGACTACCTCGAAAAAACCTTCCGAGAAATCAGGCGTGTGCTAAAACCCGGTGGCACATGCCTACTGAAATGGAACGGCAGCAGAATCAAGCTCGAAGTACCGCTCGCGCTGGCGGGAGAACTGAAAGAAACGCGCCGATGGCAGCGACCGAGCAAACACTGGGGAACGAAAACCGGCACGGCTACATGGTACGTGTGGCTGAATAAGCCGAACAAAGAATTAATCAGTTTATCTGATTGAATGGGAGGTTAGAAAAAAGTATGGAATACGAATGTAAAACACATGGAGTATGGGATGCAAACAAGGCAAGTGGATGCCCTGAATGTGTACGTGAAATGAGAGCAGAGATAAGGACATATCGTGAGTTATTGGAACGTGCCGTGGATCATCGCATTGATGATGAGTGGCTTAAAAATGTACGTAAGATATTGCATAAAAAAGAATCATCAGGTCATTAAAGGAGGTTTTATGACAACAAACGGCAATATTACTGTAACGAAAATAGAGGCAGAAAACTTTTTACTTATTTCAAAAATGGATTATATACCGCGTCCAGGAGTGAACGTCTTTGTCGGAAAAAATCGTGAAGGCAAGACTGATATTCTGCGTTTACTCAAAGCTATCTTAAAAGGGGCCGGCATCGAGATAATTTCTCACGGAAAAGATAAATCTTCATTTATGGCCCGATTAAGTGACGGCCATGAAATCAGAAGGGTAATTACAGAAAAATCTAAACGATTCCAGGTAAAGACAATAGATGGTGACATTAAAGCATCACCACAGGCATATCTTGATTTTCTTTTAGGGGATAGTGATCTCAGTTTCGATCCAATTTCTTTTGTCTTGAAAAATCCAAAGGAACAGAAACAGATGTTTCTTGAAACATTCAATATCGGTAAAATTGAACCAGAGCTATTATCAAATATCCTTGAACAAGAGATAATAGACAGGCTCGATTTTAAATCGCCAGCATTGGAAGTCCTCAAAGACGCTGAGAATATTATCTACACAAAAAGGTCAGAGATAAATAAGGAAGTTGCTAAGTCTAAGACCTTTTATGAGGATACATTAGCAAAGGTTAAGGATTTCAAGGAAGAAGACTATCAGGATTCAGAAGTCATACAGACCAACATTGATGATAAGGAAAGAGAACTTGCAGAGGCTAAGGCAATAATCAAGCAAGTTGAAGGTTCTAAGGCATTACGGGACAGGTTGAATGGGACTATTCTTACTGCCGAGAAAGAACTTGAAGGGATAGATGATAAGCTGATAGACAATTTGCCTATCTATGAACGCTCTCTTGACGAAATCGACAAGGAAATTCAAGAACTAATGAGGAAACGAGACGAGATTAGAGAAGTAATTAAGACAGCACTTGATTTTAAGATTCATAAGAATGAACTGGTAAAGTCAATAGAAGGCGATAGAACCACTATTAAACAATTACCTTCAACCGAGAATATTCCCAATGTGTCGGTTATAGGGAAGCAATTATCTGAATTGAAAAACGATTTGGAATTGAGCAAGACCTTCAAAGAGGCTATGGATTTTAAAGTTGACTACGAAATGCAGAAAGCTCGTTCGGATAAGTTAACCGCAATTATAGAAATACTCAGGAAGGATTTACCAGAACAGATTATGCAGGACACCAATATATCTTTCAAAAGCCTGACATTTGATGGTGATGAAGTGGTGATTGATGGCAATAGGTTATCTCTTATGGCTACAAGTGACCAGTTATTCACTACTCTGCAGATCTATAAGGAACGGAATAAAAACGCCAAGCTAAAAATTATTTGTGCCGACCGTATTGAATGCCTTGATGACGAGTCCTATAAGAAGTTTTGGGAGTTCATTAATGTAGAGGGCTTTCAGGTATTTGCCACAAAGGTGATATCGGCTCAGATACCGGAAGATGCAGTTTGGATCGAAGGTGGAGCATTGAAAGAAGGTGTAAAGGTTTAAATGATCTACTATGCGGATGGCGGTGGATGGAACGGTAATTATTCCCGATGGGGGATAGTTAATGAAAATCAGGAATTAATTATGTATGCAAAAATCTTCGGACATAGTGATGTTACAAATAACATTGCTGAATATTCTGCCGTTATCAATGCCCTTATTATTGCACGAAGCGGCGATACAATTATTAGCGATTCCCAGCTTGTTATCTATCAATTATTAGGGAAATATCGTTGCAAAGCCCACAATTTGAGGCCACTTTATGAGGCGGGCATAAAAATCTTGTCAGGAAAGAATATTCAACTACAATGGAAGCCGAGGGAAGAAAATTTGGCAGGAAAATTATTGGATTCTCTTAGCTTCAATATTGTAAGCACGTGCCGCTTCCAATGCCTATACAAAAAAAGGTAGTGTGAAGTGAGCGATGTAGTCATAGGCGATATTATCAGAAAAGATAGAGATGATTTTGTAAGGATTTCCGTTAAAGAATATAAGAGATTCCCTTATGTCGATATCCGGTCTCATTTTAAAGATGCAAAAGGAGAAGCCGTACCGACACAGAAAGGTATAACAATCAATCCGATTAATATCGGGAGACTTATTGACCTTCTGGTTATGGCACGGGCTGAATTAAATAAAAATAATCATAGTGGTTCACCGTATTAGTTTAAGGAGGTTTTATGGAATCAAAAGAATTGGAAATAAAAAATGAATCCTTATTGACTGTACAGGGATTCCTGAATGTTCCAAAAGTAAAAGGATATCTGGACAATGTTCTAAAGGAACGAGCTGGACAGTTTATTACGAGTTTGGTTTCACTTGTCAATCTCGAAACCAAATTACAGAAATGCAAACCAAAATCCATAATGATGTGTGGATTAAAGGCCACATCCCTAAATCTTCCCTTAGATAATAATCTTGGTTTTGCCTATGTTGTTCCCTATGGACATGAAGCACAGTTTCAAATTGGATACAAGGGTTTTATTCAACTTGCTATGCGGACAGGGCAATATCGTTCGATCAATGTTATCGATATACGAGAAGGTGAATTGACAATATGGGATGCACTGACTGAAACCCTTACTTTGCATAACATTGACGATGAAAAGACAAGAGAAAAGGCGCCTATTATTGGGTATGCCGCCATGTATGAATTAAAGAATGGATTTAGAAAAGTGATATATCGCAAAAAAGAATCGCTTTTGGCCCATGGTAAAAGATTCTCAAAGGCATTTACAAGCGGTCCATGGCAGAGCGACACAGATGCCATGTGTCGTAAAACGCTTTTAAAAGAGCTTCTCTCGAAGTGGGGACCTCTCTCTACGGATATCATGGAAGGAATTAAGGCAGATCAGGCAATTATACGCGATAATGAAACAACAGGAGAACAGTTTTATGATTATGCTGATGCTGACGTAGAATCTGAAATAGTCCCTATTACCTACGACATCCCCGAAAAAGACCTTGCATTTATTGAAGATTGTTTCAACACCCTTGAAGTCAATCAGGCTGAAAGAGCAATGAAGCTGGCAGGATGCAAAGGCAAACCAGAGGAAGTTACAAAACTGATAGCTGAACTCAAAGAAAAGATTGTTCATAAGAAAGCAGAGGAAAAAGGGGAGACAAAAACTGAAGGCATATCTCCTCATGCAGATGAACTATTTGGCAAGGATAAGGGGAAGAAAAAATGACAAAAGAACTCATTGAACATTTCCCAATTTCTCCAACCAGGATGCGGGCTTATGATTGTTTGAATTTCTTCAAGCAACAATACCTTATCGAGAAAACTGATGAGGAAAAGGAAGACAACGCCTTGACCCCGTTGCCACTTCTTGAAGGTAAATTCGGACATAGAGTTATTGAACTCTATAATAAGGCCCTTCTTGCACAAAAACTACCTGCAGATGCTGAGATTTTCAATACTATCTTTGCTGATGTCTGGTCACAGAATCTTTATATACCTGAATCACGGTATGAGGATATCAGGGAGCCATTAAATAACTTTGCTGAGAGTCATACCATTGACGTTGACTACATGTGGGGCGCTGAAGTCGAGGTTGCATTGAACTGGTTACTTGAAAGAGTCGATTGGAATGCTGCAGATGTCTGGCTCAGGGCAAAGCTGGATAGGGTAGATATTATCCCTGAGTTTGCCACAGGGATAATAACGGACTATAAGACAGGATTCTATATCCCACCGGAGAGCCAACTCAGAAAATCGCTTCAGACGAAGATTTACACATGGATTTTATGGGTACTCAATCCATACCTTGAAAAGTTCCAGATGTTTTATCACTTCACCCGATGGAATAAAAAGATAGGTCCCATTGAATTAACCGTTGAAGACCTTAAACCGGTTGAGCAGCAAATCAGAAACTTCACGGATAGACTTACCAAGAGAATCAATGACCCTGAAACAGAATGGCCAGCCTTAATAGGTGAGAATTGTCCGATATGCCGGTATGAATGTCCTTTAATTGAGAAAGGCATTATACCACTAAAGACGATGGAACAGGCTATTGATGCCGGAATGCAGATTCAGGTCCTCAAGAAGAAAATCGGGGATATCTTGAAAAACTTGACCCTGTACTCAAAGACAACTGATTCAAAGATAGATATCGGAACGGGTGAATATGGATATTTCCTATCAGAAACATGGAAAGGGGTTAAACCTGATAAGCTGGTTTCTTATTGTCTCGATAAGGGGATAGACCTTAATCTTCTTCTTAAAATTGACACCGATAAAATCAAGGCATTAGAAGAGGATGAAACAAAGACAGAAATCAAGAAAATGTTCAAGGTTACACCGAGTACAAGGTTTCGGTTTGAAGAGAAGGGGCAAGTGATTAAAGAAGAACCAGGATAACAATAAATTGAGGGGTTTATCCCCTCGAATGGAGGGTTAAATTGGCCAATTATATTTGGGTAGTCGAAATGTGGAATGCTGAGAAAAAACGGTGGGAAACCACAATGGGCACTCGTTTGACAAAAGAAAGATGAGAAACTTCCTTAAAGCATCAATAGAGGGCTTTAATTTTAAACATAAAGCAAAGATTAAAAAGATAGGTGATTGCTACGGCGTGGATTGAAAGTCATCAAACGCTCAAAGATAATCCGAAAACATCGAAATTATCTTCATTGATGGGATGGGATTTAGATATTACAATCGGAAAATTACATCGTCTCTGGTGGTGGTGTCTCGATTATTGCCCCGACGGAAATGTCAGCCGACTGTCGGCTGACATGGTGGCAATTGCAATCGGATTGCCTCCAAATGATGGGGAAAAATTAATAAAATCCCTTTATAATGCTGGATTTTTAGACAAAACTTTGAAAAAACAATTTTTAATTCATGACTGGCTTGACTATGCAGGCAGGTATCTTAGAGATTCACGATATAAACGTAATCCTGATAAGTATAAAGAAATAAAGGATTTACACGAAACCGTTGTCAGCCGACTGTCGGCTATAGACAATGGCAAATCTAAAGTACATGTCAGCCGACTGTCGGCTGTACCTAACCAACCAACCAACCAACCAAAGAATAAGAATAAAGATCTTTTGTCGCAAATCGAAATCGAAGAAAAAAAATTCATACTGTCGAAGGCGGCAGTTGATTCCTTCATAGCTGTTTCGGCAAGTCGAAATAAGACGGGGATTTTAGGCGATCCGAGGAAACTGTCTTTACTATGCCAGTTAGGTGTCGTCCTAACGGAAACAGAGGATGAGGCTGTTTTTCGAGATGCCCTTTTGGAAATGACCGGAAAGGACATAGCGAATATTAATTATCTTAAACAGGTCATAACTTCTAAAAAGAAAGGAGGCAATAGTGGGCGTCCAAGAAGCCGACAGGCTCCTCCGGGAGAAACGGGAGGAGATAACACAGAATCGGAAAAATATAATGGACTCGGTACGGTCATCGATCTTGAAGGGTAGGTTTGAAGATGCGATAGAAAAGGCAAGGGCTACTCAAGATGATATTATTATCCAGCAAATGGCTGAAATACTGAAAGGCGCTGATATATCAAAAACATGTCCTACCTGTGCATCGGAAAAGATAACAGGGATATTTTCCAGTTTTGCAATGAAATTGATCTATCCGCAAATGTGCGATTCATGTTACGAAAAACATGAACAAGAAATAAAAGAAAATGAACAGCGAGAATTAGAAGAACGCAAACTGAAAAAGAGAGCTTATACCCAGGCACATATTGAGGAAATCCTTGAACGTCGCGGTGTGCCCCGGCGATACCTTCAAGCCATGGTTGATGATTTTGGAAAAATTAAGATTGGCAATACGGGATTATTTCTCTCTGGAAGTAGAGGGACAGGGAAGACTCACTTAGCCTGTGCAATTATCCGCAAAGAGATATTGGAAAATACATCAGACAATGAATATGCAATGCCGATGTTCGTATCAATACCAGATCTCTTGCTTGAAATCAGGCATTCGTTCAAGTCGGACGGGATAAGTGAGAAGGAAATCATTGACAAATATTCAATAGTGTCTTTGCTTGTTTTGGATGACCTGGGTATTGAGAAAACATCGGAATGGTCAATCCAGACTCTCTATACGATTATCGACAAGCGATACAGAGATATAAAAAGAACAATCGTAACCAGCAACCTAACACTCAAAGAGATAGCTCAAAGACTTGATGACAGGATCTCATCCAGACTGGCCGGAATGTGCGATATAGTGACCTTGAAGGGGCTCGACAAAAGATTAATGGAGAAGAAATAAGTGGGAAGAATTGTGCTCGAAGAGATAAATGAGTTGTTCTGTTCAGCGGAGTCCTTTCAAACACCAATAAAAATCTGTGAATATATGGCATCATTTCTTCCCGTAAAGTGCGGTACCATCTTAGAGCCTACGCCTGGCAAGGGCAATCTTGTTCATGCTCTTTCAAAGAAAGGTACCGTAACCGCACCGAAGCGTTTTGAGAATATCCCGCTCAGTGCTCGATTTGACTATGTGGTAATGAACCCGCCCTTTACGCCGATGTCGGAAGGTTATCGGTACCTCCTTGCTGTAATGGGAATGACTAATAACATAATTGCACTTCTCCCATGGTTCATTCTAATAAATTCCGAAAAGCGTTTAAACATGATATCTCATTATGGTCTTGTGAGTGTAACAAGTTTGCCCCGGTGCACGTTTCCGAGGAGTCGAATACAGTGTTGTATTTTGGAGATGAAGAAAGGATATCAGGGTGGTACGGCACTTCATATTTTTGCAGGTGCATTATGAAAGGAATAGTTTTATGAAAATTCTGGGCTTGGATGTAGCGACAAAATGCGGTTGGTGTCTAATGGAGGATACAAAAATCCTTGAAAGTGGCGTTGAGGATTTTTCTATTAAGAGAGGGGAATCCCCTGGTATGAAATTCCTTCGGTTCAGGCATTGGCTTGATAAACTTTTTCACATGACAATGCCGAATGTAATTTTTTATGAACAAGCACATTATCGGGGGGGTGCTGCTACAGAATGCTGTGTAGGACTTATTACACGTGTGCATGAGAAGGCCGCAGAAATGGGGATTAATTATCAAGGGGTACATAGTTCAACACTTAAGAAATTTATTATGGGACACGGGAAAGCCGATAAAAAAGAAATGATGGCTGCAATATCACAAAAGTTTGAGATTGCCTTGATTGACGATAACCACGCGGATGCTATCGCGATCTGTCTATATGCTGAAAGCGAAGTCGGAAGGGAGGAAATAAAAAGTGTTCAATAAAGTGATTCTCATAGGCAACCTAACACGTGATCCTGAATTGCGTTATACGCCACAAGGAACTGCGGTGGCTAAATTTGGGATCGCAACGAACAGAAAATATGGGGAAGGAAAGGAAGAAACATATTTCGGGGACGTGACTGTCTGGGGCAAACAAGCCGAGAATTGCAGTAAATATCTCAGTAAAGGATCAAGAGTTCTTGTTGAAGGCAGACTTGTCACCGAGAAATGGGAACGTGATGGCAAGTCACATTCAAAAACGGCGATAACCGCTGAAAAGGTGCAGTTCTTGACTTTTAAACCGAAGGAAGAACAAAAAGAACAGAGTGATGAAGCTCAGCCAGAAATGCCACCGGAAGAAATTTCTGGCTTAGAACCTTTTTAATTCAAAAGAAAGGAGATGAATATGGGTATTATCGAACAAGAGTTAGAAAAAGCAAGATTGAAAGCAGGATTGACTGAACTCGAGGGCCAAGCTGCTGATTTCGAGGAAATAATGAAACGTGCAAATAAAGGAACAGCACGAATGTTGAAAATCCAATACGATGCTTTTGTTGAAGCAGGATTTACCGAGGCACAGGCATTTGAGATATTGAAATTAAATATTCAAATGCAACCTGCAAAAGATATTCAGGCAGGAATAGTAGAATTTTTGAAAGGGTTGTCTAAAGGGGGTTCGATTTGAAAATAGAAGATTTTGAAGTCTTGGCACGGGCAAGGTTCGACCATTGTCTTGAACTTATGATTGAACAAAAACATAAAGAGTACAGTCGCAATAACGATAAATTACATAAATTTAAACAAGCAGGAATAATAGATAGAGAAAGTCCTGAACGGGCACTATGGGGAATGTTTAAAAAGCATCTTGTCTCTATTCAGGATATGGTCAAGGATATGAGCTATCGATGAGAAATACTGTGAGCTGCTTCTTGATGAAGTTGCTGAAATAAAACTACCTTCTGTTGAGCAATTAGCAGAGAAGATAACTGACAGTATCAATTATCTTGTTTTATTGGAAGCTCTGATACGAGAAAGAATATTGCAGGAAGAAAATTTTATAAAAAAGTTAGAAAATAACAAATTATCAAAATTAAAGAAAAAATAAAAGGATAAGGAGGCATAAATGGCGGGTCTTAGAGAGATAGGAAACAGGGTAGCTGTGAAGTTTGGGATTTCACAGCAGAAAAGTTTTGAGATTGCAGAGGATATTTTCAGACAGATTGAGGAACTTGCTGTAGTGGAACCAGTGCGAACCAATGTTGGCACATTCAAGATAGTACGATGTGTGGCAAGGCCGGGCAGAAACCCCAAGACAGGAGCACCGTGTATGATTCCGGCAAGGGCTATATTGAGGTTTAAGGCGAGAAAGAAATGAAGGAAATAATTTTAAAACTCAAAGGGATTATCAAAATCTTCTTCCCGCCAAAACATAAGCGACTCGAATTGCGATTTGTGACATACACTGAAGGGGACAAACTAATCCGTAAAACTAATGGTGAATGGACAATCGCCAAAGAAGAAAATAACAACCGTTGCATTGGATGGGTGTATCTGGAAAGGCTCGAAAATGCTGACCATAACTGATACTGAGATAAAAAAGGAAGCACTTGAGAGATTTAAACAACTTAATGAAATTAGTGAATTTTTCTATGGCGACTTTGATCTTCCCCTATCAAAAGGTATCATTGCAAAAGTAGTAGTCCATGATGGTAAAATCAAGTATATTGAAGTCCCTGATCCTGTGTTACAATGTAGAAGGAAAATATTAGGATGAATGATGGGGGAATGTAAGATGAATATTTTGCAATATCAAAAGGGACTTATTACTGGTACTTTTATTCGATTCGAGATTGCTTGCCGAAAGGCAACTGAGGCAATCAATAATCTCGTGGTTGGGATTGAAGATATTGCCTTTAAAGCTTATTGTCAGAGAAACGGAAAATTGCCAATATCACGTAAAGAATTGTGCAAATGGTATGTCAAATATTTGAAATCAAAACCTATGGAAATAGAGGAATACCAATAGGTAAACATGAAAGTATAATAAATTAATTTAAGCACCTACCTTACGAAAGGCGGTGACTCAAAGGTCTATGACCTGAAAGGAGTTATCGCCTTTTGTCAGATGAAAATGAGTTAACCCCACAAGACACCTCACAAGACATCCCGCAAGATACCCCATCCCCTCAATCCGAAGATTCCCGTTTTATCTCCTCTACAGATTATTACACTAAATATCGTCATTTTTTTGATATTGCCTTTACTGCAAGATATCTCGCCCGCGCCTGTCTGGAATGGAATTCCGATGAAACAATACCGGATAAAAAACGTATCGGTCTGATTTCCGAGAAACGTCTTGTCCCTGATTTATATATAAAACCTAAAAGTGGGACAAATATGAAAAGGATGCGCTGGCAATGGTTCATCTTTGATATTCCTCCTGCAGAACATCCCGGATGGTCGGCTTATCTTGCCCGTTTCTTGGTTTGCATTACAAGAAGTGGAAAAGCTATAGCAAAAGATTTTAAGCGATTAACTCCTATTTATCTCGAACGATTTGACGAGGCCAGCAAAAATCTTGATGAAACACAATTTCGCATAAGTGAATTATCCCGTATGGTTCATACAACAACTAATGTTATCAGGTCATGGACATTAGTAGGCGTAAAAGGGTTCGGGAAGCTGCCGAGCATAAAGGCAGTAGATGCTGTCAAGCCTGTCAAGGAAGGTGCATCACTATATGTTACCCGCCTCAATGCAGGGCGTCTGGATTTCTTTTATGCGAGAAAAGATATCAGGCGATTCTTAAAAGGCGAGCTTGCAGATCCTAAAAAGAAATTCAAAACAATTGATGATGTTATGAATCCAACAAAAACCGATGTTCAAGATATTGCAGAAAAGACCGGATATTTCATTTATCATACCGAGAAGGCATATCCTTTAACTTTTGAAGGCTTCATGGAATGGGCTAATAAAAATATAGTCTTCTATGATCGCCGATCTCGCCGGATGACACCTTTCAGACCATCACCGAAACAGGAAGAGTTTTACAGAAATGTTTTCAAACTTAAAGAACATGGCATTCTGGAACATGTCTTTAATTATACCTGTCGGCCCCGTGGAGATTATAAAACATTTGATATAGCTGTTATTGTCTTATTCAGATTCTTTAATCTTGCCAGAGAAAGAATATATCTCGTAACAAATTCCGTACAGCAGACTACACATCTTGTCTATCGTGAAGCATACGATATCATTAGAACATCACCTATCCTGAGTCTCATGCTGAGCACTCCCGGATTGGACGTTTCGACTGACGGGATTTATCTCCGGTCAGGCAGAGGTGTTGAGAATATTTTTTCCTCAATAGAAATCGTATCCGCTGCGGGTGGTGCGCGCTCGAATGCTACCTGTATTGCATGGTCTGAGGCATGGAAGTTTAAAGGGAAAGAAACAGATGTTGCAGAGCTTATGCAATCTATCAGAGGCGTGGATAATGCAATATTTCTGGCGGAATCTACCGTAGCACCAAAAGGACACTGGTTTGAAAGACAGTATGAAATATCTATCGGCAATGAACCAGACCCTCTGAGTTATTTCCAATATTATGACGGAACACAGAGACAAAACCCCAAGATCACCCCGGAATTTCTTGCAAGTGCAAAGAAATCATTCCCCATACATTACAAGGCTTTTTTTGATAACAAGTGGGAAGATGCAACTACAGGCTTATTTCCCGAAAAACGGATTATAGAAATGGGGGTTATCGGGATTGACGGCGGAACTGGAAGGAATACGGAACTTCTTACTGCAATTGACCGGATAACGGATCTCAATGTAGAAATCAGAAAATACGATAATGCAATGGATATGACAAAGCAAAAGACAGAACTCAAACAGCTTGAAAGTCGTTTGAATTATCTCAATTATAAAATCCCGATTGGTATCGATACACTGGAACATTTCAGCCGGATATATGACTGTGAATGGATTATAGGACTCGGACTGGATAGAGCAAAACAGATGACTGACCGGGCTGATAGAACGGTGCTTGCGGCAGTGGCAAGAGGGATACTGGATGCCAAAAGATGGGGTACTGACAGGCTTTTCCTCCTGCTTGATCTCAGAATGCTTAAAAGAGAAGATGACATAACGGAACACATAAATGAGATTGCCCAGCTTTTTGGGGGTATTGGTGTCTGTATAGACCTTGAAGATTGGAATGTTCTTGAGATTCATAAGAAATGTGAGGATTTTGGTTATGAACCGAAGGTTGTCCCTGTATCGTATAAACACCAGAAAAAGATATTTGAAGAACTTTATCTTGCATCAGATGAAGGTTATCTGAAATGCCCGCAATTGGATATCTGGTTTGATAGCGAGGATAAAGTGCATGAAGAGGATATCCCAACAGGCATAAGCGATATTCTCAGAACTGAAATGGCCAGTTTCGAGCATCAAGAGGGTATTAGTGAGGGCGGGGGGGGAGGTAGAGGATGGTTTGGATCAAAACACAAAAGAGTTACCAAAAGAGTTCCCCAGGGCATGGCCAGAGACGATACTATCTATGCCCTTGCTCATGCTATGAATGCTTCTATACGGGGTGATATACCGGCAATGATAAAGAAGATATCTTTTGCAAATGCCGTTATTAATGAAGACGTGATAGGGGACTACAGACATTGATTCCGATACACGATATAGAAAAAGTTTTTGAAATTATTGATAGGGAACTTGCTTTTATAGAATTGAGACCGATGAATTTCAATAGGAAAAAGATAGTTATGGATAACTGGCTTTTTATCAGAGATACATTCCAGAAAGTTTGTCATGATTGCGCCCAATGTGAAGGATTGATTAAAAAAGATGCCTGATTTTATAGAGGCGACTTATAGAAATGCAAAATATCTGGAATATATTCGGACTCTGTCCTGTACTGTCTGTAAAAAACCCAGTCCATCGGAAGCCCATCATATATCGACTGGTGGCATGGCACTTAAATGTTCTGATTTAGAAACAGCACCACTTTGTAATACACATCATATGGAAGTAACTTCGGTTAATTCCGGGAAGAAGACCTTTGTAGAAAAGTACAGAATTGATTGGATTGCGGTGCGTCTTAATTGTCTTGTAGGTTTTATTCTCAAAAAGAATTCTCAGATAGAGGATATCAGAGAAGTTCTTCTGAAGGCATTGGAAACAACAATAAAAAATGGGGAGGTAAGATGAAAGAAATGGAAGAAAGAACAGTAAAAATTGTTTGTAATAATGGGATAGGAAGGAATGTCATCATACAGGATGCTGACACGGGGGAAGATCTCAAATTGCCTGTTACAGAAATAAAATGGGAAGTAAAAACAGGAGAATTTTCAAAACTTACTCTAAAAATGGAAGCATCGCCAGCAAATATTGATGCAAAAATTGTGGAAATTATCTGTAATGGATGTCCACATTATCCCAAAGAGTCACTTTAATTGAGAGATACCTTCGATAGTATTGGACATCTATTATCGAAATATCGTTACGTGAAATTAAGCCTTGAAAGCATGAAGACGTTATTACCAGAAAAGGAAGATACTTTTAAAGACAAGTTTGATCCGATTGCTGTTCAATCCCGGAAAGAAGAAGCATTCTGTTTTGTGGGAGATGTAGAAAATTTTGTCCAGGAATATTACAGGATACAGGGTGGTAATTTTCGAGTACCGCTTGATTGCCTTAATGCTATTTTTTTACTGCGATTTTGTCCTGATACATCAAAATTTCAATCCTATGGGCATTTAGCCCTTCATTTTAAGAAAAGGATTAAAAAAGGTGAGAAGTTGCCACGGCGCTTGAAGCATAAACCAAATCTCCATGATATCGCCAGAGATATGAGTAATAAGATAGAACAATATTTTTTGGATAAGGGTTATATCTCTTTGATCCCTGTCGATCCATAGCGTTATAAAAAATATAACGATTTCTTTCGTTGATAATCAAAGGAATGAAAAATAAGGTATTGACAAAGATAATCATATGATGTAGAGATTGATATAATAGCACATTTTATCGGAAGCCTCTCGGCCATGTCGAGGGGCTTTTTTATTTAAATGAAGAAAATCAAAACAATCAAAACAATCAAAACCAAAACATCAATCAAAGACCGCTTCGACAAGGAAGAATGGAAATACCTCGAAAGTCTTGATAAGGGTACGTTAGAATATTTAGCTGCCACTCCATGGCAAGATCCCGACAATATAATTCAACGGTCAAGCACCGTAACGGAATTAATCGATCTATTCCCTTCACAGTCTGATTATAAGGCTGCAAAACCTACAGACCTTAACTGGCGTGAATTACAAAAACAGTCCTATGTCAGATACAGGACATTCGGACCTCTCAATGCCTCAGTCAATTCAAAGGCCGACTATGTAGCAGAGGCCGGATTTTCTATTTATTCAGATATCTACGAGATTAATCTTTTCCTCAATGACTTAGTTTATTCCTTCCGAAATAAACTCTATTTCCGGGCTGTTGGCTGGATGATACGCATGCAGTCCGAAGGTGAACTCTTTGTATTAGTTGTTCTCGATGAGGCTGGAACTGCAACCCTTCGTATCTGTGAGCCGGATCAAATAGGACAGGCTGATGATAAAGGACTTATTCCCGATCCCGAGGATGTTACACAGACGCTTTTCTATAGGTACTACGGAAGCGGTAAGGAAGAACTTATACCAGATGCCCGTTTTATTCTTGAACCCGATTATATGAAAGAACGGGCAAAACTCGTAATAGATAAGACTCCGAAGGAAAAATTTACTAAATTAACTACCGGTGGATCGCAATTTAAGAAGGTAGGTGGATACAGGAGATTTATCCTGCATTGGAAAAATCTAACCGGGGTATTGGAGTATCTGAGAGATACAACATCCCTCAGTACGGTTTTAGAATGGATTAATCTTTATGTAAAATCTCTTAAATGGGCTGTTGACCACAAAAGAGCAATAAGCGCTTATACATGGGCTTTTGAATTTGCTGATACTCCGACAGGAAAAGTAGCATGGCACGTCTGGAATAAGATGACTGTAGCCGAAAGGAAGGCTACCGGACTGACGGAACCATTTTCACCCGGTAGCAAGGTTTTTTGTTTCCCCGGTTTAACGTTAAAGGCTTATTCACCACAAATCCCTTCATTATCAGGAAGCAATCAGGATCTTCTAAATATGGCCGGTGCGGGTGCAAGAACCCCTACTGATTTATGGCAGGGAGATAGTGCAGGGATGCCTTTTGCCTCAGTAAAGGCCACACGATCCCCGCTTACCGCAGAAATTGAAAACCTACAATCCAAATCTGAGAAGTTCTTCCGATATGAATTGCTACGTGTATGTTTTGCAGCCAAGCTTGCCTTTGGCGGTAAAATAATCAGTCCTACCGGAAAGAAAGTCAAATTACCACCGACATATAAAGTTCTATGGCCTACAGCCATAGTAAACGGTCAAGCTACATTTGAAGAAAAAGACGATGAGCTTTGCAATGCTGTGAAGTTCACATTCCCCGCCGTTAAACTTATAGAAAATCCAGAAGAAGATGCGAATGCGTGTTTTGGAAGCAAGCATCTTGGTCTACAGAATGCGGGTGTTTCAGATGAAACTCTCGCAAAGAGATTCGGGATAGATGATCTGTCGAGAGAACGCAGAAAGAAACTTATCGAGGAATTGGAATTCGGCAAAGCGACCACGGGACCGCAGGGAGAAACACAGGTAGAGCAGAAATTGAAAGATAAGGGTGCTGAGGCCACAAAGGAGAAATGATAAAAACCAGTGCCAATGATATCTTGCTTTATGAGTCATGTCCTCATCGATGGGAATTAAGCAAAGGTGAGAGGGAAAAGAGCGAAAAGAAAAGCACAAAGCAGATCCATGCTTTTTACCGATTTAGTTCAGCACTGCATTTTGCGGTAAAGAAACACATTGCGGAGCTTGAATCCCCCTTTGAAGTTTTTGAGGAATACTGGAACAGGTATAAAGAAGGATACCCGCTGATTTATAAAGAAGGTGAGACGTGGTATTCCTTAAAAGATTTAGGTCTGAAATTCCTTGAACAATTCAGAACGGAATTCCCAAATAAAAAGATAGATGCAATATTAACTGAAAATAAACTCGCTTTGATTACTGAGACATGGAAATATACCAGCCAACCCGACCTGATAGGTTTTCAGGATAGCCGGGATAGATATGTTAGCGGTGAGTATAAGACGACTGAAAAACCTATAGACCCGATATGGGTTAGGGGGTCAGATCAGCTTACCGGTGCGGTAATGTTGATTTCAAATGAATTCAATGTAACACCACCGATTGATATTTTAGTATGTAATTTTTGCAAGGAAACAGGTCGGATTCATTGGTTTGAAGATATGAGGAATCAGGTGGATATTGATGATTATGTCCTGAAAATCAATCACTTCGTAAAGGCTGTCAATAAAGGATATCATCCGAGGCGAAGTCTTCACGCTTTTGATAGCCCCTGTTATTGGTGTGAATTTCAGGAAGAATGTTATATAAGAATTCCAAAGGCTGAGATGGAAAGTCTTAAGAACTTTGCATTTCAAGAGAAAGGATAAAGATGAGAATTTTTGATTATATCAACGAATTGCCCTTTGCGATCATCCCTGAATATCTTGACAATATCCATGCAATTCTTTACGAGCGTTATGTCAATGGACATACCAATATTGACAAATTGGAAGGGTTTGAAAATAAATTTGAAGTTAAAGTTGTAAAAGTATTTGCTGGGGGTACCTGGGGCGATAAACCCTGCGGATCAGTTGATCCGAGTGAATCAAATGGGAAAAGTATAACCGTTATCCCCGTCCATGGTCCCATAGCAAAACGCATGAATCTCTTTCATGCAATAAGTGGCGGAACAAGTACGGAAGTTCTCAGAGCTTCTATTCAGGAAAATATCGATAACCCCGAGATAGATGCAATTGTTCTGGATTTTGAAAGTCCAGGTGGCACTGTCGACGGAACAAAAGAACTTGCTGATTTTATTTACGCAAATAGAGGAACAAAACCTATATTGGCACATGCCAATGGATTAATGGCTTCCGCAGCTTACTGGATAGGCTCGGCAACAGACAGGATTACGGCTTATGATACGGCGCATATAGGCAGTATTGGTGTAATCACTGCTCACTATGATTATTCAAAGCAGGATGAAATGAAGGGGTTGAAGCGAACTTTAATTTATGCAGGAAAATATAAACCGATGGGTAATGATGCAAACCCCCTCAGTAGTGAGGCGAAAGACTATATTCAATCACGTGTTGATGATGTCTATAAGATGTTTGTCGATTCAATAGCAAAACACCGGGATAAAGAAGTGCAACATGTATTGAGCAATATGGCTGACGGAAAGATATTTCTTGCCAAAGAAAGTCAGGAAGTAGGACTTATAGATGATATCATGTCGCTTGACGACACAATTAACCTTGCGGCACAAATGGCTGAAGAAAATGAGATATTGGTTGAAGATGCTGAATTTCAGAGTCCATATCCCAACTTCCATTCCTGCCGGATTCGGGAGCCAAATTATGACCGTTATACAAGCGGATACAGGAATCACAATGGGAAAGAATATCAGATTATCTTTGGTTGGAAAAGTGGGAATCCTGAAGAGCAGGCTTATAGATATCCCAAAGATGTCTGGGCGGCAGAGGAAGCAAGAAAACATTGTGAGAATCATAAAGGAAGCTTTGAACCAGCGCGAGATAACAAGCAAGCCAATAGTATAGATAGCCTCATGGAACGTGCTGATCATCTTATTGAAAAGCATATCTTGAAATGAAAAACAGGAGGTGATGATTGAAGAAAAAGGCATTGCCTATTTCGATAAACAACTTTTAAAAGGAGGAGGTCAAAATGGACCCTACGGAAAAAATCAAAGAATTGGAATCAAAATTGACAACCCTTGAAGCATCGCTAACATTGAAAGAACAGGAGATAGAAAATCTCAAGGCAGAGATTTTAAAGCTCAAGGGAGAGATGCAGGCCCTCACCACGGAGAATGATCGCATTATTGCCGAGAAGAAAGAAACAGATAAGGAATTGACGATAACGAAGGCGAATGCTCAGGAGGAAAAAGATCAGGCTGCGGCTGAGAAGATAGTGAGCGATATCATGGCATCTGCCACAGTAAGTGAGACATTCCATGACAAGATCAGAGGACAGTTTGTTGACAGGAAGACTGGCAAGCTTAATACCGGCGGTTACAAGGATGCTCAGGGTATTTTTGATACAGTTGCTTTTGAGACTGCATTCAAGGCAGAAGTTGTGGACTGGGAAGGGAAGATAGTGGCATCATCCGGACCAGGACCGAGCAAGCCAAAAGATGAGTTGGAAGCAGATGCAAGCTTATATTCCTCAGAAAATGAGAGTTTACTTGCACCGTACAAAAAAGAAAACAAATAAAGAAGGAGGTTAAAGACGATGGGTGAACAGATAGGCACAAAGCTTCAGGGGTCAACGACCTCGAAGGAGTTGTTCAAAAGCGCCATTGGTCCGAATGATGTTATTGCCTGTGTTATTGTAGGCAATGCGGCGGCAACTTATCCGATGGGTGCCGCAATGATTGATAGTGCTACCGCGGGCTTAAAGAAACGGTATACCAATGCGGACAGCCTTACCGGTGATGTGAATCCCTGTGTTCTCATGCAGGATGTAACTACAACCGTTGGCGGCGGGAATGTTACTGCGGATGCTGCAAGAGATGGCAATGTGGATACGGCTCTGGTTGTGGATGCTAACGGCGCTCTTGTGGATGCGGGCTTTAAGGCGGCATTGCCCAAGATGAATTTCGACTAATAATTTTTAAAATATAGGCTTTTAAGAAGCTCCAATGGGATTTATCCCATCGGGGCTTTTTTATTGCCCGAACAAAGGAGGTAGTTGCATGGCAAGTGCAATACAGGAAGCACGGACATTGATCAAAGACATCAAAGCAGCTAATGTGGCGCCTACAGATAAGGCAAGGCTCCTTTATGTCAATAAACTGAATCAGAGAAAGATTCAGAACAGGGAAGCCGCATGGCTATTGAGGAACCCTGATTTCGGACTCTCTCCCCTTGTGAGTGAAATGCAGCAATCACCGGTTATCGGTAAAGGGACTTACCGTATGTTAAAAGCGGGTCCTATTGCAACAAGACACGTCAAGCCCTTTACGGCAAAAGAGCTTCGTGATCTGGTTTCCCCTGACCTTGCATACCGCATGGATGCAAAGCAGTACATCATCGATGAGATGATTGACTCTGAGAGAAGGATTAATGACACAATGGAGTTCATCGCCCATTGTGCAATAGGTAGAGGTAGCGTGAGATATATCCTCAATGACGCTATCGGAAGGATGGACGTTAATCTGACCTTCCCTGTAAAAACTCAAGATGCGGCAGCAACATGGTCAAATATCGCCACGGATATTGTTTCTCAGATGGACGACACCTACATCAAGGCATTTATCAACAGGGCTGGTAAGAGACCGGATACCATCAGGATGACGAGCACGACATGGGCATATGTGAAGGCGAATACTGCTGTAAAGGCTGTATTTGGTTCTTACATTAGAACCCAGGGCGTAAAAGTGAGTGAGATCCCCGTTGGGATGATCACTCCTGAATTGGTAGCAAAAGCTCTTGACTGGCCGCCTATTGCGATTTACGACGAGAGGACTCAGGTGAAGTATGCAGTTACCAATACCGAGACTGCAGCAAGTAATGTTGTAGTTGAGCTTACTGGTGGGACATGGGGAATCAGCGTTGGTGATAAGGCTCTTTGTGACTATAAAGTAGCCGATGCAGGTTACGATGACTGGGATTTTGAAGCGACTGTTACAGCAGTCAATCCTGGAGTTTCCATTACCATTACCCTTACGGGAACCATCAACGCAGGAGAATATATAGCCGTTAAACCCACATTCTTCCCGGAACAGAAAATTGTTCTGATAGCCGATGAGTTTATAGATAACGAGTTCATACTCGTGCCTTTCGGTATCGAGTACAGCGGTTCAGAGATCGCTGCAAATATGTGGTACGGCCCGAGAATGGATATCTTCAATATCGGACAGGAACCGGGTATGGGTGTGGCAAGAAGAAACTGGCATGAATTTGGGATGATGTTAGGTAACCCAAATAAGATCATGTCCGTGCAAATAATAGTTTAACGGGCGCAGAAAGTAAAAAGGCGTAAATTTTAGAAGGAGGGGGCAGTGAAAGTCTGTCCCCTTATTCTAAAAGTAAAAATGAGCGAAGATATATCATTAATTAACTCCTATTTATGGAGATTCAAAAACAAGAGTTGATGTAATGGAAATAATATGAACGGTAAATATATCATTAACTTCTATGAATGGTTTGAGGCGAATAATCTTCAGCATATTCCTCAAGAAGAAGCATTCAGGATATGCCTTTTATATCTGTTTAATGTGAATATGTATCAGATAGGCGAGACAAGTCATGAATGGTCTAAGGAAGGAAAACAATTCTTAAAGTCTGAATTTGATAGGGTTTGTAAATGGAAGGATGAAATAGAAGATTTATAAAAGGAAGATCGGTTATGACATTGGAAATAAATGATGTAATGGCCAAATGGCCAACTGTGACAGATGCTTTTTTAGAGTTTTACGATGTTATAAATAAAGAAAAGACAAGGGATAGAAGGCTTTTTCAAAAATATCTTAAAAAACTTTTTAATGCAATAGATCAAGATTTGGTACTTCAAAAAGGGGGTGATAAATAAATGTTTACAGATACAATAACATTTAAAATTATCTGGTTAGCTCAAACGTCATCCGAAGGTATTATTTTTTATGATAGTGAAAATTGGGATAGACCAGAAATATGTTGGAATTTCACGTTTTAAAAGGAGGTGATAAAATGAAAACTTTAATGACAATAATCATGTTCCTGATGTTATCAATTCCCGCTATTGCAGGGATAAATTCAGGTAGTTATGATCTATGTCTGATGACACTGAATATGGATAAGATCGTCTGTACTCAAGACATAGGAGAGAGCTTTATAGTTACCGGTAATCAGTGGTCTATCGGTGATTTCAAGGGAAGAATTGAAAACGGAAACTCATTTGCTAAACTCTTTCTGACTAAAGAATGTCAGTATAGTCCATGTGCGGGTGAGACCTTTATCGGCTATTACTCTTATGTAGGTGACGGTTGGACTGCTGATATGCAGACAAGAATTATTCTTGTGCAGGACCCGATTGACTATGATAGCTGGTGTGTAGGGTTTAGTCCTATGCCGAGTTGGTGTAATTGACAATATTTGAGGCACTTAGACTTTACAAGAAAATTAAAGAGCTTGAGAAAAAGCTAAAGG
>Ga0180008_1000893_pt1 | contig 21210 bp, 17 predicted proteins | sample MM_PW_MetaG_FD_121121 | JGI IMG/M metagenome (GOLD analysis project Ga0180008, IMG submission 121121) | Groundwater microbial communities from the Aspo Hard Rock Laboratory (HRL) deep subsurface site, Sweden - MM_PW_MetaG | ecosystem: Environmental > Aquatic > Deep subsurface > Groundwater...
AATTATCGACGAAGCTATCCGCGAGCTGCACTCCATTCACGACTGGTTACGTTGGTCTGTCAGCCAGTTTAATAAAGCCCACATCTATTTTGGCCACGGTACCGACAATCCATGGGATGAAGCCGCCTTGTTGCTGGCATATAGTCTGGATATGGCGCGTATTACGGAAAACCTGTTGCCGCTGCGGATGACCAGCTCTGAAGCCAAAGTTTTTTGTGATTTGTTACTGCAACGTATTGAACAACGTATTCCGGCCGCTTATTTAACTCAGCAAGCCTTTTTCTGTGGCTTGAGTTTTTATGTCGATGAGCGGGTGTTAGTGCCACGTTCTCCTATAGGCGAGCTGATTAGCCGAAGTTTCGAGCCTTGGTTTAAAGAACATGAACCAGCACGTATTTTAGATTTGTGTACAGGTTCTGGCTGTATTGCTATTGCCTGCGCTAAACAGTTCCCGAATGCTGAAGTGGATGCGCTGGATATCAGCGAAGATGCGCTGGATGTGGCGATTTTTAATATCGAGCAGCATGAGCTGGAGCATCAGGTGTTTCCTATGCTGTCGGATGGCTATAACGCCATTAAAGGTCAGACTTACGATTTGATTGTGACCAATCCACCTTATGTGGACGCAGAAGATATGGCCGACTTGCCGGATGAGTACCATCACGAGCCGGAATTAGGTTTAGCGTCTGGCCATGATGGTCTGGAACTAACGCGTCGCATATTGTCTGAAGCAGCAGAACATTTAAACGACGGTGGCTGGCTAATTTGTGAAGTGGGCAACAGCATGGTCGCGCTGCAAGAGCTGTATCCGGATTTGCCATTGCAATGGCTGGAATTCGAACGGGGTGGTTTAGGTGTATTTGCCATTAGCAAAGCTGATTTGGTAAAGCATCAGGACAGTTTAGAAGCTTAATTTTCAGAAAATACAAAGATACGCAGGGGTGAAGGATGTCGGGTAATTCTATAGGCCAACTATTTAAAGTGACCACCTTTGGTGAAAGCCATGGCCCGGCCATTGGTGGCATAGTGGATGGTTTGCCGCCTGGCTTAAAGCTCGATCTGGAACAAATTCAGCTTGAGCTGGACAGACGCAAACCCGGCACTTCACGCTACACCACAGCGCGTCGCGAAGATGACATCGTCAAAATTTTATCTGGTGTGTTTGAAGGCTATAGTACAGGCGCATCCATAGGTTTGCTGATTGAAAATACCGATCAGCGCTCACAGGATTATTCCGCTATTAAAGACTTGTTCCGGCCAGGTCATGCTGATTACACCTACTGGCATAAATTTGGTATTCGTGATTACCGTGGTGGTGGCCGTTCATCCGCTCGTGAAACTGCAGTTCGTGTGGCCGCTGGGGCTATTGCCAAGCAATACTTAAAAGCCAAGTTTGGTATTGAAATTCGTGGTTATCTGGCGCAGCTTGGCCCGGTGAAAGCGCAAAAGCTGGATTGGGATCAAGTAGAGCAAAACGACTTTTTCTGCCCTGATGTCGATGTAATTGAGCAGTTAGATGAGTATATGCGTCAACTGAAAAAAGACGGTGACTCAGTAGGTGCCCGTATTAACGTGGTGGCGTCCGGTGTGCCTGTGGGCTGGGGAGAGCCTGTATTTGACCGGATTGATGCGGATATAGCTCACGCCATGATGAGTATCAATGCGGTTAAAGCCGTCGAAATTGGTGATGGTTTTGCTGTGGTCGAACAACGTGGCTCTACCCATCGTGACGAGCTTAGCTTAGCTGGCTTCAGTGCTAACCATGCAGGTGGCACTTTAGGTGGTATTACTTCTGGTCAGGACATTAACGTCAGTATTGCGTTAAAACCAACGTCTAGTATCAGCATTCCGGGTAAAACTATTACCACCAGTGGTGAAGAAACAGAGATGATCACCAAAGGCCGTCACGATCCTTGTGTCGGTATTCGTGCTGTGCCTATTGCCGAAGCTATGCTGGCGATAGTGCTGATGGATCATTTCCTGCGTCACAGAGCTCAAAATGCTGATGTGGTCGTAACAACACCAGATATTGCAAGGCTGCCGTAACGCTTTGGGATAGAATAGAAACGTCGCTTTATGCGGCGTTTTGTTTATGTACATCGCAGTGATGTGCTTTTAATTTTGTAGTGGAAATCTGATGAAACTTGCCACCACCCCAGCCCTGGGACTTGCTTACTTTGCCTATTTTGCTGTGTTGGGCATTTTTGTGCCTTACCTGCCCATGTTTCTTGATGGCCGAGGTTTTAATTCTCACGATATAGGTTTGTTGCTGGCGATAGTCACCACAGCACGTATTATTGGCCCAAGCCTTTGGGCTATGGTGGTGGAGCGTAAAGGCGATCCAATCAGTGTCATGCGCTTTGGCGCTGTGTTGGCGTCCATTGGCTGGCTGAGCAGTTACGTCGATTTTGGCTATTGGCCTCTGGTGTTGGGCCTGGGGCTGTTCAGCTTGTTCTGGACTGCGATTTTACCGCAGCTGGAAGTCAGCGCTTTTCATTATCTGAATAACGACAGCACTGTGTATGGCCGGGTCCGCAGTTTTGGCAGTGTGGGCTACATAGTGGTTGTGATGCTGGGTGGTTTGCTGTTGCAGTATTTTGGCTCCGAATTTTTGCCTTGGGGCGCCACTGTGTTTTTGGCTCTGCTGCTTGGTACTTTGTTTTTATTACCCTCTTTTACGCTAAAAAACACCGAAGGGCAGCAGTCTATTCGTTTCAGAACTCTGTTTAAGCACCCAGTATTTTTACGTTTTATGGCCGCGACTTTTTTAATGCAAATTAGCTTTGCGCCTTTTTATGGCTTCTTTATTTTGTATTGCCGCGATTTAGGTTACAGCGGTGTGACCTCAGGCATGATGATAGCGCTGGCGGTGCTGGCGGAAATTATTGCGTTTTTTTATGCAGGTAAAGTACTGAACCGCTTTAGTTACCGTGTACTGCTGACCTTTTGTTATGGTCTTACGGTACTGCGTTGGCTGATTGTGGCTTATCTGGCAGAGCACTGGTATTGGCTGGCTTTTAGCATGTTATTTCACGCTGCCAGTTTTGCTCTGGCGCACAGCTGCGCTATGCAATTTATTCAAAGCTTTTTTGCACCGGCCCAGCGTAGTCGGGGGCAAGCTTTATATGCAGGCATAGTGTACGGCGGTGGCGGCGCTATAGGGGCTTATTGTGCTGGCGTATTATGGGCGGATGGACCTGGAGCTACCTTAACTTTTGTCAGTGCTGCAGTCGCGGCTTTAGGTGCCACTTTAATGGCATTTTCTTTGCCAAACACTTTACGCCAGCAGCAAAAGCTCTAGCATTCCTTAGAGTTCCTGCTGGGCATAGCTTTGGTAAAAGGCTACAATGCGGCGTTTTTTTTACGCTGTAGAGGATATTGTGGCCAGTCTGTTTCGTTTAGGTTTAATTATCAATCCTGTAGCCGGAGTAGGTGGTGCTGTTGCGCTCAAAGGCAGCGATGGCGTAGTGGAACAAGCTCTGGCTTTAGGTGCTGTGCCTCAGGCGCAGAATAAAACTGCTTTAGCCTTAGAACAGCTGTTACCTCTGAAAGAACAGCTACAAATACTGACGGTTGCTGGTGCTATGGGCGCTGATTTATTGGCATCTTTAGGCTTTCATTTTCAGATTTGTTATACACCAGGATCCAGCCACACCTCTGCAGAGGATACTGAACAAGCCGCTGCTGTTCTGGCAGAGCAGGGCGTAGATTTATTGTTATTTGCCGGTGGCGATGGCACAGCTCGTAATATCTGTGCTGCGGTCGGTGAGCGAGCCACTGTTCTTGGTGTACCAGCAGGTTGTAAAATTCACTCCGGTGTTTATGCCATCAGCCCTTCGGCTGCGGGTAAAGTCATAGCTCAGCTGGTCAAAGGCGAATTAGTCACCTTAACCGAAGCTGCAGTGATGGATATAGACGAAACGGCTTTTCGTCAGGGCATAGTGCGCGCCAAACGTTTTGGCGAAATGCGTATCCCAGCGGAGCTTCGTTATATCCAAAGTGTGAAGAATTGCGGCAAAGAAGCCGAAGAGCTGGTGCTGGATGATTTAGCAGCTTATATAGCCAGCACTATGGACGATGATGTGCGTTATGTGATGGGCTCAGGCTCTACGGTTGCAGCCGTGATGAGAGAACTGGATTTGCCCAATACTTTATTAGGCGTAGATGTGGTTGAAAATGGCAAGCTGATTGCCTCTGATGTCACAGCCACAGAATTGCTGGCGCTGGTGCAGGACTATCCAAGCAAACTGGTGATCACCTTAATAGGCGGGCAGGGCCATGTGTTTGGTCGTGGCAATCAGCAGTTAAGCCCTGCGGTTATTCGCGCTGTGGGCCGCGCTAATATTTGTTTAGTGGCCACTAAAACTAAACTACAGCAACTCGAAGGCCGGCCTTTATTGGCCGATACCGGTGATGCAAACCTTGATCAGCAGTTACAGGGCCTGATCCCTGTGCTGGTCGGTTACAACGATTATGTGATGTACAGACTAGGTCTGGAGGAGTAAAAATGCAGGACGTTCAGGCCTATATTCAGCAGGTTGCACAGTTTTTAGATGCAATGGTGCAAAAAGCCAGTGATGATGAATTATTTGCCGGTGGTTATTTACGTGGCCATTTTGATTTAGCTGTGGGCCGTTTAGAACTGACAGAACAACAATTTGAGCGTGCTGAACTTGCGGCTTCTGTACAACAAAGTTTAGATCTGGCTATTGCAGGTGGTGAACTGACAGAGCAGGATCAACACTTAGTGTTAGGTTTATGGCAGCAGCTACAACAACTTTCGTGATCTGATGTTGCATCAGATTGAAACTGAAGCCGAATTTGATTTGCGCTTCTACAACGCGCTTCGTGCGCCAAACTACAAGTGAACTTTATGTCTACTAAATTTACCAGCTTAGAGCAACACGCCAGTTATGGCATCGGTCTGCAAATGGGTCAGCAACTGGCTGACAATCCGTTTGACGGTTTGGACATTCTGGCTGTAGCCGCAGGTTTAGCTGCAGCTTTTCAGGGTGACGAGCCAGAAGTATCTGAACAGCAAATTGGTGCTGCATTCCAGGTGATCAGCCAGCGTATGCAGGAACAACAGGAAGAACAAGCCAAAGCTTTAGCTGGCGCTGGTGATGCTTTCCTGGCTGAAAATGCGAAAAAACCAGGCGTGACAGTGACTGAATCAGGTTTACAGTACGAAGTATTAGTACAAGGTGAAGGCGAGAAGCCAACTAAAGCTTCTACAGTGCGTACGCACTACCACGGTACTTTGATTGACGGTACTGTGTTTGACAGCTCGTACGACCGTGGTCAGCCTGCTGAATTCCCGGTTTCTGGCGTGATCGCCGGCTGGACTGAAGCTTTGCAACTGATGCCTGTTGGCACCAAGTTACGTTTAACTATCCCACACAACCTGGCTTACGGTGAGCGTGGCGCTGGTGGCAAAATTGCTCCATTCAGCACTTTAGTCTTTGATGTAGAACTGTTAGCTATCATTAGCTAATTGAATTAAAAATGGGGTCAGATCACATTGTTAACAGTTAACAATGTGATCTGACCCCATTTTATTAGTCGTAAGGATTGTACTTTTTCTTCTTAAACTGACTGAGAATTAACATCAGCGACAACAGGGTGTACACCACAAAAATGACCCGGGTCCAGACTGGCATGGAGAGGTCCATAAATCGCCAGGCTATATCACCACACATACCCGTTGGATTAAAAACTTCCGGAAACCATTTATCTAAAGGTAATCCCAGCGGAAACTCAGGAAACAAACTGCAGGTGTATAAACCGCCGGACTGCACCAGTTCTTCCACACCCACATGTTCATGAGTGATCAACAACCCCCAGATGGAGCTGGCAATAAAAGTTAATAAAGCTATCCAGCGCAACAAACCATTGGTTGGTGACACCAGGGCAATCAGTGCAGCCAATAACACGCCAGCTAAGGCAGCTCTGGCATATACGCACAGCATGCAAGGTTGCAAATTCATCTGATATTGAAAGTACAACGCCAGACCTAACAACACCGCGGCAGACAATGCTAAGACGAGCCACGCCGATCGTTGTTTTGACCATTTTGCCAGACTGGATAACATTCGGATCCCTTTGTTTGATAAAACAAAACTATAAGTCGGTCAATCTAAGGCAAAAACAGCCGAAAGACAACCCACAGCACGTCGAACAGCTATTTTTAATCCATAGCTTGTTAACTGCTTTGTCTCTGGTACAATCAGTGCCATTTATCTGACATTATAATAATGACAACGGGTTCCTCCGCATGACTATGAATTTAATTAAAGCACAAAGCCCGGCTGGTTTTGCCGAAGAATACATTGTTGAATCTATCTGGAATGGCAAATTTGCTCCAGGTTCCATTCTGCCGGCTGAGCGTGAACTGTCAGAGCTGATTGGCGTCACCCGTACCACCTTACGCGAAGTATTGCAGCGTTTAGCCCGTGATGGCTGGCTGACTATCCAGCACGGTAAACCAACCAAGGTCAATAACTTCTGGGAAACCTCAGGGTTAAATATTCTGGAAACGCTGGCTCGTTTAGATGAAGAGCGTATGCCGGAATTGGTAGACGAGCTGCTGTCAGCCCGCACCAATATCAGCGCCATTTATATTCGTGGTGCCATCAAAACTCATAAAGACCAGGTGATTGCCTCATTTGCTGGCGCTGAAGATTTAGCGGACACGGCCGAAGCTTTTGCTGCTTTTGACTACAACCTGAACCATGAAATGGCGCTGCACTCCTCCAATCGTATTTATGTGCTGATTTTAAATGGTTTCCGTGGTCTGTATAACAAAATTGCCCGTTTTTACTTCTCATCGCCTGAAGCCCGTGAACTGGCACGTCAATATTACAATCAGCTGAAGCAATACGCTGAAGCTGGTAAACATGACGAAGTGGTGTTTGCAGTACGTAAGTACGGTAAAGAAAGTGGAAAAATTTGGGCAGGTTTACGCTCACAAATTCCAAAAGATTTAATCGAATAATCTGAAACCGCCGAAAGGCGGTTTTTTTTGCTTGTTAGCTGCGATCCAATGTTCACAAAACAGCAGGATAGCTGTTTTGCACAGCTTTAGCTGCCGAAGGCGAACATCATGGACGATGTGAGTGAAAATCGCTCCAGGCGATTTTGTTGTTTTAAGGCTCTGGGATACTTATCCCTTGCAGCCTTGCCACAGCGGGCGGGGCTGGTTATTATATTGCCATATATAATATAACCTTTAGTTATATGAGGCGAACCATGCAAAATCCTGCTGTGCGACCACAAGAAATTTATCTGGATAATAATGCCACGACTCCCGTACTGGCTTGCGCCGCTGAGGCGGTGCAACATACGATGCAACAATGTTTTGGTAATCCAAGCAGCAGTCACAGTACAGGTATTAAAGCCAAAGTTGAGCTGGAAACTACCAGGCAATTGGCTCGTCAGCTGATTGGCGCAGGCTCTGGTGATATCGTCTTTACCTCCGGTGCAACTGAAGGTATTCAGAGTTCTATTTTCTCCGCTTTGTTGCATGCCCGGCTCGAAGGAAAGACTGGACCAGCTTTTAGCCTGTTGTACGGTGCTACTGAACACAAAGCAGTGCCTCAGAGTCTGGAACACTGGAATCATGTATTGCAGCTGGGTGCCACTATTAAAGCTATTCCTGTCGATCAGCATGGTCTGCTGGATTTTGACTTTATTGGCAAAGAATTGCCCAACACCCTGTTGATATGCACTATGGCTGCGAATAATGAAACCGGTGTAAAGCAGGATTTAGTAGCTTTGCAGCAACTTATTCGTAGCGTCGCGCCGCAGGTTCTGTGGATGGTGGACTGCGTGCAGGCGCTTGGCAAAATGCCATTGCAGCTTGAACAAATGACCATAGACTACGCGCCATTTAGTGGTCATAAACTTTACGCCCCTAAAGGCATAGGTTTTTTATATGTACGTAAAGGGACTCCTTATCAGCCATTACTGGCAGGGGGTGGGCAGGAGAGCGGCTTACGCTCAGGCACTGAGAACTTACCCGGTATTGCTGCTTTGCAGGCTATCTTCCGACAACTGAAATTAAAGGACGGTTCGGTATTTCAGTCTGAGCAACAACTATGGAGTTACCGCGAACAGCTGTTATCCGCATTACGTCAGGTTTTTCCTGATTTAGTTTTGAACAGTGATCAACCTTATATCGTGCCTACCACCATCAACTTCTCTGTGCCGGGTTTTGCCAGCAAAGATATTATGGATTTGTTTGATGCTGCAGGTATTCGTGTTAGCTCAGGTTCGGCCTGCAGCTCTAAAATTCCGACCAGCTTTGTGCTCAATGCGATGGGCTTGCCGTTGTGGCGCAGCCAGGGCGCTATCCGCTTGTCCTTTGGTCCTGCGATGACTGTGGATGAGTGCCAGCAGGCTTGCCAGGCTATTCTGGCGTTAAAAACCGTGGTGAACTCCTGTTGTCTGGTATTAAGTGACGCCAGCAGTACTGAACTTCAGCCAGTAAATGGCTTAGTGCAGTTAAAGCATGAAGATTTATGCAGTTATTTACTGGTATCAGCAGAAACATCGGAAGTCGTTATCATCGATGCGGTGTTGCCTTTGGCCAGTCGTATTGCGCAGTTAGTACAAGGGCACCAGTTTAAAGTCCGGGCTATTCTGGATACCCATCTGCATAAAGATCATCCTTCAGCACGGCCTGAGCTTGTCACATTATTGGCTGATTTACTGGACCCTGCTAATACCGATGTACTGGGTTGGCCTCTGAACGAAACCAGGTTGCACATGGGTGCTTATCAGTTGGAAACTTTGACCACACCGGGTCATAGCCCTGAAGCTGTGACTATTTTGGTCAAACAGCAGCAACAGCAAAAATTCGCTTTTGTTGGTGATTTTATTTTACCTGGTGGCACAGGGCGACTCGACTTACCGGGTGGTGATAGTCATGCGTTCCGTCATAGTTTAAGGGCCTTAAGTCAGCAGTTAGACCCTCAGACTTTATTATTATCCAGTCATGATTATGCCCAGCGTTTTTTCACCCGTTGGGATCTGATGCTGCAAGAACAGCAGGCATTGCAGCAGGTATTGAACACCGAAGATACACCAGAGCTGTGGCTGAGTGAATTACAACGTCAGACAGATTGGTTGCACCAGCAGGCAGGTCATTTTTGTGGTGTAGTGGAAGTCTGTGCCTCAGATGCGACCGCTGTGATTGATAGAGATCAGATCGCCGCTTTGATAAAACAGCACCCGCAGTTACAAATTTGGGATGTACGCGAACCCCATGAACAAGCCGCCGGTGCTTTATCTGTCTACATGCCAGACTTAGTCTGTAAAGAAGTTCCGTTGTCGGCCTTGGTGCAACAAGTGGCAGATCAACAAACAGCAGAACCTCAGCCTGTGTTACTGGTCTGTCGTTCCGGTAATCGCAGTTTATTGGCAGCAAAAGTGCTGAACAGGGCAGGCTTTGAGCTGGTATTTAATTTAAAAGGTGGGGTCGCGCTTTTAGCCTGACTACCCTTCGTATTTAGCATCTACGGAGAGACGGGCGACCATAAAGGTCGCCTTTTGTATGCGCCTGTTTAATAAAACAGATGCTGCAATGGATTTAATAAGCGGGTTAAGCCTTTTTTAAACTTAAGCGGGGCGGTTAATACCGACAAACACAAACAATCTTCACTCATGGTACGTGGTGTGTGTGTGTGATCCGGCGTATTAATCAATAAATCACCTTCACCGTAACAACCCGATTCATCATAAATCTTACCTTTGAGTACTAAGGTTATTTCCAAACCTAAGTGAGTATGCTGCGGCACTTCGCTTTCTTTGCGGATATAAAGCAAAGACACGTTATGCTGATCTTCACCAGCCAGTTTTGCTGTGCTGATCCCACCTAAATTGAGCCACTTCAGCTTATTTTGCAGCAATGGTTTTAAAGAGGCTGGTAATAAAATTTCGCTGTTCTGAATTTGCAATGCAAAAGGTTGGCGTTTTTCCATCTTTGCTGCCACTTCTGGCTGAGCCGTAATAAAGTCCAACATCTGTTGCCAGTCTGCCTCAGCACTTGGTGCTTCAGACAGACTCACCAAAGTTGCACCTGCTTCGGCTTCTAAATCCATTTTTATGCGTTGACAATGTGGGCACAGATCCAGATGCGCTGCTATCGCCAGACTCAATTCAGGGGCAAGACTGGCTTCAATATATTGTTCCAGCAATTCCAGCGCCGGGTGGTGTTTAACTGCGTGGATCATCAATAGCCTCTCTTAATCTGTCCAGCGCCAAACGAATACGGGATTTCACTGTACCCAACGGGATAGACAGCTCTTCCGATACTTCCTGGTGCGATTTCTCTTCTAAATACACTTTTTCCATTACATCACGTTGCGCCGCAGGCAGTTTGGCAAAATGGGGTGCTACTTTTTCTGCCAGTAACCACAGATCCCATTCGTTACTGTCTGTACCTTCCTGTTCCGGATAGTCACCATCAAAAAATAAATCGTCGGCGCTCAGTTCGTCTTTACGACTTTGTTTTTTGCGTAACATGTCAAATCGCACATTACGGGCTATGGTAAAAATCCAGGTCGAGGCACAGCCGCGACTGGCGTCGAATAAACGGGCTTTTTGCCAGACATTCAACATGGTGTCCTGCACCATCTCCATAGCCTGCTGCTCGTTACCAAACATCTTTAGGCCAAAAGCTTTTAAGCGTGGTGCAAAGTAACTGAATAATTGTGAATAAGCCTGTTTGTCGCGGTCCACTGCGATAAAGGTTAAAGCTTGTTCCCACTGCGTATTGTCTTGTGGTTGAACTGACATAGATCCTTGAATACCGGGCCCTTGATAATTACTGCCATCATGCCTTTGAACTGATGTTGGATCCAACATTATTCCAATCCTGTCTGTATCGTTTTTGCTTGTATTCTATTTACGCAGTGGTTTTGACTTTGGATTGGTTTAAAAAATAGAAAGGTTTGTTTGATTTATTCTGATTTATTATCTAAAAAGTTAACGTTATTCTGTCATTACTAACTCGACAGGAGAAACTACCATGGCACATGTATTAGTAATTAATAGTTCTTTAAGCGGCGATAAAGGTCAATCGACTCAGTTAAGCCAACAGTTTTTAGCTTCTTTACCAGCAGGTTTTACTACTGAAACTGTTGACCTGGTACAAGATAGCTTTGCTCACTTAACCATGACTGAAATTGGCGCCTGGATGACTCCAGAGTCAGACCGTACTGACGAGCAAAAAGCTTTAGCTGCGTTGTCAGACGACGCCATTACGCAGATTCAAAAGGCTGACGCCATTGTTATTGGTGTACCTATGTACAACTTCGGTGTACCAAGCCAGTTAAAAGCTTATTTCGACCGACTGGCTCGTGCTGGCATCACCTTTAAATACACTGAAACAGGTCCTGTAGGTCTGTTACAAGACAAACCAGTGTTTATTTTTGCCACCCGTGGTGGTTTATATCAGGGCACACCTATGGATTCACAAACTCCGTTTGTTAGTGCTTTTCTGAATTTCGTTGGTTTGAAAGATTTAAACTTTATCTACGCTGAAGGTCTGAACATGGGCCCGGAAAGCGCAGAAAAAGCTTTAACTGCTGCAAAAGCCCGTATTGCGGAATTAGCGCCAGCTGTAGCTGCCTAGCAAAAATCGCGTTTTTCTCCGAAGGCATCCTCCTTCCTGCAAGCTTTGGCCACTTTATTAAGTGGCCTCTTTTTTTTCAATTTTAACTTTTATGTTGTTATTTAAAGACTTTTTGTAGTTAAGGTTTGGTATCTGCTGCGCCTCTGAATTATGCTAGGTAAAACTAATGCCTCAGGGAGAGCAAGCTTTGGCAACTATTCAGTCTCAACATAAATGGCGTTTTTTCCGGTCCGGCGGTTTTGATCAGGTGGCTTTGGATTCTGCAGCAGATTTGCAGCATCTGCATGAACTGGATCCAAAACTCTGGACTGTGCTGAATTGTCCTACCACAGGCCTTGAATTTGATCATCGAACTGCAGCTTTATTGGATTTAGATAAAGATGGTCAAATCCGCGTGCCAGAAATTCTTGCAGCTGTGCGCTGGTGCTGTGAGCGTTTGCAAGACGCGGAAATTATGTTTCAAGCACCGGGGTTACCACTTGCCGCTATTCGCGATCAAGACGCTGAAGGGGCAAACCTCAAGGCTGCGGCGCTTCGTGTGCTCGAAATTACCGGTAAAACCGAAACCGACTCACTACAGGTTGCCGATTTAGCTGATATGACGCTGCTGTTTTCTCCGCATCATTTTAACGGTGACGGCGTGGTGATGGCTGAATTGACCTCTGATGCTGAACTGGCACAACTGATTTCTGAAATTATTCAGACTCAGGGTGGTCAACCGGATCGCAGCGGTGGCGAAGGTATTCACAGCGACAGCCTGAAAGCCTTTTATCAGCAGGCCGCAGCTGTGGTGGAGTGGCATGCCGCTGGGGGCACTGCCGATCTGGTATTTAGCCCTTTGGCTGATAAAACCGCACAAGCTGTTGCTGCTTTTGATACTGTGAAAGCCAAGGTTGATGATTTTTTTGTGCGTTGTCAGCTGGCAGCTTTTGACAATCGTGCCACAGATGCACTCAATCCAGCAGTTGCTGTGTATGAGCTATTAAATAATAAAGCGATCAGCAGCAGCGATATGGATGTGGCCGCTTTACCTTTAGCTGCTATTGCGGCTGGACAGTCGTTGCCGCTGGGTGATGGAGTCAATCCGGCCTGGGCTGATGCCATTGCACAGTTTAAACAAGCAGTGCTGGAGCCTTTATTGGGAGCCAAAGGCAAACACAAGGCCGCGCATTTAACAGCAGAGCAGTGGCAGCAGATTTGTGAACAGTTAGAACCATGGCGTTTGTGGCAAGCAGCTAAACCTGATACCAAGCTGCATCAACTGGAGCTGGATCGTTTACAAGCTATTGTCGCAGGTGATGGCAAAGAACGACTGGAAGCGCTGATTGCTCAGGACATTGCGGCCTCCACTTTTGCCGATCATGTTGATGCTGTGGAACGCCTGGTCAGGTATCAGCGCGATTTAGTCACTTTGCTGCGTAACTTTGTGTCGTTAAGTGATTTTTACCAACGTAAACACAAAGCTATTTTCCAAATAGGTACCTTGTATCTGGATCAACGCAGCTGCGAGCTGGTGCTCAAAGTTTCAGATATGGCGCGTCACGCTACCATGGCGCCTTTTAGTGGCTGTTACCTGGTGTACTGCACCTGTGAGTGCCAGGGCGAAGCTCCGTTACAGATAGTGGCAGCCCTGACAGCTGGCGATGTGGACGAGCTGATGGTGCCAGGCAGAAACGGTGTGTTTTACGACCGTCAAGGCCGCGACTGGCGCGCTATGGTGACCAAAGTGGTGGTTCAGCCAGTCAGTATCGGTCAGGCGTTTTGGTCTCCTTACAAAAGAGTGGCGGCTTTTATTGAAGCCCAGCTGCAAAAGTTTGCAGCCTCGCGTGATAAAGATATTGAGGCAAAAACAACCACTGGAGTCACTACAGCGACTGTGCCAACTCCGGCTGCAACTCCAGGGGCAACAGCGGCCGCAGCTGGTTTTGATATCGCTAAATTTGCCGGTATTTTTGCCGCTTTAGGTTTAGCGGTAGGTGCTATTGGTACTGCGCTGGCTGCAGTGATGGCCGGGCTTTTTTCGTTAGCTTGGTGGCAAATTCCGTTAGTTATTGTTGGAGTGTTGCTGCTTATTTCAGGACCTTCAATGCTGATGGCATTTTTGACCTTACGTCGGCGTAACCTGGGCCCGCTGCTTGATGCCAATGGTTGGGCTGTGAATACCAGAGCGAAAATTAATGTACCTTTTGGTGCTGCTTTAACTGGCTTAGCCCGTCTGCCAGCAGGAGCAAAACGCAGTTTGGCTGACCCTTTTGCTGAGAAAAAACGGCCATGGGGCAGCCTGCTGATCCTGTTGCTGGTTTTAATTGGCGCCGCACTATTCTGGTGGTTCAGACTGAACTAAAAGCCTGTTGATACTAAGCCTGCGAAGCTAGTTCGCAGGCTGTTTTTTTCACAACCTATCCGCTTATCGCCTGTCAGCAACCGTTAAACCTAAGCAGTGATCAGAGCTCTTGGTCTTTTGCGGATTTCTTTGTATAAAGAGCTTACAACCACCACTAAAAAAGAACATCAATGAAAACAAAACCATGGTTAGTAGCGGCTTTTGTCGCGGCAAGTTTTATCGGTTCTGCTGTTGCAGCTGAACCTCAAACCTATCAGCTGAACTCTGTCAGCGTGAAAGCTCCGGAAAATGCGGCCCATGCGCCTTTTACTATGGAGCAGATTATGGCGCATCCGGATTGGTTAGGCCGTCCGGCAGAGGGGGCTTACTGGGCAGATAACAACAGTCAGTTGTACTTTCAGCAAAAACGTCAGGGTTCAGAAATTCGTGACTGGTATAGCTTAAAGGCAGAGCAGGGCGCTGTTGCGACTGCTGTACCTATGGCGGACTGGCATTTAATGGGCTCAGCCCAAACGGTTTATAGTCAGGATGGCAAATCGCTGGCTTATCTGTTTGAAGGCAATGTGTTTGTTAAACATCAGGGCAAGTTAACCCAAGTGACCCGCAGCTCGACCCGTTATGACGAAGTGCAGTTTTTAGCCGACGGTCGTCTGGCATTCCGCTCTGGCTGGACTTATCAGGTACTGGATTTGAATAGCGGCGCTGTGACTGAACTGGTCAGTTTAAAAAATGCCGATAAGCCTGCAGCCCCTAAAGTGGCAAATACTTATATGGCGCAGGAGCAACACAAGCTGATTCAGTTTGTCGCCCTGACCCATAAAAACAAAACAGAGCAGTTTGAACAGCAACAGTTGCTGGCGTCGCAAAACCCTGCGCTGGCAACGCCTGCTGTGTATCTGGATAAAACGAAGCGCATCGCTTCAGCCAGTTTGTCACCCAAAGGCGATATGCTGCTGGTTGCTTTGGCTGACAAAGCAGGCTGGCGTGATAAAACCGACATTATGCCAAACTACATCACTGCGTCTGGCAACATAGCTGCTGAGGAAGTACGTCGTCGTGTCGCTGATCAAAAACCTCAATCGCAACAACTGTTTTTAGTGGATGTAAAAACCCAACAAGCCACAGAGCTGAAATACGACTCTTTGCCTGGTTTTGATGAAGATGTATTGGCTGGCGTAAAAGCTGAAAATGCCAAAGCCCAAGGCAAAACCTACCAATCAAAAAAAGCACCTCGCGCTATTGAGTTGATTAACGATTGGAGCTGGAACCAGTCGGCTATTCAGTGGCACAACTCAGGTTCACAGGTTGCAGTGATGCTCAAAGCTTGGGACAACAAAGACCGTTGGCTGGCGACTGTCGATTTTGCTAAAAAGCGTCTGGTTAGTCAGCACCGTTTGCATGACGATGCCTGGATCAACTACAGCTTCAATGACTTTGGCTGGTTAAGCCAAAAAGAGACTTTGTATTTCCTGTCAGAAGAGTCTGGTTATGCGCATTTATATGTCAAAGCTGTTAATGGTGAGGCGAAAAAACTGACGGCTGGTACTTTTGAAGTCAGCAACCCTCATTTAAGCAAAAACGATCAATACCTGTATTTTAAAGGCAACGTCAGCCACCCTGGTATTTACGAAATTTACCGTGTGGCTTTAAGCTCTGGCCAACTGGAGCAAATGACCGCCTTAAAAGGCTCAGCGGATTACCAGTTATCACCGGATGAAAATAAACTGCTGCTGACCTGGTCCAACTCCGTGACTCCTCCTGAGTTATACCTGATGGACAATAAGCCAAAAGCGAAAGTCAGCCGGTTAACTCATACCGTATCAGCTGAACTGACGGCGTTAAATTTGGCTGCGCCACAAGTGATCGCAGTGCCAAGCAGTCATGGTAAACAGCCGGTTTTTGCTAAGTTGTATTTGCCAAAAGATTATCAACAAGGCGAAAAACGCCGCGCTGTTATTTTTAACCATGGTGCTGGTTATCTGCAGAACAGTGATTTGGGCTGGTCTGGTTACTTCCGTGAATATCTGTTCCACAACCTGCTGATCCAAAAAGGTTATGTAGTACTGGATATGGATTACCGCGCGTCAAAAGGCTACGGCCGTGATTGGCGTACAGCGATTTACCGCCAAATGGGCACGCCAGAAACTCAGGATTTAGTGGATGGCGTCAAATACCTGGTTGCCAACGCCCATGTTGATGAAAAGCGGGTTGGAACTTATGGTGGCTCTTACGGTGGTTTTATGACCTTTATGGCGCTGTTCACTGAACCTGATTTATTCCAGGCCGGAGCTGCGCTGCGTCCTGTGGGTGATTGGGCTTATTACAATCATGGCTATACCTCAAATATTCTGAATACACCTGATGTAGACCCTATCGCCTATCGTCGCAGCTCGCCGATTTACTTCACTGAAGGCTTAAAAGGCAAGTTGTTGATTAATGCACCTATGGTTGATGACAACGTCTTCTTCCAGGATACAGTGCGGGTGGTGCAGCGTTTAATTGAGCATGAAAATGCCAATTTCGAAACGGCGATTTATCCGGTAGAACCACATGGTTTCCGTCAGCCAAGTAGCTGGCTGGATGAATACAAACGTATCTTCCGTTTATTCGAACAAGAGTTATAACAGAACAAATACTCATAAAATGGGGTCAGATCACATTGTTAACTGTTAACAATGTGATCTGACCCCATTTTTAGTTAGTCAAAATCAGGTTCAAGCTCAAAGCGCAATAATTGCGACGAGTAGGGCTGGTACACTTCTAAACACAAGGCCTGTAACAATAAACGGGGAGCTGCTGCATAAGCTTCATCATGGGCGTAAAAGGCATCGCCTAAAATAGGATGCCCCAGGCTTTGCATATGCACTCTCAATTGATGCGAACGTCCGGTGACAGGTCGAAGCTCAACCAAACTACTTTCACCATCAAAACTTAAACGCTGAAAATAAGTCAGCGCAGCTTTGCCTGTTTTCTGACAAACTTTTTGCAGCGGAGGCTGAGTACTATCGGCAATTAACGGTGCGCTGACCATACCTTGTTCGGCAATCTGACCCCAGACGCGGGCACGATAGATTTTTTTTACAGAGCGTGAGGCAAACTGCTGTTTTAATGCGGCTTCTGCTTTACGGCGCAGGGCAAATACCACTAAACCTGATGTACTCATATCAAGCCGATGCACCAACTGAGCTAATGGGAATTGTTGCTGCACCCGGCTTAATAAGCAGTCTTGCATATCTTCACTGCGGCCCGGATTGGTTAATAAGCCACTGGGTTTATTCACCACCAGAATGTCTTTATCCAGATACAAAATATCCAGCAAGGGATCTGCTGGTGGGTTATACACAAAAGGCCTTTGCATCCACTTACTCTTAGTTAGCACAAATGGTTAGTACAGATATAGCTACTGCAGTTATATCCCTAATTCTGGCATACTAGCGCCAACTTTGTATCTAGTTATTTAGGCCATGAAAACTGCTATTGATGATTTGGCGATTTTGCCCGCCACAAAAGAGGCCTGGACTTTAGTGTATCAGGACGAATTCCTACTGGTGGTGAATAAACCTGCGCATTTACTCACTGTACCAGGCCGCCATCCACAAAATCAGGATTGCCTGATAAGCCGCGTACAACAAGAGTTTCCCTCTGCTGCTGTGGTACACCGTCTGGATTACGATACCTCGGGTTTGCTGGTGTTGCCTTTAACCAAAAAAGCCTTGTCGACGATCAGCAAAGAGTTTCAAAGCAGAGGGACAAAAAAGATTTATCAGGCTGTGGTCTCTGGTGTGCCGACTCCTGCAGCAGGTACTGTGGATAAAGCCATAGCAGCAGATGCTGAAAACCGGCCTTTGTATAAAATAAGTCTGGACGGTAAAGCCTCTGTAACGCACTACCAGGTGCTGAAGCTATTGCCACAACATCAGGCCTCGCTAGTGCAATTAGAGCCAGTGACAGGGCGCTCACATCAGCTACGTTTGCATATGCAAAGCATAGGACATGCCATTTTAGGTGATCCTTTTTATGCTACTGCAGCAGAGCAACAAAAAAGCAGCCGCTTATTACTGCATGCTGCTGTACTGGAGTTTACTCATCCACAAAGTGGTGAGCTGATGAGCTTCACCGCTGAAGCTGATTTTCTGCAGGCTTTGCGCTAGTCACATAGACAAACACCAGCCCAAGCAGCAGACCACAGATCACGCCATACAAATGAGCATCTATGGCTACATTGGCATCAATTAATGCGGCCAGTTCTGCATCTGGCCCTTGCCATTGCTCGTAGGCCACTTTGGCAATCACACCCAGCAAAATAAGCCAGCCGGACTGTATTTTATGTTTGATATCCAGCAGAGCGCCGATGGTAATAAAACAGTGCAGCCAACCGGATAAACCAACATAAATCTGAATATCTGGGCTGAACAGATACAAAAGTACACTGATACCTATACAACCAGAGAGTAGCAAAAAAGCAAAAGAGTTCAGGTTGTAATACAGCTGATGCAACATCAACATCAACAGCAAAGCGCCCAGATTCATCACTAAATGCCAGTGGTTGCTGTGTAATAAATGGCCAGTGACGGCGCGCCAGACTTGTTCCGGTTCAGCTCTGTGATATTCCAGTACAGAGCGAAGACTTTCAGGCAGAAAATGCAGTATCACCAGCAACACTACAAAAACCAGCAAGCTCCACTGAAAAGACGAAAAGGCGCGAAAATTTATCAACATCATCACCAACTGAATCAAATTGCTGCTATGCAAAAGCATTCGTCGCTTCAGGTCAAGGCTTTTAACGTGAAAAGCTGTATCAGTCATTGATCCAACTGGCCCGACTAGGTATGGTGAAGGTCTGTTGTAGGTAGGAAAAATAATGATCATTACAAAGTTCAAACTTCGGGTTCTGACAGCGGCGTTGCTGTTCAGTAGCACCACTTTATTTGCCGCAATTACCGATCCTGAAGCCACCACAGGTATAGAACAGAAACAACTGGCCACAGCCAAACATTATATGGCTTCTGCTGCGAACCCTTTAGCGGTGAAAGCAGGAGAGCGGGTTCTGGCCAAAGGCGGCAGTGCTGTCGATGCAGCTATAGCTATGCAATTGGTACTGGGGCTGGTGGAACCTCAAAGCTCTGGTATAGGGGGTGGTTTATTTTTGCTGTACTGGGATAAACAGAAAGCTGCTTTAAGCTCTATTGATGGTCGTGAAACAGCGCCTTCTGGGGCTGGGCCAGACTTATTTGTGCAAAACGGCCAGCTGATGAGCTGGCGTGATGCTTTTGTTGGCGGCAAATCTGTGGGTGTTCCAGGCGTTATTAAAGCGCTGGAGCTGGCGCATCAGCAGCATGGCGTATTGCCATGGACAGAGCTTTTTGCTCCGGCTATACAAATTGCAGAGCAGGGTTTTGTCGTCTCGCCCCGCTTGGCTGGTTTATTGAGCGGCGGCTGGACGCCAAGTGTTGAGAAGTTCAGCGCCAGTCAGGCGTACTTCAAACCTGAAGGCCAGTGGCTTAAAGCAGGTTTTGTTCGGAAAAATCCAGACTATGCCGCCTTACTGAAAAAAATTGCCAAAGAGGGTAGTTCGGCGTTTTATCAGGGCGATAATGCCAAAGCTCTGGTGGCCGCAGTGCAACAGGCGCCAATTAACGCAGGCAAAATAAGCCTTGCTGATTTAACTGCTTATAAGCCCAAACAGCGTGATCCGCTCTGTATTCCATACCGACAGTTTAAAATTTGCAGCATGGCTCCGCCAAGCTCAGGTGGTTTAGCGGTATTACAAATGATGGGCATGCTGGCACATCAGCCGATGGCCAAACTCCAACCTAATTCGGTCGAAGCCATCCATTTAATCAGTCAGGCAGGTAAGTTAGCTTTCGCTGATCGTGAACGTTTTGCAGCCGATCCGGATTTTGTCAAAGTACCGGTACAAGGATTATTAGCTGCTGATTATTTAAAACAAAGAGCTGCATTAATAACTGCATCAGAAGGTGCGTCAGCAGTGGCGGGAGAGCCCGCAGGGGCCGAACCTTTGGCGTCAGGTAAAGCCATAGAGTTTGCCAATACAAGTCATTTATCTGTGGTGGACAGTAAAGGCAATGCGGTCAGTATGACGACTAGTATTGAAAATGCCTTTGGTTCGGGTTTATTCGTCAACGGCTACCTGTTGAATAACCAATTAACGGACTTTTCGCTGCAGGCTAAAGTGGACGGTTATTGGGTCGCCAATAGAGTCGAAGCCAACAAAAGACCACGCTCCTCTATGGCGCCTATGATGGTGTTTGACGAGGATGGCAAGCTGATTTATATCACAGGCTCACCAGGTGGCAGCCGTATTATTAATTACGTGGCGCAAAATCTGGTGGCGGTGCTTGACTGGAAAATGGATGTGCAACAAGCGGCCAACTTGCCACGTTTTACTCATAGAAATGATGGACTGGTGCTGGAGCAGAATACCAACTTAAGCCAGCTGGTTCCTGCATTGCTTGAACTGGGTTATCAACCGAAATTAGCCGATTTAAATAGTGGTATTCACGCCATAGAAATTAAAACAGATCACTTAGAAGGTGCTGCCGATCCACGTCGTGAAGGCATAGCCGCAGGCCACTAAAGTAAAAGAGTCAGGACAACAGATGAGTATTGAAGTAGCAACAGAGCAGGGCGTGTTAACCCTGACTCTGAATAGGCCAGATAAAAAAAACGCACTGAACAAGCTGATGTACCAACAGCTGGTGTTGCAACTTCAGCGGGCATCACACAATGACGACGTGAAAGTGGTGTTGCTACAAGGCTCTGCTGAATGTTTTTCGTCTGGCAATGATTTAGCTGATTTTTTACAAAGTGGTGAGCTCAATGATGCTCATCCCACTGTGATGTTTTTGTATGAAATGGCAAAGTTTCCAAAACCTGTAGTGGCCGCAGTGGCTGGTCTGGCTATAGGTATAGGCACTACAGTACTGCTGCATTGTGATTTGGTGTACAGCACTGCTGATTGTCGTTTTCAGCTACCTTTTACTCAGCTGGGATTATGTCCTGAAGCGGGTTCAAGTCTGTTATTGCCTTTGCTGATTGGCCATCAGCGCGCCAGCAGTCTATTACTGCTGTCTGAAGCCATAGATGGCAATGAAGCCTGGCGTATTGGTATAGTCAATCAACTGGTGGCGAAAGAGGATTTGCTTGAATTTGCTTTTAATAAGGCGAAAAAACTGGCGGCTTTGCCGGCAGATGCGGTGCAAAGCAGTAA
>Ga0180008_1000894_pt1 | contig 21198 bp, 17 predicted proteins | sample MM_PW_MetaG_FD_121121 | JGI IMG/M metagenome (GOLD analysis project Ga0180008, IMG submission 121121) | Groundwater microbial communities from the Aspo Hard Rock Laboratory (HRL) deep subsurface site, Sweden - MM_PW_MetaG | ecosystem: Environmental > Aquatic > Deep subsurface > Groundwater...
CTCAAGTCCGAGCTGGGCAAGGCTTCGGCCGAGCACGCCCATTGATCCTGCGAGTGATTCCCCATGTTTGAACGTCTGATTCAATTTGCCATCGAGCAGCGCATCATCGTGCTGCTGGCGGTGCTGTTGATGGCCGGTGTCGGCATCGCCAGCTACCAGAAACTGCCGATTGACGCAGTGCCGGACATCACCAACGTCCAGGTGCAGATCAACTCGGCGGCGGCCGGTTTCTCACCGCTGGAAACCGAGCAACGCATCACCTTCCCTATCGAAACCGCCATGGCCGGCTTGCCGGGCTTGCAGCAGACCCGTTCGCTGTCGCGTTCGGGGCTGTCCCAGGTCACGGTGATCTTCAAGGATGGCACCGACCTGTTCTTCGCCCGGCAACTGGTCAACGAGCGCTTGCAGGTGGCCCGCGAGCAACTGCCGGAGGGCATCGAAACGGCGATGGGGCCGATTTCCACCGGGCTTGGAGAAATCTTCCTGTGGACCGTGGAGGCCGAGGACGGCGCGCGCAAGGAAGATGGTTCGCCCTACACGCCAACGGACCTGCGGGTGATCCAGGACTGGATCATCAAGCCGCAGTTGCGCAATGTGCCTGGCGTGGCCGAGATCAATACGATTGGCGGCTTCGCCAAGGAATACCAGATCGCCCCGGACCCCAAGCGCCTGGCGGCCTACAACCTGACCCTGACCGATCTGGTGACGGCGCTTGAGCGTAACAACGCCAACGTCGGCGCCGGTTACATCGAACGTAGCGGCGAGCAGTTGCTGATCCGTGCGCCGGGGCAGGTGGCGTCCATCGACGACATCGCCAATATCGTGATCAGCACCGTCGACGGCACGCCGATCCGCGTGCGCAATGTGGCCCAGGTCGATATCGGCCGTGAGCTGCGTACCGGTGCGGCGACCGAAAATGGTCGCGAAGTGGTACTCGGCACAGTCTTCATGCTGATCGGCGAAAACAGCCGCACCGTGTCCCAGGCGGTGGCGAAAAAGCTCGAAGAGGTCAACCGCTCGCTGCCCGAAGGGGTGGTGGCGGTCACCGTCTATGACCGCACCAACCTGGTGGAAAAAGCCATCGCCACCGTGAAGAAGAACCTCTTCGAAGGCGCGCTGCTGGTTATCGTGATTCTGTTCCTGTTTCTCGGCAACATCCGTGCGGCGCTGATTACCGCGATGGTGATTCCGCTGGCCATGCTGTTCACCTTCACCGGGATGTTCACCAACAAGGTCAGCGCCAACCTGATGAGCCTCGGCGCGCTCGACTTCGGGATTATTGTCGATGGCGCGGTGGTGATCGTGGAGAACTCCATTCGGCGCCTGGCCCATGCGCAGCAGCGCCATGGCCGCTTGCTGACGCGCAGTGAGCGTCTGCACGAGGTGTTCTCCGCCGCCAAGGAAGCGCGCCGTGCGCTGATCTTTGGGCAACTGATCATTATGGTGGTGTACCTGCCGATCTTTGCCCTGACCGGTGTTGCCGGGAAAATGTTCCACCCGATGGCCTTCACCGTGGTCGTGGCATTGCTCGGCGCGATGATTTTGTCGGTGACCTTCGTTCCGGCGGCCATTGCACTGTTCGTCACCGGCAAGGTCAAGGAAGAAGAAAACTGGGTGATGCGCAATGCGCGCCGGGGCTATGCGCCGGTGCTGGATTGGGTCATGGCGCACCGTACCGTGGCGTTTGGCATGGCGTTGTTGACCATCGTGGTCTCCGGTGCCGTGGCCAGCCGCATGGGCAGCGAGTTTATCCCCAGCCTCAGCGAGGGTGACTTTGCCCAGCAAGCCATGCGCGTGCCGGGCACCAGCCTGACGCAGTCGGTGCAGATGCAGGAGAAGCTGGAAAAAACCTTGATGGAGCAGGTGCCGGAAATCCAGCGGGTGTTTGCCCGTACCGGTACCGCGGAAATTGCCTCCGACCCGATGCCACCGAACATTTCCGATAGCTACCTGATGCTCAAGCCCAAGGACCAGTGGCCGGACCCGAAAAAATCCCGCGAAGCCCTGATCGCCGATATCCAGCGTGCCAGTGCGATTGTGCCGGGCAGCCAGTACGAATTGTCGCAACCGATCCAGCTGCGCTTCAACGAGCTGATCTCCGGGGTGCGCAGTGACGTGGCGGTGAAGGTGTTTGGTGATGATCGGGACGTTCTGAACAAGACCGCCGGGGAAATTGCCGAAACCTTGAAGAAGCTCAACGGCGCCTCGGAAGTGAAGGTGGAGCAGACCTCCGGCTTGCCGGTGCTGACCATCAATATCGACCGCGACAAGGCCGCACGGTTTGGCCTGAATGTGGGGGATGTACAAGACACCATCGCGATGGCCGTGGGTGGGCGCAAGGCTGGCCTGCTGTACGAAGGCGACCGCCGTTTCGATATGGTGGTGCGTTTGTCGGATACCCTGCGTACCGATATCGAGGGCCTGTCACGGCTGTTGATCCCGATTCCGGCGCTGGCCAGCAATACCTCGGGCCAACTGGGCTTCATTGCCCTGTCGCAAGTCGCCAGCCTGGACCTGGTCCTGGGTCCGAACCAGATCAGCCGCGAAAACGGCAAGCGCCTGGTGATTGTCAGTGCCAACGTGCGTGGGCGTGATATCGGTTCGTTCGTCGCGGAAGCGGAAAAGGCGCTGGTGCAGCAGGTGAAGATTCCTGCCGGCTACTGGACCACCTGGGGCGGCCAGTTCGAGCAACTCAAGGAGGCCTCCGACCGTCTGCGGGTAGTGGTGCCGGTGGCGTTGCTGCTGGTGTTTGGGTTGCTGTTCATGATGTTCAACAACCTCAAGGACGGGCTGTTGGTATTCACCGGGATCCCCTTCGCCCTGACGGGTGGGATCATGGCGCTGTGGTTGCGTGATATCCCGTTGTCGATTTCGGCGGGGGTAGGGTTTATCGCGCTATCGGGGGTGGCGGTGCTCAATGGCCTGGTGATGATTGCGTTTATCCGCAACCTGCGCGAGGAAGGACGTTCGTTGTCAGTGGCCATCAATGAAGGGGCCTTGACCCGCTTGCGTCCGGTGTTGATGACAGCGTTGGTGGCGTCCCTCGGGTTTATCCCCATGGCTCTGGCCACTGGTACCGGCGCAGAAGTGCAACGACCGCTGGCGACGGTGGTGATTGGCGGGATTATCTCTTCGACATTACTGACGTTGCTGGTACTGCCTGCGCTCTATCACTGGGCTCATCGTCGTGATGAAGAGGCCTGACAGACCCACCGCTATCGCCGGCAAGCCGGCTCCTGCAAAACTATGCAGGAGCCGGCTTGCCGGCGATGACGCCCAGCACAACGCTGCAGCGTCATGGTTGACATCAATCGCGGGCAAGCCCGCCCCCATAGGGGAAGACCAACGTGAACAAGGTAACGTCACCCGGAACACTACTGACCTCAGCCTGGCCCTGGTGCAGGCTCATGATCGAACGCACGATCGCCAGCCCGAGCCCGGTGCCGCCTTCGGTACGGGCGCGGCTGTTGTCGGCGCGGTAGAAGCGCTCGAACAGGTGCGGCAGGTGTTGCGCTTCAATCCCCGGGCCCGGGTTGCTCACGGCCAGTGTTACATGCTGGTCACGGGTGTCGACCTGCAAAGCAATGCCGGAGCCGTGTGGGCTGTGGCGGATTGCGTTGGACAGCAGGTTGGAAATGGCCCGCTGGATCATCAGCCGGTCACCCTGGACCCAGGCGTCGCCGACCAGGTTCAAGCTCAATGCTTTGTCTTCGGCGCTCAAGGCAAACAGCTCCATGACCCGCTGTGCTTCGTCCCGCAGGTTCACTTGGGTAAACGAGGCCCGCGCGGCTGGATGGCTGACCTGGGCGAGAAACAGCATGTCGGCGACGATTCGCGCCAAACGGTCCAGCTCTTCGGTGCTGGATTCCAGCGCCAGTTTGTACTCGTGCGGCTCACGGGCGCGGGACAGGGTCACCTGGGCCTTGCCCATCAGGTTGGTCAAGGGGGCGCGCAGCTCATGGGCCAGGTCGTCGGAGAATTGCGACAACTGCTGCACACCGGCATCCAGCCGATCGAGCATCACGTTGATGCCCCGGGCCAGCTCGCTGAGTTCCCGGGGCAGATTCTCGATGCTCAGGCGGTGGCTCAGGTCCTGGGTGGTGACTTTGCCGGCGACGCCGCTGAATTGCTGCAATGGCGCCAGCCCTCGCTGCACCAGCCACCAGGCGCCGATGCCGATCAGGATCAGCAGCAGCGGAAGGGCAATCACCGTGGAGCGCAGGTAGGCGCTGAGCATTGCCGAATCGTCGGAGCGATTCAGGGACAGCAACACCCGCACGCTCTCCCCCGTGCGCAGGCGCATCAGGCTCGATGCGCTGAGGATCTGATTGTCGCGCTCATCGGTCCAATTGAGAAAGCTCAGGGTTTTACGGGCGGCAAAGTCCAGCAACAGGGGCTTCTGGGGCCTGGCGCCGACACTCAGCAGCACCGCACTGGACGGCGCGGGGCCGATGATGGTCAGGTAGAAATTATCGTGGCCCATCACCAGGTCCAGCAGCGAATGGGGCCGGGCACTGATGTCTTGAGGGTTGAGGTCCTGGAGCAGGCTGTGCTGGATCTGCTCCATCTTGCTTTCCAGGCCCTTGCGCGCGAGGTTTTCCAGCTCATGGGTAAGGGCCAGGTACGCCAGGGTCGCCAGCAGCAGTACCAGGCCGGCGCCCATCAGGCTGACGGTCAGCCCCAGGCGCATGGATAAGCTGCCGGTTCTCATTGGCGTGCTTCCAGTACGTAACCCACGCCACGAATGGTATGGATCAACTTGACGTCGCTCTGGTCATCGACCTTGGCCCGCAGCCGGCTGATCGACACCTCGACCACATTGGTGTCGCAGTCGAAGTTCATGTCCCAGACCAGTGAGATAATCTGCGTGCGGGTCAGCACTTCACCGCTCTGGCGCATCAACACCTGCAGCAGCGCGAACTCCTTGGTGGTCAGGTCGATGCGCCGCGTACCCCGGTATGCGCGATGGCGGCGCGGGTCCAGCTCCAGGTCCGCGACCCGGAAAACTTCCGGCATTGCGATCGGCTCGCTGCGCCGCAGCAATGTGCGGACCCGGGCCAGCAGCTCGGGAAACTCAAAGGGTTTGACCAGGTAGTCATCGGCGCCCATGTCCAGGCCCTTGATCTTGTCGGCCAGGCGGCCACGGGCGGTGAGCATCATCACCCGCAAGGTGGTGTCGCGGCGCAGCTCTTCGAGAACTTGCCAGCCATCCTTGCCAGGCAGGTTCACATCAAGGATCACCAGTTCGTAATGGTGTTGCCCGGCCAGGTGCAGGCCATCGATGCCGCTGGCGGCACGATCGACGACATAACCGCTCTCGCTCAAGCCTTGATGCAAGTAGTCGGCAGTTTTTGGTTCGTCCTCAACCACAAGGATACGCATGCAGATTGACCTCTTACTGATAAGCGAACAGGAAGCTGGAGCTACGCGGGATAGGGCTGTAGTCCCAGATGTAGGAAAATTCTGAGCCTTGAAGCTACTTCAGGGTCAAGGCGCATCCCGAGCAATCGCGCTGTTTGGGCACAAGTACGACGATTGGGCACCAGGGACGGGGGGATGATTCCAACGAGCGGGCAAAAAAAAGCGCCCGTAAGGGCGCTAAAAATTCATCTCCTTCCAAAGGAGCTCCAAAACAAGCTTCAAGAGATGAATATGCTCGGGTGCGCCGCTCAGATGTCCTTTGGGGCCGGAGTATCCGAGGGCGCTGGCGTTTGCTTGGCCACGGTTTCGTTGCCGTGGATCTGTTGCTGTTGCTGGCGGAACTCGGCCAGCAACTGGCGTGAACGCTCGCCACCATCGTCAGCCAGTGCGGCGGTGGAGGCAAAACTGATTAAGGCGGTGAATAAAATAGGCAGTGGCTTCATTAACTTTCTCCGCAAAAGACCCGGGCCGTTAGTTACAAAAAAGCTCCGAGGCCGGTCGATGCAAGTAGTATATGAAGTACAACTTAACGGGAGCGTGAAGCGCATATTACAGTTTTGACAGACTGCCAATTGTGAAGAAGTGCTAGTCAACGGCAAGTGAATGTAAGCACTTGCCGTTGAGTTCTATCAGAGGATGGCCAGCGGGTACTCCACGATCAACCGGAATTCTTCCAGGTCTGATTCAAAGGCACTTGAGCGCACCGTTGCCTGGCGAATGCGTATGGACAGATCCTTCAAGCTGCCGCCCTGGAACACATACTTGGCCTCGATATCGCGCTCCCAGCGGCGTTGGTCGGTGAGCGGGTCACCCAAGGCGTCGCGGCGCATGTACACCGAGTTGGCGTTGCTGTAGTCCGCGCCAGTGCCTTTGCCATAGCGGGTCATGAACGACAGGCCCGGAATGCCCAGGGTCTGCATGTCCAGGTCATAACGCAGGGCCCAGGAGCGCTCCTTGGGCGCGTTGAAGTCGCTGTACTGGATCGAGTTGTCGAGGAAGATCGAGTCCGACTGGCGCAGGTAGTCGAAGTCATTGTTGCCGTTGTTGCGTTGGTGCGACAGGGCCAGCCGGTGGGCGCCGACCTTGATCCCGACCTTGGCGCTCCAGATATTGTTGTTGAGCTCGCCCAGGAGTTTTTTGCCCTCGTCCTGGGCGTTGTAATAGTTGAAGCCGGCAAACATCGCCACCTCGTCCGTCAGCGGGTAATTGACGGCTGTACCGAAGTAGTACTGGTCCCAGGCGTCCTTGAGACGGCTGCTGTACAGGCTCAGGCTCCAGTGCTCATTGGCCTGGTAGTCGCCGCCGAAGTAGCCGATCCAGGGCGAATTCACATTGCCGGCATAAAATGTCGCAAAGCCCTCACGCATGCCGCTTTGGGTCGGCTGGCTCATGGCGTGCAGGCGCCCGCCTTGCAGGGTCAGGCCTTCCAGGCTGGTGTTTTCCAGGGTGACACCGCGAAAACTTTCCGGCAGCAGACGCGAGTCGCCGTAATACACCACCGGGGTTTGCGGGAAGACGTCGCCGACCTTGATCACGGTATCGAGCAGGCGCATTTTCACCGCGCCGCCGAGTTTGCTGTAGTTGTCTTCCGGGCGATTGTCGCTGTCCACCGGCAACATGCCGAAGGAGCCCTTGCCGCCACTGCGGCCGGTGCCGGAGTCGAGCTTGAGGCCATACATCGCAAACGCGTCCAGGCCAAACCCGACGGTGCCCTGGGTGAACCCTGACTCGAACTTGCCGATCAGGCCCTGGGCCCACGCCTCCGAATAGCCGTTGCCCGTTGGGCTGGACTGGCCTTTGCGGTCATCACGGTTGAAGTAAAAGTTGCGCGCCAGCACGTTCAGCGTACTGCCTTCGATGAAACCCTCGGGCTTGTCTTGCGCAGCCATACCCGCCAACGGCGTAGCGCCGGCGAGTGCTGCGATGATGGAAATAGAAAGTGTGTGTCTAGTGCGCATGTATCGCTCCTCGGTGTGGCAGCTATTAGCTTTATTAGTCGCCTGGGGCGTTCTTATTGGTAGAGGCGGCCCTGACCCAGGGCGCCCGGCTCAATAGTTGCAAACGGGAGATAACGCGGAGGTTGCTTTAAAATTACAATTTTGCAAGTTAAATAGAATCTGACGGATACGTAATCTTCGCGTGAACCTTCTGACAGGGTGCGTTAGTTACTCTTGGCTCTGAACTTTCAGTACTTTGAAATCAGACGAGGGCACTCTTATGAAACGGTTGACACTGGTCTTGGGCGCGGCGGTTTTTTCTCTTTCCCTGGGGGCGATGGCTGAAGTAGGTGGCGATCGCGAGATTGCTCAATTGATGCAACAGAACCAGCAGGCCATGAACCGATACGCCAACCAGCAGGGCAAGCCGGCGCCCGAGGTGTTGGCCTATCGCTATGGTATGAAGCTGGATATTGCCAAGGTGGTCAGCGTCACGCCGCCGATTCGTGCCTGTAAGGTTGTGCCTTCGCGCATGACCTACGAAGACTCTGGTGGCACCCTCAGGACCCTTGAGTATCAGGTCATGGGCTTGTGCCGTAACAACGGCAGTTGAGGACTGAAAAAATAGTTGAGCTGGGGGCTCAAGCACTCTTCAGAAAACGCCAGCAGCGCCGATGGTTAGACAAATCACTATTCTCTACCCTCCGGTGCCCCCATGTTCAATACCCGCTTGAAACAGGAGCTGTCCGCTCTTCGCGAAGAATTGTCCAGCCTGCAGCAGGTCAAGGAGAGCCTGGAGAGTGAAATGCTGGCCCTGAGCCTGGACCCTGAAGGCCGGATCGAGGCGGTCAACCAGAACTTTCTCGAAGAAATGGTCTACAGGTCCGGTGACCTGCTGGGGCATGCCATCCATGGGTTTGTACCGGAGCATGTGAAACACGACGAGTTCCAGCAACGCTTTAACAACGCCCTGAGCCGTGGCGAGCATTTTGCCGGCACCGTGCGCCTGTTGCGTGGCAACGGCAAGGAGGCGTGGTTGCGCTCCATCGTACAGCCGGTGCGTGGCGCGGATGGGCGCATCAAGCGTTTTTCGGTGTATTCCAGCGACCTGACCCGCACGATCGAGGCGTCCCGCGAGCACGAAAACCTGATCACCGCGCTGGTGCGGTCCACGGCTGTGATCGAGTTCGACCTCAATGGCAATGTGCTGGTCGCCAACGACCGTTTCCTGCAAGGCATGGGTTACAGCCTGGCGCAGATCCAGGGCAAGCATCACCGCATGTTCTGTGAACCCCAGGACTACAACAGCGCCGACTACCAGGCGTTCTGGAAACGTTTGAACGGCGGTGAGTTTGTCGCCGGACGCTTCAAGCGCGTTGACGCCCACGGTCGCGAAGTCTGGCTGGAAGCGTCCTACAACCCGGTGCTGGATGCCAACGACCGACTGTATAAAGTAGTCAAGTTCGCCACGGTGATCACCGACCAGGTCAATCAGGAGCGCGCGGTGGCCGAGGCCGCCAACATTGCCTACAGCACTTCATTGCAGACCGACAACAGCGCCCAGCGCGGTACCGCCGTGGTCACCCAGGCGGTGGAGGTGATGCGCGACCTGGCCAAGCACATGGAGCAGGCTGGCGAGGGCATCGAGGCTCTCAATGCCCAGTCCCAGGTGATTGGCAGTATCGTCAAGACCATCAGCGGGATTGCCGAGCAGACCAACCTGCTGGCGCTCAACGCCGCGATTGAAGCGGCCCGTGCCGGTGAACAGGGGCGCGGGTTTGCAGTGGTGGCCGATGAAGTGCGGCAGTTGGCGTCGCGGACCAGCAAAGCCACTGAAGAAATCGTCGGCGTGGTGCGTCAGAACCAGGACATGGCCCGTGATGCCGTGGCACTGATGACCGATGGCCGCCTGCAGGCCGAGCAAGGCCTGTCCCTGGCGGCAGAGGCGGGCACGGTGATTGTCGAGATCCAGGACGGCGCGCAGAAAGTGGTGAGTGCGGTTGGCCAGTTTGCCAATCAGTTGTCCACCTAGGCCCCTCGCTCAAGGCCGCCAGCGTCAGGGGGCGTGGACCTCGAACAGCAACAGATCGAACCACTGCCCATCGAGCAGGAACGCCTTGCGTGAATGGCCGTACTGGGTAAAGCCGCTGCGCTGCAACACCCGCAGCGAGCCAGGATTCTCTGGGCGTACCGTGGCCTCGATGCGCTTGAGGGCGTGCTCGCCAAAGGCTTTCTGCAGGCCCAATGCCACGGCTTGTCGTGCCAGGCCGCGCCCGGTGAACTCGGCGCCCATGCGGTAGCCCAGAGACGCCGAGTGATAATAGCGACGGCGCACCTGGGTGAAGTTGAGCCTTCCCACCAACACGCCGTTTTCGCGGATCAGGTACTGATAGGCGCGATCTTCACTGGCCTCCAGCAGGGCACTCTCGATAGCGCGCTGCACCCCCTCGACGTTGTAGTAGGCCTCGGGCCGGGCATTGATCCACCGCTCGAAAAACGCCCGATTGTCCAGTTCGAACGCCAGCAATTCGTTCACGTCATCCCACTGTGGGGGCGTCAATGTCAGGTTCATCCCTGGAAAACCTCATGGTGGTGGTGGCGCACCTTTCTTCTCACACCCGGGTTGCCGGGTTCAAGTGTTGCCTGCCATTACGCCTGGAACCCTTGTGAGAGTGGGCTTATCAGTCAACCCGTTTTCTGACTGATGCGCCGCCATCGCGGGCAAGCCCGCTCCCACAAAAACCATCCCCATGCAGTGGGTCAGCGGCCTAGCATCCTCACCCAGCGCGACGGCGGGATGCCGAAGGTGCTGCGAAATTGCCGGGTCATGTGGCTCTGGTCGGTAAAGCCGGCGATCAGCGCCGCATCCACCAAGGACTGGCCCTGACCCAGCAAGTTGCGCACCAGATCCAGGCGGCGCATGGTCAGGTAGCGATAGGGGCTGGTACCGAACAGCAGGCGAAAGTCCCGCGACAAGGCCCAGCGATCCCGCCCGCAGTGCGCGGCCATTTCATCCAGGGTGATGCTGCGTCCCAAGGCGCTGTGGATAAACTCCCGGGCCCGTTCGGCGGCCTGGTAATCAAAGGTCCTGCGGCTGGCACTGATGCCCGATGCATTGTTCAGGGCATGGGCCAGGTCGAACAAGGCGTCCTGCTCCTGCATCGGGTCCAACGGGCAATCGAGCTGCTGCACAAAGGCCCGGCAGGCGCGGTACAGCCACGGGTCGTTGGACAGACCATTGCGGATAAAGGGCAACGGCTTGCCGCCCAGGATCTGCTGGATCAGCGCCGGCTCCACATAAATCATCCGGTACTTGAAACCTTCATCGCTGCCGGCCCAGCCGTCGTGGACCTCGTCAGGGTGGATCACCATGGTCGCGCCCGGCAGGCTGTGGGTCTGGCTGCCGCGATAGTGAAAGCTCTGCACGCCGAACAGGGTGTGGCCTATGGCGTAGGTATCGTGGCGATGAGGGTCGAAGCCGAACCCGGAAAAATACGCTTCGATCCGCTCCAGGCCACTGGCATGGGGCGCGCGGTGCAGCCAGTCGATGTTCGCGGTGGGTTTGCCCATGGGATGTTTTTCGAAAGATGTCGGATGGAGTTACGTTAACTGAGTCTGGGGCGGCTGTCTGCCGGGGTCTTGTACGATTGTGCGCGCTCGCAACGCTGGCGAATGGCTGACGGCCCGTGGTAATAAGCCTTACTTTTTACAGTGAGGCCGGGTCATGAGTCAGTTGCGGGTAGGTATTATTTTTGGTGGGCGTTCGGCCGAGCATGAAGTGTCGTTGCAGTCAGCACGCAACATCGTCGACGCCCTCGACCGCACGCGCTTCGAGCCGGTGCTGATCGGCATCGACAAGGCTGGCCACTGGCACCTCAATGACACCTCGAACTTCCTGCTCAACCAGGAAAACCCCACGCTGATTGCCCTTAATCAATCCAACCGCGAACTGGCGGTAGTGCCGGGCAAGACCAGCCAGCAACTGGTGGAAACGTCGGGCCAGGGCTTGTTGGAGCATGTCGATGTGATTTTCCCCATCGTCCACGGCAGCCTCGGCGAAGACGGTTGCCTGCAAGGTTTGCTGCGTATGGCGGACTTGCCGTTCGTGGGTTCTGACGTGCTGGGTTCGGCGGTGTGCATGGACAAGGACGTCAGCAAACGCCTGCTGCGCGATGCCGGTATCGCTGTGGCGCCGTTCATGACCCTCAACCGTGGCAATGCGGCACGCACAACCTTTGACCAGGCCCGGCAAAAGCTCGGTTTGCCACTGTTCGTCAAGCCGGCTAACCAGGGCTCTTCGGTGGGCGTGAGCAAGGTGGCTGATGAAGTCGAATACGCGGCGGCCGTTGAGCTGGCCCTGGGATTCGATGAAAAAGTGTTGGTGGAGTCGGCCGTCAAAGGCCGGGAAATCGAATGTGCGGTGCTGGGCAACGAGCGTCCCATCGCCAGTGGTTGTGGCGAGATCGTGGTGCGTGGTGGCTTCTATTCCTACGACAGCAAATACATCGACGACCAGGCCGCGCAAGTGCTGGTGCCGGCGGATATCAGCGCCCAGGACAGCGAGCGCATTCGTGCCCTGGCGGTAGAGGCCTTTGAAGTACTCGGTTGCGCGGGTTTGGCGCGGGTTGATGTATTTCTGTGCGAAGACGGTGAAGTGCTGATCAACGAGGTCAACTCATTGCCAGGGTTCACCCGCATCAGCATGTACCCCAAGTTGTGGCAGGCGGCGGGGATGAGCTACAGCGAACTGGTCAGCCGCCTGATTGAGCTGGCGCTGGAACGGCACGGGGCGCGCAAGGGGCTGAAGATCAGCCGCTGAGCCTATCGCCGGCAAGCCGACTCCTGCACGCACTGTAGGAGCCGGCTTGCCGGCGATGGCGCCCGTAACGCGACATCTCCCTTCGTCAGTCGCCCAGCGCTTCACCCTCGCGCCGCGGATCTGCGCCGCCGCTCCAGCTCGCCTTACCCTGGGTATCGCGCACCCGCACGATGGCCTGGGTGCCGCTGGTCATATCGATCTCGCTCAAGGCGTGCCCTTTGTCCTTGAGCGCCGCTTTCACCATTGGGCTGAACAGCCCTCGCTCCAGTTCGGTCGCGCCGTTACGGCTGCCGAAGTTGGGCAGGCTGATGGCGGCTTGCGGGTCGAGGTTCCAGTCGAGCATGCCTACCAGGGATTTGCTCACGTACTCGATGATCTGCGATCCGCCTGGAGAACCGACCGTAGCCAGTAACTCGCCACTTTGGCGGTCGAACACCAGAGTCGGTGCCATGGACGAGCGTGGGCGTTTGCCCGGCTCGATACGGTTGGCCACTGGCTGGCCGTTTTCCTCGGGGACAAAGGAAAAGTCCGTCATCTGATTATTCAGCAGGAAGCCCTGGACCATCACATGGGAACCGAACGCGGCTTCGATGGTGGTGGTCATCGACACCGCGCCGCCCTGGTCATCCACGGCCACCACTTGGGAGGTGGAAATACGCAGCGGCGAGCGATCCGGGGCATAGGCCACCTGAACCCCCGCGGGTTGGCCAGGCTTGGCCACGCCCATGCTGCGTTCGCCGATCAAGGTGGCGCGGCTGGCCAAGTAGCCGGGAGAGACGAGGCCCGCGACCGGCACCGGGACAAAGTCCGTATCGGCGACGTACTGCGCACGGTCGGCGTAGGCCAGGCGGTCGGCCTCGGCAATCATGTGCACAGCGTCGGGCGCCGGCTCCAGGCCGGCCGCTGTGGCGCTCTTCACGGGTTTGAGCGGCGCCAGGGCCCAGCGTGGGCCGCGGGCTTCGAGGGCCTGCAAGGTGCCGAGGATCTGCGCAATGGCCACCCCGCCCGAAGAGGGTGGCGGCATGCCGCACACTTGCCAGCGCTTGTAGTCGGTACACAGTGGTGTGCGTTCCTTGGCGCGATAGCCCTTCAGATCGTTCAGTGCAAGACGGCCGGTGTTTTGATGGCCCTGGACCTTGCGTGCAATCTCCTCGGCGATCGGGCCCTGGTAAAGCGCGTCGGGCCCTTCCTTGGCGATACGTTTGAATACATTGGCCAGCGCGGGGTTTTTCAACAGAGTGCCGGTGGCTTTCGGGCTGCCGTCGGCGTTGAGAAAGTACGCTGCCATGTCGGGTGACTGGCCGATAAAACGGTCGGCGGCGAGCAGGCTGTGCAGGCGCGCAGAAATCGCAAAGCCTTGCTCGGACAACTGGATCGCCGGGGCAAACAACTGCGCCCAGGGCAGGCGGCCGCTTTGCTCGTGAGCCATCTTCAACGCCCGCAGCACACCGGGGGTAGCGACCGAGCGGCCACCGATCTGCGCCTGGGCAAACTCCATCGGTGTGCCATCGGCATTGAGCAACATGTCGGCCGTGGCGCCGGCCGGTGCGGTTTCACGACCGTCATAGGCCCGTACCTGCTTGCCATCCCACAGCATGATAAAGGCACCACCGCCGATTCCCGAGGACTGCGGTTCCACGAGCGTCAGCACCGCTTGCATGGCGATGGCGGCATCAATGGCCGAGCCACCCTGGCGCAGGATGGTCCGCCCGGCTTCGGCCGCCAGCGGGTTGGCCGCAGCGGCCATATGGCGCTCGGCGTGGCGTACGCTCATGTCGGTGCGGTACCCCGAACCCAGCTCAGGGGCGGGCGGCAAGCCTGGGCTGCTGGTGCTGTTGCAGGCGGCGAGGCTGAGGGCGGCGGCGATCACTGAAAGGCGGGTGAAATGCTGCAAGCGTAGGGTGGAAAGCACGCGCTGAACTCCGTTCATTTTGAGAATGATCTGTTGTTCCGGGGGATGTCTTGCGGGTAAATCGCACCTGGCAGATATCTGCGGGGAGGAGGGAGGACACTAACAGTGGGGAGACAGGAGCGTCAAAAGCCGAGTTGCTGCGTGGCCCAGACCGTACAGCGAACGCGATGTCAGGGCGGCCAAAGGGAGCGTTTTTTTCACCCTTGCTTCTAAATGATAAGGATTTGCATTACGCTTTGCGACCTTCAGTGCTCCATCTTGGTGCATATTGGCTCAACAAGGACTGTTTGCAATGACGAATCCCCCCTACCTTTTCAGCGCTCTTTTCCTGGCCGTCGGCGTGATGATCGCCACCCCGGCGTTGCAGGCGCAAGAGATTGGCGAGGTCGATAAACAGGCCGTCACCGAACTCGATACCTCGTTTGTCACCGCCACCGGCGGTGCTACGGACCTGCGTGATGCGCCGGCCAGTGTCAGCGTCATTACCCGCGAAGAAATCGAGCGCCAGCCGGTGTACGACCTCAATACCCTGCTGCGGCGTGTTCCCGGAGTCACCGGTGGTTTCGGCCCGGTGGGTGAACAATCGAAGATCAAACTGCGCGGCCTGGACGACAAGTACACCTTGATCCTGGTGGATGGCAAACGCCTCGGCGGTTCGGGAGACTTGAGCTATCGTCGCGACCTGGCGCGCCAGGACCTGAACTGGATCACCCCGAACATGATTGAACGCATCGAGATCGTGCGCGGGCCCATGTCTTCGCTGTACGGCTCGGATGCCATGGGCGGGGTGATCAACATCATCACCCGCAAGGTATCGAGCACCTGGAGCGGTTCGGCCAACGTCAACACCACGATTCCCGAAGACTCCGACCGTGGCCAGACCACCCAGACCAGCCTCAATCTGTCTGGGCCATTGACCGAGTCCGTGGGCCTGCGCCTGGGGGCCAACCTGACCCGGCGTGCTGCCGATGAGGTCACGGCACGCCTGGATAAGGATGGCGAGTTCATGTACGGCGACGGTGCTGGCGGCGCCAAGGACCACAGCGTCAACGCCTTGCTCGATTGGAAGATCAACGATGAGCAGAGCCTGTCGTTCGAGGCCGTACACGGTGTAGAGCGGTCCTGGTCGAGTAAAAAGACCTTTGGCGATTGGGGCGAAACCATCGGTGGCAGCTTCGGGCCTGGCCGTTTGATTCGCGACAGTTACTCGGTGTCTCACAGCGGGGACTGGAGCTTTGGTACCTCGAAAGTGGACCTGTACCTGAACAAGTTCAAGAACGATATCGATTGGGGCAAATCCAGCGCCGAAGAGAAAATCGCCGAAGGCAGCCTGAACATTCCGTTTGAATGGCTGCTCAGTCAGCGCATGACCGTGGGCGGGCAGTGGAAGCGTGAGGAACTGACCAACAGCGACACCCTGGGCACGGTGCCGGTGGACTATCAAGGTGCTGCGGTCTCTGGTTCTTCGCTCAAGGGCGACTACTCGGCCGCGTTTATCGAAGATGAGTTGTACCTGCTCGACAACCTGGCCCTGACCCTGGGTAACCGTTTTGACCACAGTCAGGACTATGGCAACCACAACAGCCCGCGGGCGTACCTGGTCTACCATCCGCATCCGGACTGGACCGTGCGTGGTGGTGTGTCCAAGGGGTTCCGCGCGCCAAGCCTGAAAGAGGGAAGTGCCGGTGCCGCCACCGAATCCGGCGGTCGCGGTTGCGGCTCGTTGAAGCCCCTGGGGTATGTGAGCGGCAGTTGCTGGATGGCCGGTAACCCGAACCTGTCGCCAGAGACCAGCGTCAACAAGGAGATGGGCGTGTCCTTCGACCGTGACGGTTGGGAGGCCAGCCTGACCTACTTCCACACCGACTTCGAAGACAAGATCGAATACGCACCATTGGGCCAGTTCCAGGGGCGTTGGTGGACCATGCTGGAAAACGTCGAGAAAGCGCGCACCCGTGGCTGGGAGGGCTCGGCTCGCGTGCCGCTGACCGGCTCACTGGACTGGCGCACCAACGCCACCTACATGTTGGAGAGCAAGAACCTGTCCACCGGCGAAGACCTGATCAGTGCGCCGAAGCTGTCCGCGTTCAGTGCGCTCAACTGGCAAGTCACCGACAAGCTCAATACCGAGCTTTCGGCGCAGCATGTCGGCAAACAGCGGGGAGTGGGCAATGATTTCGTCAAGTCGTACACCACCTACGACCTGACCGCGAACCTGGCCGTGACCAAATGGCTGACCTTGAATGGCGGCGTGCAGAACCTGTTGGATGAAGATGCGCGTGATGGGTCAACGACGTTTTATGTGCCGGGCCGTGCGTTCTTTGCCGGGGCGACGACTTACTTTTGAAGCGTGGCTGTGCCGTGTCCTGCGGGCGAGCGTTGCTCGCGGGCTTGCGCTCGAAGATTTCTGCGGGCATAAAAAAGCGGCTTGCCTTTGGGTAAGCCGTTTTTAGTACTGGGTGGTCAACAGAATCGGCCAATGTCTGCCGTTGTGGTACCTCGCAGACAGGCAGTTTCAGTCACCCATTGCGTGTCCCTGCCCATGTTCGTGCCTGGCGGTACGTGCGAAAGACTTTCCAATCTATCGAGAAACACTGTGCTCAGAAACTTTACGGACATGGATTTGCGGCTGCTGCGTATTTTTTCCATCGTGGTGAAATGCGGCGGGTTCACGGCTGCCCAGGCTGAATTGAACATGAGCCAGTCGAACATCAGTACGCACATTTCCGGCCTGGAAAAACGCTTGGGGTACCGTATTTGCGAGCGGGGAAAGGGCGGCTTTCGCTTGACTGAAAAAGGCCAGAGGATTCTCAAGGCATCATCGGTATTGTTCGGGGCGATGGATGCGTTTCGCAATGAAGCCCAGGATCTTGCCGGGCTGCTGGTGGGGGATTTATACCTGGGCCTGGCAGACAATATCGCGACCTTGCCGACATCACGGATCGATGCAGCCATCGCACGGTTTTATCAGCGTGAGCACGACATGCACTTGCACATCTTCGTGAACTCGCCTATCGAACTCTAACTGGCGGTGATAGATGGGCAACTGGATGTCGCCATTTCCTACTTCAGCCGCCCATTGCCGACCTTGAACTACCAGGCGCTGTACACGGAGGAAATCGGCATTTTCTGCGGTCAGGCTCACCCGCTGTTTAGCGTAGAGGCACCGAGCTTGGAACAGCTCAAGGCCTGCGACTGGATCCGCCATGGTTTCCTGCCGGCCGACCAAGTCCTGCCCATTGCACCGGGTCGTACTTCAGCCACAGCGCACCACATGGAGGCGGTCGCCCACGGGGTGTTGGCCGGGACTCACCTGGGGTATCTCCCGGCGCATTACGCCCTGCCCTGGCTGCGAAGCGGGCAAATGCGCGCCCTGCATCCAGCGACGCTGCGCTATGAGGTACAGCACAGCATGATCACGCATGTGGGGCACCCGCAAAGCGAAGCCGTTCAGGCGTTCATCGCCGACCTGTTGATCGAGCATGGGCTGTGAGTTAGATGTCTGCCAAGGCATCTCGTGACATGTTTGACCGAGGACCGAGTTCGCGGCCGATACCGCTGCCCTTGGTTCCTCCCCGGGACGTTGCCACGAAGACCGCCTGAATCGGGTTGATCCAGGCGTGACCGACTTCCAATGCATGGGCCGCGCGTTCGGCGCGAACCAGGTCAGCGCTGATCACCGTGGCCACAAGCCCGAGACGGCTGTCGTTGGCTAACGCCAGTGCCTGTCAATCAGTGTCCGTTGAGGCACTGGGCGTTACTCATGCTGACATTCCTGGCAGGACGCCATGTACGGCGTTGCGAAAAATCTGGCTGTAATCGGCCGCACTGAGGGCACAGGCATTAGTGTCCGAAGAGGAGATATCGGCGAGCGCCTGTTCCCCGACCCATGTCGCAGCCTCTGTATCGAGTCCGATTTCACTCAGTGAATGAGCAATCCCCAGGCGTTGGCGCAAGTGCAGCACCCAGTCGAGAAAGCCGTCGAAATCAGGTTGTTTCAATTCCAGGTAGCGCGCCAGTCGCGCAATGTCTTCACTGATCGCTTGCCGATTGGCGACCAGCACGTAGGGCAGCAGGATCGCATTCAAGAGGCCGTGATGTTTGTGATAGCGCGCGCCCAGAGGGTGGGCCAGGGCGTGCACGCCGCCCAGGCCTTTTTGAAACGCCACGGCGGCCATGGCGGACGCCACCAGCATGCCTTCGCGCGCAATCATGTCCTGGCCGTCGCGATGGGCGTCGCACAGATGCTGCTGGATCAGGCGAATGCCTTCTACCGCGATACCGCAGGACATTGGGTGATACAGCGGAGAACAAAAGGCTTCAATGTGGTGGGTCAGCGCATCCATGCCGGTGGCGGCGGTCAGCGCGGGTGGCAGGCCACGGGTCAGGATCGGATCCAGGATCACGCTTGCCGGCAGCAATTGCGGGTGACTGATCACGCGCTTGATGTTCTGTTCGCTCAGGGTCAGCACCGCTTCACGGCCCAACTCCGACCCCGTACCCGCGGTGGTGGGCAAGGCGATCAGTCGGGGAAGGTCCAAGTGTGGAAAGTCCGCCAGGGACGGGTAGTTTGCAATGACATTTGACCATTGGTATCGGTCGAGGCCTTGCTCGTCAACAGTGGCCAGGCTGATGCCTTTGGCGGCGTCCATGGCACTGCCGCCGCCCAGGGCGATCAGTGAATCGTGCTTGCCTGCCTTGAACGCTGCTACGCCTTTGGCGACATCGTCCAGGCTTGGGTTGCTGTCAATGTCGCTGAACACGGCGAACGTAATGTCGGCCTGCAGCAAATGCTCCCGAATCAGCGCCATGGGCTCCAGCGCCAGCATGCCAGGGTCGGTGACCAGCAAGGGGTTGAGCATGCCCAGCAATTTGCAGCGCTCAGCCAATACATCCAGGGCACCGGGCCCACAGAAGATCTCTGTGGGGTAGTTCCAATAGTGAAGTGAGGGCATAAGAAACTCCGGGTCGGCAAGGTCCATGACTCATGGGCCTCACACGACAATTCGAGGGCGTTAATCGGTATGCAGTTGACGGTGGGTACGCAGGTAAGGCTTGGCGTGAAACAAGTAGATCAAGCCCAGCACCGCGAGGATCGAGAACACCAGAATGACTGCCCAGACCTGGAACCACGGCGCTCCGGGTGGCGCGAGTGACGCCCGTGGCCAGGCGACGTTGATGCTTTCGAACACCAGCCATAAGAACGCGATGAGATTGACCGGCATGCCCCAGCGACCAAGGCTGAAAGTTCCTGGCTCGGCTTTCCATTTACCTTTGAACCGAGCGAGCAAGGCGCAGGTGACGACAATCAGAAACACCACGAAGAAGCCGCCGCTGCCAAAGGCGATCAGCGTGCCGACGGCCGTTGCATTCAACCCCAGCGCCAGGCCGAAGCTGGCGAAGAGAGTACTGAAGAGCATCGCGGCAAAAGGAACTTTGCGTTTATCCACCCGGCGCAGCACCGCAGAGGCGGGCAGCATCGAATCGCGCGCCATGCCGAACACGGCGCGACCGATGTAGGTCTGTACAGATACGACGCAAGCAATGAACGCTATTAGAACAATGCCGACGAACGGCCGCTCGGCCCAGCCGCCAAATGCCTCGACGACAGCGGGTGTCACCGGGTCGATGACTTGGCCCGAGACCATGCCAGCGGTATTGGTGTAGGACAAGGTGACGGCGAATGCGGTGAGCATCACGGTCAGGCCGACCAGAATCATTGAACGCAAGATCGCACGGGGCGTTGAGGTTCGAGCATCAGCTGTTTCTTCTGACACCTGTGAGCAGGCGTCGAAACCCAGAAATGCCCAGCCACCGACCGCCATGGCCGTCAAAAAACCCGAAAGGTATGAGCCTTCGCTACCCTGGGTCGACGTCAGGCCTTCGAACAATAACGAAAACGAATGGTTGCGGAAAAACACCAGCAACAAGACACCAATGCCAATAGACGCAATCGCCTCGGCAATGATGCCCGCATTTACAAAGTACTTGAGAGGGTTGATGCCGAACAGGTTGACACCCAGGCCTAACAGGAGCAACACGGCGCCGCTGAACACTTGGGCATTCGCCGCCGGCGGCTCGCCGGTGAAAAACAACCACAGCCAGAATCCGCCCAGATAGGACACGGTGGTCAGTGAGGCCAGCGCGGAAGCCAGGTACATGAACCCGGTGAACCAGGCCCAACGCTCGCCCGCCAGGCGTTTGACCCATTGATAGCAGCCGCCTGCGAGCGGGTACTGCGAGGCCAGTTCGGCATACACCAGCGCCACCAGCAATTGCAATGCTAGGCACAGCGGTATGATCCAGACCCAGGACGGGCCAGCACTCATCGCGCCCAGCGACATAACCGAATAAATCCCCACCACCGGAGAGATTGTGGCGAAACCGACGGAAAACGAGGACCAGAGCGACAGGCCGCGGTGCAGTTCTTGGGCATAGCCTTGACTGTGCAGCAGCGATTCATCGGCGTTAGTCCGGGAGTGCGCAGAGGTCATTGTCCACCTCCAACAGCAGCGTAATGACCGGCACGTCTACGTGCGAGGGTAGGTGACATAGAAATTCCTTAGTCGGCAGACAGATTATTTTTAGGATCGCCTGACGCAGGCGTTCCGCCGAAACGGTCATCCTTTGTTCAAGGAGAGCACGCAGCTTAAAACAGCCAAACATTGATAAAAATGCACATGTATGTAGGCTGGGTTTTGGATTTTTATATGTTTGGCCGTTCGGCTTGACCCCGAAATACAGCCCAGTGTTGTCTAGCTCGGCCTCAGGCTCCAGGCTGGAAAGTGTCGTGCCAGTGGGAGTCGCTTGATGTCGGTGTGCTTCGTCCAGAACGTCTCCTCACCCAGTTTGCTAAAGGGCGAGTATGTGTTGTCTTAGGCAACGTAATGCTCAGAACGATCGGAGATCAGATTATGACGGACAGGGCTTTGGCGCCGGATCAAGAGCTATGGCGTTCATGGACGCCCGCGGAGTTGGCTGCTCGCCTGAACAAGGGGGGAGATAAGGAGAGATAGCCAGAAACAAGAAAGCCCGCACGAGGCGGGCTTCTTGAGGTGATTCATAGACTGCTGTAGACGTCTATGGATCGGTACTTGGTGGCTACACAG
>Ga0180008_1000895_pt1 | contig 21186 bp, 36 predicted proteins | sample MM_PW_MetaG_FD_121121 | JGI IMG/M metagenome (GOLD analysis project Ga0180008, IMG submission 121121) | Groundwater microbial communities from the Aspo Hard Rock Laboratory (HRL) deep subsurface site, Sweden - MM_PW_MetaG | ecosystem: Environmental > Aquatic > Deep subsurface > Groundwater...
GTTCGAACGTAAAACCGTAACCGTGATTCCGCTTGTTTCGTTCATTTCTTCACGGATAAGACCCGCCAGTAAGTTCTTACGAGATACATACGTAGGGATTATGCGTTCTTCCCACTGATCCGTATTAACGATTTCTTTACACTTATTGCAGAAGCTACGATTTTCAATCGGCGAATAATTAACTACTTCGTCCGGTAAGAATTTATCGCCACATTCTCCGCAGTAATTCGATTTCGATATTTGCATATAAAATCTCCCCTTTCCCGTATTATACATTTATTGTCATGCGGATAAAGGCGTTATATCTTCTTTCAACTGCCATCGGTTGCGGTATAATGCACCGAACAATTCTGCTGGTGTTATACGATCCCATTCCGTAAGTACTTGCGCCATTTCGTCATTGAAATAAAACTCGAAGTATTCATTACCAATATTGAGCGCACCACATTCGCTTTCCTTGAACATTTCAACATATACACCGTCTGCAATCGGTAAAGTATAGACCGTTTCAGAATAATCTACATCCATTTTTACAATTTGTTTTTCTAGTCCTGCAAGTAGAGCGTCCTTAACCGTGATTACTTGTAAGTTGATTTTTTCCATTTTTAACGCCTCCGATTATTATATTGAAAGTGCTGTAAATAAAACGATTATTGCGACCGTGACATAGAAACCGTAAAATATGATGTACTCGCTGAACTGGATCACTTCGTCCGGTTCGTGAAGAAAGAAATGATTTAACGCTCGAATAGCTTTCATATGATTCTCCTTAATAACGTTATTGTGTTATTCGGTTATCTTGTTATAACTATATCATGTTAATTATTGGTTGTAAAGCCATAAATTAAAGTTTTTTTATCTTTTTTGAAACTTATTTTACTGTTATTGCGTAATAACAGAAGTATTGGAATATACTATACATAGAATCGATTAAAAAGGATGATAAAACATGATTAGATTAACGATTGAAGAAGCTGCTCAAAAACGAGGAATCACTACACAAAAACAACTAGCGCAAGTTATAAAAGAAAAGACAGGCGAAGAAATGCGACCGTCGACTATAAGTGATTTATATAGAAACAATAAAACCGCAATCAATAAAGAATACTTACTTTTGGTTATGCGAGGACTTGAAACGGTCGACTTCAATGAAATCCTTACAATAGAATAAAAAAATAACGCCACTGATTCGCTTAATTGCGGTTAGTGGCGTTTTTCTATTTATACGGCTTCTCCGACTTTTCTTAGGATATCGAGGAATAGCGGTGATAACTGTATGACTACATAACCCATTCCGGCTGACATAATTCCACTCCAAGCCTTCTCGTTATTTCCGAGCATGAAATAAAAACAAGAACCTATCATAATTACGCTCGCTATCGGAAAGCTAATCGCTACCATTAGCTGAATCAACGGATCGAGTACGTTAGCTAACATTTCTAGCGAAGTATCGGCTATATAGCCCGTCGGTATTACTTCCGGTGTCGTCATATTCGGAGGCATAAGTGCGGGCGATTGTGCGAGTATATTGATTGCGGATTCTGTTGCGGATATAGGTAGAGTAGGTTCAATCGGTGCGAGTGCTGTTACGGGTATAGTCGTAGTCGAGAACGTTTCTTTAAGGCTCATAAAAGCTAACGGTAAAGACGCCACTATCGGAACTGCAACCGCCGTAATTATCGTCTTTCTATTTGCGTATTCCTTTAAGTCCGCGACTTGAATAACTTCGCTTGTATATCCCTCTTCTAATACCAAAACGGTATTCCTCCTCTTATTTAATTTCATTCGATGTAAATACATTTACGCTAGGTAAACCGGTACACGCTTCTATTATTTGTTTACGCCTTAATTCAGTTGTCGTTATAAACACGATCGTCGGAAAGTGACCGAGTTTTTCTTTTATAAGTCCGTTTCGCTCGAGTTCTTTATAGCGCGCTATCTTTAGTTTGTTTTCCTTCATAGGCTGCGTACGATCCACCTCTAAAAAGTGATAGCGTAATGCTTTCATAAACATAGCGTCTGTGACGACGTGACTGTTACCGTCTGATACTTTAACTTCGTTCTTCCAGTCGCTAGGACACCCGTAGAATAACCATGCGTCGTTTCTCATGATGGTATGCGCTACATGCCCGCCTCGTTTACGTATCTTATCGCATCCGACGTATTCTCTACCGTTTTTATTTAAGTAGTAAATCGTTTGATAAGCGTCGCGAATTTTCATGAGATAATCGGACAAGCCCCCGAGTATTAGATTCGTATTCCTTATCGTCCCTAATCGGAAATGCTGGCGCAGTTGGTCGCGTGTCATGAAATCACAACGTTTCAAACTTAACAGAATCGACTCGTCGCGGTTGCTTAACCGTTTCTTTTTCAACGCGTGCTACCTCCTTCTTCACGATATAAGGCGTAAGCGTATTCGTAATGATCTCCGATGTGATTAACGGCGTTTGTAGTACCTCACGTTTAGAGGCGGTCTGATAGATGGCGCGCCCTACAATATCCGGTAGATTCTCCGCCCCGCCTTCGTCCAATATGACCCGTGAAGCTACTGCGGATTGAACACGGAAGGATAACTTTGCGTCTGCATTTTGTTTTACCTGCCTCGGGACCACATCGCCCGTAGTATACTGGCTCGCGACTATCTGACGAAATCCGAGTCCTGCGCCTAGCCTAGCGATTTGACTCATTAACTTTTGACATTCGAGTTTAAGCGCTTTATCTTCCTTGCCGATAGCTTCAGACGGATTTAACTCGCCGACTTCATCGATAATCACGAAGTAACGTTCTTTTATACCGGCTTCCTGTACATTCTTCTTACCGAGTAGCCGCATCCTGCGTTGATTCTCGCGTAGCTGGTCGTATGCAGCTTGTAACGTAACTAGCGCCTCTTCCGGCTCGTAAGCGATAGATACCGTCTGTCTAATGTCTTGATAATCGCACAACTCTATCCCGCCTTTTAAATCGATTAGAAATAAACGCGTATGATCCGGCTTAGACGTTAGCAGACTCGTAATCATCGAATTAATAAAGTTAGACTTTCCGTATCTAGTCGCCCCGCCGAGAACCATATGCGGAATCTTTTCGAAATCGTGATACCTGAAGGCGTTTAATTCGCGCGTAACACCGACCGGAACACGCCAATCATTACCGGGCTGAAACGGTACTTGCAACGGTAACGGCTCGTTATAAACACGCAGCTTTAAGAGTCCATCGAATGAAATTTCGAGTTCCTTCCGTTCAGTTAACTTGTCGTTCCATAACGTCTTTACGTTCTCGACGATATTAGCGTCAAGTTGTAGCGACTTTAAATCGTTTAGCGTTAATCGCTTGCGCCTATTGTTCAATCCGTCTTCCAGTACGCGCTGCTTCGCTATATAGTCGTCGTATGAACGTCCTAGCGGTATGCGATAGGAATATTCTACGCCCCACTCATACGACTTCTTGCGTATTAGCTGTGTAGTAAGCGTGTCTTTCCCATCGCGGATATTTAGACCGGATAACGATATGATCCGTTGTATTTTACCGCTATCATTCGATGCCATTCCGTTCTTTTTAGCGAACGCTTTTAACGCTAATCCGCCCATGATTGACGACGTAACAATTTCGAATAACATTTCATTCCTCCTTCTTAAATACCTTCACTTCACAAAGGGTTCTACGATAGTAGAGTTGCACCGAACTAGAAGGCTGAAAACAAGTAGCAAACCGTTGATACTCTAGCGAAATACATTTCCCGATGTGACATGTGAGGTAGAAATCGATTAGGAAGTCGAACGGGAAGGCTATATTTCGTTATCTTCGTCCAGCTTCTTCTTATGCTTGAAGTAAAATGCTAGGGCTTCACGGTATGTTCTGCTACGATCTCTGCGAGGAATCTTACGTATTTCTTCGATGATTTCCGAATCATATTCCGGATTTAGTTTGGCATTTATTTGTGTGATTTTTTCTTCGTCCATTCTGTGAACCTCCTTTTTTATAACTTAGTCGTAACTTATGTATGAAGTGATAAATAAATGCCTGTCCGTGATAAATAAAATATAAAGTGATAAAAAAGAACCTCCGCCGGATCATGCTGCATAATACCGTTGTAATACCGAATGGCAGTCGATTCCTCGTATGTATTACCGCTGCATTACTGGCGTATTACCACCGTGAACCCTGCGGATTTTAAAATATTGTTGCGCGGTTTTTTACCCCGAGGTACTAATTTTGCTATTCGCGTGTAGCGCTGGCAAGGAATTCATTTTTTGATTCGACCCCTGCCCCCGGCTTTCAAAAACGTATGCGAGTATAACAAAAAGCCGCAAGCATAAGCGCTCACGACTTCGATACTTCTTCGTATTCCTTTACGAGTTTATACCACGTTGATTTAGTAAAGCCTGCGTTATTAAACGCCTGTACTGCCGTCTGCTTACCGTCTTTCCATCGGCGATACTGTTCATGAAAGACCGCGCGCTGCTCGTTACTTAGCGTCTTATAATCAATCGTTGGACGCCCTAACCGTTGCCCTCTGCGCTTAGCTGATGATATCCCTTCCGCCTGTCTACTGCGAATGTCTGTCCGTTCCTTCTCTGCAAACGCTGATAGTAACGTTAGTATGATGTCGCTCATAGCACGTTGTAGTACGTCGTTACCTTGCTTGCCTACCGTGTTTAACATCGGTTCATTAACGAACTCTAATGCTATACCGTTATCTATGAACCATGCGTACTCTTTCTTAGTAGCGTCCATGTTGCGACTCATACGGCTTATGCTATCGAATACAACCGTATCGCCTTCTCGTAGCTTACCCTTCATACGCTGATACTCGGCTCTATCTGTGTCCTTACCGCTTGCCTTATCGATATAGACGTTCTTAGCGTCCACGCCTTGCGCCTGCATCGTATCTAACTGGCGCGCCTCGTTCTGATCCTTGCTACTTACGCGAATATAAGCGAACTTCATTACGCATAACCTCCGTCGATTTAGTATTAACCTAATCATACGGTAAGCGTCTGTAAATGTCAACGATTATATAGACGTTTATATAAGTCCGTTATAAATAGTTTACAGACGTGTTTTCGACTGTCCGCGAAAGTGTACTTTTACAAACGCCATTACTGCCCGAGTACCGTTAAAGGTACTTAGGCAATATCGTCCGATTCCTGTTAACGGGAATTAGGCGAATAGTTTACGTTAGTTTACACGGCACATACGCGCTACTGGCTATAAATAGCGATATATCAACGTTATATAGCGATAATATGAAGGGTGGGTATTTCGGCACACGTCCACGCGGGACACCTTCGCCTGATAAATCGGTACATCGGTATGCCCTCGAAATCACCTCGCCAGCTAACGTATAAATCACGTAAATAGAAGGTGTAAATCGTGTATATTTTAGTACCGTATTCCAGCACGCTAAACTACACGTAATGACATACTCGTAAACTATCTATTAGTAGCGTTTCTCAATCCGTCTTGAACATTACTCTCCGTAAGGTTATCGACTGTTTGCCAGCAAATACCCGTTTTAGTACGTTCAGCAAATAGCTTATTTCCGTTGTTTTACCTATTTGTTGGGCGCTATTTGACGGCACATACGTTATAACGCTAATTACGTTAATAATAATAAAGAAGAATATAATAAACATATGTTGTTCAGTTTTGCACGGATATAGGAAAGCGTTATTCACGTTAATAAATAATAAAAAAGAAGAAATAACATATGTAGTTCACTTTTGAACGTTTGCAACCGAATCGACGAACGGTAATTATTACCGGACGTTAAATTCTTCCAATTAAAAAGAACCTCGATACTGGACCGAGGCTCATACGTTACTTATCGTTTAATATCGAATCCGCCTAACCCTTTTTCCTGCGCTACGATATCGCCATTCTGTTCGCTGAATACGAATACATATGAATCTGCTGGCGCTAATAGCGTATCAATACGTTGTTGAATAGACGCGGCAAAACTTTCCTTCTCGCTATCTGTTGACGCAGCCCATGCCGTTTCATCCACGTATACGCCGACCTCGAACATTCCTGCATCGTCTTCGATTATTGCCTTCGTTACCACGCCTTCGGTTATTTCCGTCCATTCGACTGTTCCTTCGTTGAATTTAGCGACTAATGCTTCGCGCTCTGCTTTCTTATCTGCCTTCGCCTGTTCTGCCGCTGCTTTCTCTTTCGCTTCTGCTTCAACGATTGACTTAGGTGGTTCACCCGAGATTAATATAACGATCCCTACGATGAATAATACTAAGATTCCGATAACCCACGTCATTATACGACCGAACTTCGATGTTTTCTTCTTTTCCATACGATAGCCTCCAATAGTTTCATTTTGTATTGCGTTATCCTGTTATTACGTTATTACAGAACTCTATAATATATACGTACTAATTTCTGGAAGGTTTCACTTTTCTCGAATTTATACGTTCGGTAACGTATCTACACCCGTTTAAGTGAATTTATCGGCGTTAGAATCGCAATGTCAGCACGGTTAGTACGGTAATTCCACGTCGTCGAGCCAATTCGGTATTGTATAGTGTTTCTGACGATAAATCTGCGCTGTTGTATCTCTTACCGCTGCATATAATACCGCTGGAATTGAACGGACTTTGCCACGTTTATATGCGTTGATAACCGATAGTATTTCGTCGCTGAATAAACCTTCGTGACTTTCGAAAGTAATCGTATTGTCTATCTTCGCTTTTCCTCGGATCATTGCGCCATAGGCTTCGTGCATATCTGACGTATTTAGATACGGTTCTAATAAATCGTAAATATAAGCAGGCATTTTAACTCTTAAACCGCGTTTGTATGTATCCTCTGTAGGTGTTAGATTATAAGATTTAAAAGATAACGGTTCGTTTTCTATTTTCGGCTCTTGCGCTATACTCTCCGTAGCTTCCACGGCTTTCGACCGACTGTTCATTTCCGCATGGTCATTTACGGGCAATATAGCGTAGATGTTAGCGCCTCGACCGCTTAGAACGCGACGAATGAACGGTACTCGCTCGATGATGCGTAACGCCTCTAATTTACGAATGGCACGTCTAACGGTTGCTACGGACTTCTGAATCGTATTCGCGATTGTATCCGCCTTTAAATGTGCTGCGCCATGCTTCACGGAATATCGACGTATCATATCGAGTACGGCACGATCCGTTCCGTTAAGGTCGTTCCAATTCGCTGATAGATGGCGATTAGCTGCTTCGTCCATTTCGTACTTGTCCGTAAATTTAGCGTAGCTTGATAAATACATAGTCATTAGTCGTTTCTCCTTTAGGGTACAAAAAAAGCGCTGAATGTCGGATTTAATCGACAAACAAACGCTTTCCCGTTAGGATTTAACTCTTGATATCCTCAACTACATGTAGTAAAATGAAGGTATCATAAGAGTCGAAGCAACTGTCTGTCGTGGGGTATTCACGACGGCGTATATTCCGGATTGGTAGTCCGAATGTACACGCTTTAGGCTCTTTCTTTATGTCCGCTCTGTTTAATTAACTTTAATCTTACCTCTAAACTATTAAACTATCAACTACTATTTTCTGAATAGTCTATCCCATATGGAAGGCTTTACCGCCTCTTCCTGCGCCTTTGCCTCGATCATCAACGTTTGCGCTTCGTTCACTTCTTTTAATTCCTGTACTTCTTTCCGCAGTTCTTGCATCTCATTACGCATCTCTTTCATTACCGCTATAATCGCGTGCATATGTGCGTCGTTACGGTCTTCCTGCGTTTCCTTTGGCGCCATAATCTCGGTTACTTTTACCGCCTTTACCGCTTGTTCTGCTGCCTGCGGATACTTTGCGCCTTTTCCGATTAGCTTCTTCATACGTTCGATTGCTTGGACGTCGATATCCGTTAAAATTCTCGCCCCTTGTTCGCTTTTCGCGAAAACGTGTCCGGCTTCCTCCATCGTGGCGCAATACTTGCGAATACTACTGCTAGATAGCGATAATGCGTCCGCCACTTGTTTCGTTGTAAAGACGTTCGTTACTTCCATTCCTACACCCCCGTAATTTAGTCGCTTGTATGGCGATTATATCACGTTCCGCGCGGTAATGTATGTCATTATGTAATACGATAATCAGACGGTAACAACTTAACCGCTTGTATTACCGCTTATTACGGTAAGTTACCGCAAAAAAAAAAAATAGCCCCTCTCGTAATGAGAAGGGTGGAATATCGATAGTGTCAACGTTCTACCGACGTACTGCTACGGATTTAAAGCTTTTGCGTGATGTTAGGTCGGTTGCGCGACTTCCGCCCAGCGCATCAACTTACTGCGATTTTTTCTTTTTACGCGTGTTTTCTTTAAGCGACATAGCGACAACCAAATTGTAGTGATTACTCGCGTTGACTATCGCGTCTGATAATCGCCTAACTTCGCTTGAATCTAATCGCTCGTCTTTTATCGCTTGCTTAACGTCTGTTACCGTGTAATTCTCGCCGGTATGGTGTAACCCAGCGAGGATTGCATGCGCTTGAAAGTCAGCGTCTGCTACGATTTCGTTTAAGTATTTCACTCCGTCATAGCTGATACGTAATTCGTGGACGTTAGCGCCTATTTTGAACGCATTCACGTTTTTAAATAGTTGCTTTCGGATCTTTTAGGTATTCTTCAACCTCTTCTTCAGTTAACCAACGTTTTGGAACGTGATATCCCATTGGGTTCATTTCTGTTACCGCCCACGCTCGCTCATAAAACTCTACATTAATCTTTTGTGTGTCGAATCCGAAACGTTGATTAATCGTAAGGTGTGGATTACCTTTCAAATATTGCTGTACTTCTTCTTCCGTCCAGAAAGATTTTTGATGTTGTGATTTAAGGACGTGCTTTACACCTTTCCACTTATAAACCGGTACTTTCTCTAAATCCTTGTAATCGATACGTTTGTATACCGATTGATCCGCTTTTACCATTTCTTCTTTAATTGCTTCTTGTCTAAGTCTGTTCATTTTATAATTCCTCCAATAGTTTTACTGTTTCGTGCGTATTTGTCTGCGTAATCTGCGCTAATCGTGCTGCGTGATAGCAATAACTGTAGCGTTTTAACTCGTTGTTCATGGAATATCGTAACCTCGGAAACTCCCAACGTTTTTTAGACATTGTTCGGTGAAATGACTGTACTATCGCTTGTTCGTCGTCTTCTAACCGCGTTAGGATAAACTTCGAATACTCTCGGAATATATCCGTATGACTTCCAGCACCAACGTAATTCCCGTATCTACCGACGATTTCACCTTCGCGGTTAAATTCGACGATACCGTAAGATGATACGTTGTCCTGTTTTATCGGATAAACCACGAAGCGACGGTACTTATTCACTTAATCACCTTGCGTAATCTAGTTTCGTTTTGCTCTCCGATCATTTCCGATAATTTAAAAGTTTTAGCAGGAATCTTCGTTCGGTCCGGCTTTCGGTTGCGTCGCTTTTCCATACGTTCCCCTCCTTATTGTTTTAGTAATTTCGCTGCCAGTTCGTCGATTCCCGAACTAATCTGCGCCTGTGTTAATTTAGGCTCGTTACCGTCTACATACGTTTGTTCGCGACGTTCTACTAGCACGCCCGATATTTTGTAATACAATTCAAGCGCCTTGATCGAACTTAAACCGTTATTACTTGTTCCGCTAATCAATTTCGCTAGTTGCGAATCGGCGAGCGGTCTTAGTGAATCGGTATGCTGCTTCGAAATGTACGCACTATACTCGATAAATGCGGGCATCTTTTTCCACTTCGAAATAGACTGGCGACTAACTCCGACTTCCTCTCCGATTTCTTCGAGTTTAAGTGGCGTAGAACCTAACGCCCTATTGAATTCGTTCTCAACGATTAACTCCGCCGCCTGTAGTTGCTGAGGTGTTAGCTGACTCGTCAAGTCCGACATACTTTTTACGTTACTCATTCGATTTCCCCCGTTTCTTTAAGTTTTCTGTTGCGATTCGATTACCTTCTTCGAGATGTGCTTTAATTCGTTCGTTATAGCGGTCAACAAGTGCTTCGAAGTGTTCGCCTCGATATGCTCTACTTGTTTCCTTTTGCGTTAAATGCGACGGTAATCTTGAAGTCTGAAGGGAATTATAAAGCATTTCCATTCCTGCATGATAAGACCTTTTACCGCTTAACATTCCGGTTACTTGACTGCACGCTACTTCAAGTAAAAAGCCCCCTATGCTTAAATCAAGTCCTTTATATTGCCTCATAACTCGCGTGTACTTTTGGTATGAATCGAGTCGGCTTGTATCGAAAGGCAATGGTTGACTCGCTTTTGCGCTTTCCTGCGCGTAGTTAACTAAAAAGGTGTACAACGGTTGCAATTCCTCATAGCATCCTAGCGCTAGTCGTCGCGGTGGTCTTGGCTCTTTCGCCTCCCAACGCTCGATTTCTTCGCCGTGGTAGCCTGCGTCGATCCGTTGCTGGTCTATCTTTTGGATATCCTTTTTTATCTGTTCAATCGTCTGTGCCATTTATTTCACCCCTTCCGTATCTTTCGAGGCGTTATAACACTCGCTAGTTCGTAAATTCGTTTATCTGACGTATGGCGACCGGCTATAAATTCCTGCTCGCTACCGTCTTCCTTTTCGATTACGACGAGCGTATGTTTATGCTTATTTGAGTTCCGGTAAATAGAAACAATATCCACGTTATCGCTCCTCTTTATCTACGTTTAAAAGCCGTATAAGCTATTAGCCTATGAAATACACCTATTACGAAGAAAGAACGTTAAAATAGGGCGCTAGCACGTCAGAATAGCGTGTTATTCGCCCTTATCGTAGAAGTCTATACGCTTATCTGCTAAATACTTTCGTTGTCGTCTGCGTCTTACTGAAATTACGCACGATGCGCAGTATTTTGTGGCGTTGCTTGCTTTCGTGATTGGCACGTTACATTCCGAACATAAATGTAATTCTTCCGCCGATTCCTTGCCCGCCATGTATAGCGCCTCGATACGTGCGTCGCCCGGTATTACAGACGTTTCTGCATACGTGCATCGCTTACCCATCGGAAAGAAAAAAGGACACATACGCGAGCCATTAGCCGCCGTTCCTAAGTGGCACATACCGTTAGAGTCAAAGTTCGCGCAGTGGTTACTTATATACGTCCTAACTTCCTTGTTCATCAGACGTCACTTCTTTACGTAGGTACTTAGTTAGTCCGTATTTTTCGATTAAATCTTCGCTCATTTGTTTTAGAAAGTACGTAGTCATTGCGAGTTGCCCATCGACTCTTGAACGTACCACTCCTTTTTCACGTTGTTCCATTCGTTCTAACCTCGTTTCATAGATATAATAGCGTCGTCATTAACGCGAGTATGCTAGTGATTCCGATTGCTGTTAAATGATTTTTAATGTTGTCGCTTTCTTTGGACCCGATAACACCAATGATTGAAATGAGAATTGCGCTTATAAGAATTACTTGAAAAGTGATTGTCATTTTACTTATCCGCCCCCACGTTTACATCTATATCCGAATCGAGTACCTCTGCTAGATACATACAATATTCGTATAATGACGCTGATCCTTTTTCTTTCTCTTCTTCCGGACTTGCTCTGACGACTAATTCGTTAGTTAGTGAACCGTTAATTCCGAACGCGTAGCCATTGTCAATCTTCCGAATGTCGTACCAATTACCGGATGCGTGAACGTCTAAGCGTGTGCCGTCGCTAGATAGCGTGAATACTTTACGCATTTCTATTTCCGCAGCGTCAATGTCTGCCATCATTTCGAATATGTCTTCACACTCGCGCGCTTCTATTGTGGGAATATGAAAACTTTGAAACTCGAAGTCTACTGGCGTGAAACTTATTCCGTAATGAGTTGGTCGATAGCGGTAAACGTGACCCGATTCCTTAACGGTTAAATGCCACGTATCGTATGAATAATGGTATTTGTCTGTTTCTTTTGTTTTGTTTTTACTCATCTGTAGTACCTTGCCTTTCGATAAATTCTTTTGTGACGATTTTCATTGCTTCTTCGGATGCCATTCCAGCGCCCACTAAGATTGCATGTGCTTCGAAAAGTTCTTGATATAGCGTCTTTTCCATCTCATATCGTCCTCTCAATAAAAGAAGTGGCGTACGCTGATTAACGCCGCCACAAACTTTGATTTAATATTATTTTCCTCGAATAGTTTCTAGTGCTGATTTAGCTTCCGGACTATTCGCTAATAGCTTTTCTACGGTCGATTTGTAAAATGGGTTTTCAAGTACTCCTCGTTGAATTGTGTCATTAACAACGTCCATATTAACGTCGCCTCGTTCGAATGCTGCGTCGATTGCCTCTTCAACGTCAATCATCGAATAGCCTTCCCCCGTGTGTAATAGACCCGCATGGACTACTTGTCCGTATAGTTCGATATCGCCCATTAATGCTTTACCGATTAACTGATATACTCCGCCATCTGACGATCCGTTAAGAGTCTTAATCGCAGAAAAAGTTAGTTTCAGTTCGTGTTCTTTTCCTTTGATTTGGAATTTAGTCGGTTGATTATTTGCCTCTGTTGTTTTAGTAGTTTTTGTCATGTGTAATTAGCCCCTTTAATTTTAGTTTTGTGATAGGTTGATTGTGTCTTCAAACCATTTGAATTCTCGTGTATTTGGATTTCTGAATATAACAGTGTACACGCACTTCTCTGACACACTTTCCGGATCATTTATAAAGCAAGCCAGTTGATTAGTGGCGAACATCTCAATAATCTTCTCCGGATATTCCTTAACCTTTTTAGGTAGTTGCATCTTCGAAAATTCCTCTTGAAATATCTCGAATTCATCCTCGGAAGGTGCGATAGCGGTAGACTCTAGTAAGCCGTTTTCATTCTGATAATAGGTAACTTTCTCGCCTTTACCGGAAATGAATTTCGCTTGCCCTGTAGAACCGTTCGAGTTAAAACCTCCGACAACGTACTGAAAGCATTCCGGCTCGTTAATATAACTCTTATATTTCGTTTCGTATCGCATGGAATCGATAGCCAGTTCGAACGCTCTTACGTAGTCTTCGAGGAATTGAGCGTCTTTTGCGTTCTCGACGATTAACTCTCGTAGTCTTTCCATTGGACGATTAAGACCGCCCCCGCCACTTACGACGTATTTAGAAAGACGACCGCTCTTTTCCTCCGAATCTTCGTGCCGTACTTTGACGTCAATTCCGAAAAGTTTCCCCGTCATTACTTGCCTAGTGTCGCTGGCAATAGCTACGGCTACGCCACCGATACTCGTATACTGAATTAATGTCACGTTAGAACCACCTCGTTCAAGCGTATTTTAGGCGCTTTCGTACCGGCAATGATTGCTAGTAAACTCTTAGCGCGCGCCTTCGTTTTGTTACTTGATTTCTCTCTAGGTGCTGCGGCAACAAGTGCTGCCTCCGATATCTTAGCGAGTGAAGCCGTCGCGTTCTTAACCGCTTTTCCTTGACTGGCAAGACCATTAACGAATCCTTCGCCAGTGAATTCTCCTAGCGCTTCCGTTATACGAGAAGGCGAGTGAATTCCGAGAAGGTTCTTCAATCCATCCGGTACTAAGTTCGCTAACTCTCTAACTTTCGCGGTTACTTTTCCGAATGCACCGCCGATTCCTCTAACAAGACCGGCTACAATATCCCCACCGATGCTTGCTAAATCGATCCCTTTTAAGAAAGCTACTGCTTCGTCCCATTTATTCGTAAATACCGTCTTAACTGCCGTCATAGTAGCGGTTACTACGGTTTTAATAGCGTTGAATTGCGTTTTGATAGTCGCCCATAAAACGTTTAACGAAGCCTTGATCTTGTCCCAATTTTTATAAAGCAATACGCCAGCCGCGACTAACAAACCTATAGCGATTACAACTGCTCCGATTGGATTAGCGGCTAGGGCTGCATTGAGCGACCATTGAACCGCTGTACCAGCGACAACTATCGCCTTGTACGCTGCCATAATGGCGTTATAAGCTGCGACTCCGAAAGTGATAGTTTTAAACGCCACAACTCCCGCTGCGATTCCCGCGAGTAAAGGCGACCACTTATCGAGGAATTGACCAATAACCTTGACCGCATCTTTTCCACTCTCGTAGAAGTCTTTAAATCCTGCGATAAGTTTCGTAGTATCAACCTCGGATAATCGAGTTGCGAGCATTTTAATATCCGGCGCCAGTACATCGCCAATAGATAGCGCAACCGATTCAACTGAACCTTTTAGCTGCTCTAATGCTCCGCCGATTCCCGCCTTCATTTTATCCGCTGCCTCTTGTGAAGCACCGCCACTATTACGAAGTGACTCGGACATTTTCTCTATCTCTGTTGGACCGGATTTCATGAGTGCCAAGAATCCCGATACTGCTTCCGTACCTACGAGTTTAGATAACGTCGCAACCTTTTCGGCTTCCGTCATATGCGCTAAAGAAGTCGTCATATTATCGATTATTTCCGCTAGTGATTTAGTTTGACCGCCTGCATCCATCGTAGATATACCTAACGCGTTCATCATTTTCGACTGTGCTTCTGCGGGACTATTTAAAGCTAATAACGATGCACGTAGGCTTGTGCCAGCAGAACTTCCGGAAATTCCTGCATTCGCCATAATTCCCGCGGCGGCTGCGACTTCTTCTAAGCTAATACCGAGTGCAGCGGCAGGTGCGCCCGAATATTGCATTACATACGCTAGGTCTTCAATTCCGGCGGCTGATACGTTAGCAGACATTGCTAAAACGTCGGCAACTTTCGAAGATTCCTTCGCCTCTAAGCCCCATATATTCAACGCTGACGCGATAGTATCTGCTGTCATCGCTAAATCCGTCCCGGATGCTTCGGCTGCTGAAACGATTCCGGGCATTGCTGCCATTACTTGATTCGCGTTAAAACCTTTTGCGGCTAGTTCCGTATAGGCTTTTGCTATTTCTGACGCTGACTTAGAGGATTTTCCTCCGAGGTCAATCGCCGCGTCTTTCATTTTGTCAAATTCCTCTGCGGATGCACCTGCAATAGCACCGGCTTTTCTCAACTCACTATCGAAGTCAATGAACATACTGACGGACTTACCGACACCAACTGATAAAGCACCGAATCCCACGGCAGCTACACCGGCAAGAGCCTTACTCATTCCTCCGATTGATTTTCCGAAACTACTTAGATCCGATTCAGCTTTTCCGAGTGATTTCGAAAGACTACTAATATCGGCTCCTATTTTGACTGTTATGTTCTCTTGCATGTCTTACACCCCTGTTTTCTCCAATAAAAAAACCACCTAGTTAGGCGGTCGATTTACTGATTGATTTTGTTTTGGTCCGTGTCTTCCTTTAGCTTCCGTTCTTATCATCTCTACTCACTCCATTCAGTTCGATTCGTTGTTATCTATTTCATAATCATCGGGTACTCCGAAATGCCTCTTTCTAATCGATATATATTTTTCTACTGATTGTAGGTATCGAGTAAAGTATCTCTTTGCTTTTGTCGGTTGACCGTTAGCATAAGCAATATACATCTTCCTCATAAATCTAAACGCTTCAAGGATTGCTTTGATGCCTTTTGCGTCAGAATCATTAAATTTCATTTCTCGAATTGTTCGCTCTCCCTGTCCTACTTTTTCGGCAGCGTCTAAGTAGATTTGTTTAAGGTCTTCTTTATTAATTGAAATAGAATTTTCTTTGTCAGCGATTTCGATGTACAAGTCTTTTAGATATAATTGAAATAATTCAGCTGCCTCTGTAATGCTATTTATCTCGCCGTCCTTCTTAGTCATGCGTTAGCACCTCCGAAATGCGATTTCCATTGCTCTATAAGTCCATCCGTTACTAATCCGACGGCTTTCATTTCAATACTTATCTCTCTCATCTCTTTGCGAAACTCGTTGTAATTCTCGTCACTCTCTTTCATCCAATCCGCTCTATCCATCCCAATCACCCATCCATTCTTTTAAATTATTTCTATTCCTAACTCTTTGTTTATTTCTGAAATGGTTGCTCTGACTTCTTTAGCGACAAACGTGCTATCTTTCGGTACTAATAAAAGCACTTCGAGATACCTAATTAGCGCTAACGCTCTTTCGTTCTGCGACATTATTTAGCCCCCTTTTATAGTGATTCAGAAGAGGATTTGACGTGAACATTGATATTGTTACGTTCGATAACGTCTTCGAAGATGTTAAGAAGAGCCATACCATTTTCTATTGATCTATTACTGATTTCCGATAACATTTCGTAGTTGTTCGATTCTAGCGTAACGTCGCAATTCCGCAAGCTACGCAGGACGTGAATTAACGACTTGTAGGCGCTAAATATCGGACTTGTTTTGTAATACGTCTTCTCAAACACTCGCTCTTTATCTCCGTCGCGTAAGGTTACAACCGTCAAATACTCGGCTGGTCCAGTACGCTCGATTCTCTGTTCAATTTGCATCTTTACAATCCCCCTTTGGCGTGCTATGCTATTAATGAGGAAGTCTTGTCTTTCCTCATATTAACGCGGTTTTGTAGGCGGATTAAGCCTACCAATACCGAATATTTCCGCTCTTTTCCTTTCGTTTTCTAACTTATAATCTCCGTACTTTTCCGTAAGATAATCCGGTGACACTTTCGTAACGACAACCGCGCTCGACTTAACCGATTCCGCTCGTTTTGTATCGCGTTCTATTGCATGCGCTCGATTCTTACGTTCTTCTGCGTCACGATCCCGTGGCTGCGCTCCTTCATGTGGCGCTAACTCTATTTTCTTTTGAATTCTGACGAGAATATGCGGATCAAATAGGCGTTCGTGCTTCTGATAATCGAGTACCTCTTGTTTCTCGCGTACTTCTTTATAGGCGAAAACCGGTAGATACGTACCATTAGCGTACATTTTCGAAGTCCTATCGTATTCCTTTAACGAATATTCTTCGCTCTTCCTACATCTATCATCGCAATACTGCTGATTTTTACGTCTAGGCTTCCATACGTTGATACAGAAACGGTGTTTACATTCGCGGTACTGGCTCCAATCACTTTCCGGAACAACGTCGTACATATCCATGACGCTAAATTCCGAACGGACAACATGTTCCCATTCGAGTTTTCGCCATTCTTCCGCCGTTCTACTATTAATCTCGCGTTCTAACGCCTCACGTTCGATATTTTCAGCTACATAATCCAATACGTCGCCCATAAGTAGCAGCTGACGATCCGGAGGTATATTACCCGTTTCTGCTACGTGGTCGTCAATAGTGCGCTCCATTGATGAAGCTACTCCGTCGAAGTCTGTAACCGTTGCGCGTTCATATTTCATCCTTAAATCGTACAATAGTGATGAATTTAACTTCTGTTTTCCGACTACCTCTTCTTTATTAATCGCTGCATTCAACATTCACAATTCCCCTCTCACTGTCCTCATAGGACAACATATAAATTAGTTTTTTTATTTTAGGTAAACCGTTGACAACGGCTCACTCATGGTGTAATATGAAATTTGTAGAAATAGGCTTGTACGTCATGAAAGTTTAAAAAGTTTTAATTCGCGTGGAGTATATAAACGCTCCGTGATTGCATGTAGTAACGCTCGACTATCCATCTCTTCGCTGAAGTGGAGTTGATCGAGTATTTCTGTTTCGCCTATCTCTTCATTTAACAATTTATAAGTAGTAGCTTTGCGTTGTGTGAACGCATTTTTTGGCACAGTAAACTCGATGAATTCGTGTTTTGCTAACCAATCACGGCTTTTCTGTAAAGTCGTTGGCGATATTGTTCGCGGTACTGTAAGAAGAGCCTGCACGCTCTCTCTTGACGCGAAGAAGTCGCCTTTTTTTGTTTTATACGCTTTTTGCAATAACAACAACGCCCACAATAAATCCCGCGTCATTCGTGTACCACCTTTTTCTACCACGCTAACCACCCAGTCTATTTCCGTTCGCGATATTTCAAGTTCGCGTACCACCGAATAAATTCCATCGACTATAGGGTAAAAACCTTCTATTAAATCGTCTATCTCCTTCTCGCATACATCCATCGGCGTCGTAGTGCGTCCTGCTTCTAATTCCTTTTTGCAAAAGTCCATAAGATGCGTTTTCGTTTCGCTTTCGTCGCAACCTAATTCGACCTTTAAGTACGGGATCAGTACGTTACGCATCGCATTCCAACGTGTACCACTTCCGGGCAATCCGCTTGTAAGTAACTTAACCGCTGTCAATCGCTTCTCTTCCGTCGTTTTAAATAGACGTTGTTCTACGACCTTCACCGATTTATCCTTTCGCTTTTTCGGTTTTACTGGCTCGTCGATATCCGCGGCTTGTCCGATTGAATTCACGACTTTACTCGTAGGCATCTGTCGGATCGTCACAAGGTAATCGTGCGACTCCTGAACCCCTAACACTTCAAGCGTATCTAAATCGCAGTATCCCGCGAACTTCCGTGTCTTAGGGTGCATAGTTAACGGTAACTTCCATGCGTGCGAGTTATTGGACGTCGGTCTGAATTCGATAGTGTCCTCGGTTAATCCCGCAGTCTGTAACACCGTTCGTCCGAATCGTCGCCATTGCTGAAACGGTAAATGTCCGTCGATAAACAACTCGATATGATACCCCTTACCTCCGGAAAAACTAACGTGAATATCGTCTGAATCGAATCCCATTTCTTTTAGTGTTGCGATAATTGCTTTTGCATCAGCTGGCGCTTCTTCTTTTGAGTCGACGTCGAATCCGAAGTATCGTGAACGATTACCGAATGCAAAGATAGCCAGCGGATTTGCACCGTTGAAATGTGCGTTAAAGTTACCGTCGCTTAATGGGAATCGGCTTGCTGCTCTCGCGTGGCTTGTCGTGCCTTGCTCGTATATCTTCGTTACATATCGCATTCCTTCATCTTGCGTCTGATAGCCGACTACCCATCGTTTAAAATCAACGTTGTACAGACGTTTGAAGGCTTGTCGTGACCGTTGCGCAGCCGTGTTATAATCTAAACCGTGTTCCTTCCTAAACTTCGTCAGCGACGGATATCGTAGCTTTGTAGCGTGTTCTTTAGTAAACCGCGGCAGACGTTCCCCAGTGACCGGACATTCGACTGTCAACGAATCTATATCAATTCCCATTCTCAATCTCCCCTTCTCACTGTTCACGTTCAAAAGTGAACAACATATGTTATTATTCTTATTTTTTTTTTATTATTAAGTAATAGACGTTAAATAACGCTTGTAATGTTGTTGGAACTTATCGTTATCAGTAGTTAGAACTGATTCGAACATTGCTTTAACTTCTTCCATTTCGAAATTGGCGCGCTGCTCTACTTCTTTATAAAAGTATCGTAGGTATCCTTTTTGTGTATGACCGCATAATATTCGGATCAATGACTCGTAACATGTGAGCGCTCTTTGTAACTGTCTGATTGCTGAAGATGTGTTAAGTCGTTGCTTTTCTTCTACATCTGAAAGAAATGTAACCGCAAAGACTCGAGCGTCGTTCAGTGTGGCGTTAATTGATTCTAGCGTTAATATTTCTTCCTTAGACGACTGACTAATATTCGATTTAATAGTCACGTTTCGAACCCCATTTCTCGTTAGTAATAATACTTCCATAACTATCGCTCCCTCATTTGTTTTTATTGAATACATTAAAAATCTTCTCTCGACTTTTGCGTTTTTCTTCAAACGCTTTCCTTTTTTCGTCCATGCGTTGTTTAGTTTCTTCTTGCATAGAGGTAACTCGCTTGTACATTTCTTGTTGTTCTTGTTCCATTTCGTTAATACTGTCGATTACTTTTTCTAAAAAATCCATTTCGTGAATCCTCCTTTTATCACCCTGTACGGGCGTTTTCTTCTACACTTAACGCGGTTTTGTAGGCGGATTATTTTACGTTTTAGTTGTAAATCAATAATTAATGGCGTATACTGTTATTAAAGATGATAAAATGGCGCGAATAATTTCCAATTTTATTTCCAATTTTGAACACACCTAAAACACCTGTAATTAATAGGCTTCAAAATGACGTGTAGAATCGTTAATTTTAGGCTTGTTTTGTTTTAGGGTACATAACCCCTATTTTACCCCTTAAACTTCTCTACGACGTTTCTACGTTGGTAAAATGAACATCAAAACGTTTATTACCTCCTCAGACGGTCAAAGTCGGGCATAGGTCGTAAAAATACCTGTCCCCTCACTTATAAGCGCCGAAAACGCTGACTATATTTCCCAATTCGTGACTATAGTCCTTTCAAGTGTGTCTAAATTGTGAACATAAGTTACTTTAGAATTAGTATTTCGACAAAAATAAGTACTCAAACAATGACGCACAACCCACCAAACATTTTTTACCAATTCTTACGACTGTAAAATAATTACATAGATAATTTCCAATTTTGCCCATGTTAATTTCCAATTTTTAAAACGTGAAAAAGACGTTCGCCAAAACGTCCAATTCTTAAATATTGAGTATTTATTGACTGATCGCCGTCAGTCTTTTTTTGTGCGTTCGCCAACGCTATATATTTAACAGGTCCCGACACTCGTTTCTCCTACGCCCATGCTCGTCCTACAGTTGCGCCAACAACTTTATTTATGATTGCCCTCTGTTTTCAAATTGCTTATAAACTTGTTAAATTCCGCATGAGCATCTACCTTCGTCTTAGCATTCCACTCGAATACTGGCTTCGCTAATTCCTCGTTAGATAGCCGATGGTTTCGCCGATTCAGTAGCGCTTCTTTGCGTTCTAATGTCGCCCATACTTTCCGGACATTGTGTTTCGGTTGCATGCGATTGATTAAGTATGTTTCGTAAATATCCGCATCTGCTGCGCTTTCAACTTCGTATATCTCAATCATTTTGACGCGCTGAATAAATCCCGATGTATTGCTACGTTTGTTATAGTGTTCCGTCAGTCTTTTTCGGAAGTCTGCCGTTTTGCCTACGTAAAGTAACTCGCCTTTGTAGCCGTACATCATATAAACACCACCGAACCCTGCGAAGTTTGCTACGTCTGCTAAACAATAAACGTAATCCGTTACCGGCGGCAGTTCTATCACTATTTTCACCCGCGGTACACCTCCGACTATTTTTTGTGGCTGTAGGAACGTCCGCCAAAACGTTCTCACTTAGCGTAGGATAGCGCCAACTATCCCCTAATACGCACCGTATGTTTATTCTTCGTTTTCCGCCTCGATAATCGCCAACAACTCGACTAGGTTCGAACGTAAAACCGTAACCGTGATTCCGCTTGTTTCGTTCATTTCTTCACGGATAAGACCCGCCAGTAAGTTCTTA
>Ga0180008_1000896_pt1 | contig 21164 bp, 20 predicted proteins | sample MM_PW_MetaG_FD_121121 | JGI IMG/M metagenome (GOLD analysis project Ga0180008, IMG submission 121121) | Groundwater microbial communities from the Aspo Hard Rock Laboratory (HRL) deep subsurface site, Sweden - MM_PW_MetaG | ecosystem: Environmental > Aquatic > Deep subsurface > Groundwater...
AGAGGGGCCTATACCGGAGCCACTTGTAACAGAAAAGGCTACTTGGACATTGCGAATGGAGGCACCCTCTTTCTGGATGAGGTCGGTGATCTCAGTCTTGCCATGCAGGGTAAGCTGTTGCAAGTTATAGAAAATGGGGAATACACTCCACTTGGCAGCACCAGGGTCCATAAAACTGATATCCGTCTTATTACGGCCACCAATAAGCCTCTCCAGAGTCAAGACAATGATCGCGGCATGCGGGAGGATTTTTTTTACCGCATTCATGTTATTCCCCTTCACCTCCCTCCTCTGCGGGAACGAAAAGAAGACCTGCCACTGCTTATCGATACCTTTCTCCAACAAGACAAAGGAAATCTTACCCTGGCCGATATCTCAGGCTCTGTTCTCAAGATGTTGCACCATTATCACTGGCCAGGCAATATCAGAGAATTGAAAAATGTTCTGACTCGCTTTATTGCCCTGGGTAAAGTCGAGTTTTCCGAACATGACAATGAATATCAATTTGACCCAGAAAAAAAAGATTTCAGTTTCCAGCTGGAACACTGTGAAAAAGATGTCATTATCAAAGCCCTGCAATACACCCACTGGAGTAGACAAGACGCTGCTGTCGAATTAGGCATTTCCCGCAAAACCCTTTTCCGTAAAATGAAAAAACTCGGCATATTATAAAAAGTCCCATTATGGGTCTTTTTTGCCCCCCCCGATTGCACCCACCTTATATGATTTTTTGAGTCCTTTTCAATCCCTGGCGGGACAAAATTGTCCCTTTTTTTGATAGAAAAATCCGCCAAAAAGATTCAGAACTCCATGTACCTCCCTAACCATTCGGAACAATGGCATTGTTCCATGATGGATCGATTCTTGTAGATACAATATTCTCATAGATATCTTAGTGTTACTAATTTTTACTAAGTATTACTTAGTATTACTTAGTAATTTTTTGTAAATTCATTTCCAATCAGTCGGGACTTGCCATATAACTAATTATGAAAGAGGTAAAATCCGCCAACAAAGAAAAATCTGCTTACTCTGATCTACAGAGGGGAAGAACGAGTTGCGAATGATACAAAGATTTCTAGAAAAAGAGGTTATCAAGGTCTTGTTACCATCCCTCATGGCAATTGCCCTCTTTATAGTGACCCTGTCCCAGATTATTCTCCCTTCCTTTCGTGAAAATCTTTTTGCAGATAGGAAACAATCTATCGAGCACATCACAAGTATTGTTTCTGATATCCTCATTTTCTACCAAGAACAGGAAAGCACTGGCCTCATGACAAAGAAGCAGGCTCAGGACCTTGCCAGCCAGCAGATCAACATGCTTCGATACGGCAATGAAAAAAAAGATTATTTCTGGATCAACGACATGGAACCAAACATGATCATGCACCCCTATCGAGTTGATCTAAATGGAAAAGACCTCTCCGGATTTGCTGATCCAAACGGCAAAAAGGTGTTCATCGAATTCGTCAAAACCGTCCAGGCCAGTGACTGTGGCTATGTTGATTACATGTGGCAGTGGCAGGATGATCCGAGTCAAATTGTACCGAAACTTTCCTATGTCAAATCCTTTACCCCATGGAACTGGATTATCGGCACAGGGGTGTATGTGGAGGATGTGGAAAAGGAGATCAGCAATCTGACCGCAAAGATGGTTACCTACTCCACTTACATCCTTGGCCTGGTCTGCCTGCTCTCCTTTTATATTATCCGCCAGGGACTCACTGCCGCTGAACGACGTAAAAAAGCAGATGCGCAGTTACGACAGCACAATGACCACCTTGAAGAAATGGTGCTGGAACGAACAAACGGACTGGTGGAATTAAATGAAGATCTGCGTCAAGAGAATCACTTTCGTAAGACTGCGGAGAACAAAACCCGTGAGCAACATGCCTTTCTCACTTCTGTACTTGAATCCCTGCCCTATCCTTTCTGTGTCATCGATGCAACTGATTACGCCATTCTCCATGCCAATAAAGCAGCACGGGCATTTGGCAAAAAAACAACTGATAAATGTTACGCCATGCTGCGTAACCAGGAAAAACCCTGCCGAAATGATAGGCTGATCTGTCCCATGGACGAGGTCAAGGAGAAAAAACTATCTGTAGTTATCGAACAACTCTTTTATGATACAAATGACACCCCCATCCTGCTGGAACTGCACTGCCATCCCATCTTTGATGAAAAAGGCAAGGTCGTTCAGCTCATTGAATCGTCCATTGATATTACCGAGCGCCGGAGAGTGGAAAAACATCTGCAAAGATCAGAACAAAATTTTCGGACCCTGATCGATACCGCCAATGATGCCATTTTTATCTCAGATTTGTTTACTGAGGAAATCCTCCAGGTTAATAAAAGTGCGGAAAAGTTGCTGGGCCTTGAGGCCAGTAAGATTATCGGTCAACACCAGAGTAAATTGCTCTTCCCGCCGGAAATTTATACAGAGCACAGAAAACTATTTCTCAATCACTGCCTGGAAGGCCAGGGTATTTTGTCGGGAATATCTATAGGCAATACAGATGGCAGCATTATTCCTGTGGAAATCAGTCTCAGTGTCTCAGGTTGGCAGGAGCGGCAGGTGGTTCTGGCCATCTTCAGGGATATTACCGAGCGCAAAAGGATGGAGCAAAATCTCTGCCAGTCCCATAAAATGGAGGCGGTGGGAACCCTGGCAGGCGGCATTGCCCATGACTTCAACAATATTCTGACCGCCATTCTCGGATTTTCTGAACTCTCCCTGTTAACGGTGCCCACCGACAGCAAGAGCTGGTACAACATGAAAAAAGTGACCCAGGCAGCCTGCCGTGCTCGAGATCTGGTCTCACAGATTCTCACCTTTAGTCGATGTTCCATGGTTGATGAAACTCAGAAAAACATCTTTCTCCAGAGGGTCATCAACGATTCTCTTAACCTTTTAAGCTCCACCCTGCCATCCACAATTGATATCCAGCTCCAGATTCAAAAAGATTGCCGGCCAGTGCATGCTGATTACACCAAGATACAACAAATTATCATGAATCTCTGCACCAATGCCTATCATGCCATGCGGGATAAAGGCGGTGTGCTGATTATTTCCCTTCACGAACTGAGGATAGAGAAGAGAAATAAGTTGGATTTCCCAGAGCTTCCCCCAGGGTTCTATGCCGTTTTTTCAGTGCAGGACAACGGAACCGGCATGGAGCAAAAGACTGTATCCCGAATATTTGACCCGTATTTCACCACCAAATCTCAGAGTGAGGGCACGGGGCTTGGCCTTGCGACAGTGCAGGGTATCGTCCAATCATACCATGGAACCATCCGGGTCAGCAGCCGCATCGGCCAAGGAAGCACTTTTACCATATTCCTCCCCATTGCATCCGACACAACCAGCCTGCAAACCATAGAAGAAATCAGTTCCCAGACCGGTGAACTGCCTCAACTGACCAAAAATGTGCTGTTCGTCGATGATGAACTCATGATAGTGCAGCTGGGAAAAATATATCTCGAACTGCTTGGTTGCCAGGTAACACCATGTAACAGCAGTGTTACGGCATATGAGAAATTTTTAGCTGATCCAGCAGCGTTCGATGTGGTGGTCACCGATCAGACCATGCCGGCACTGACCGGGATGGAGCTTGCCGCCAAGATACTTGCCGTCCGGCCCGACATGCCGATTATTATTATTACCGGCTACAGTGAACTGGTGGATGAAAAGAGGGCCACCCAAATCGGCATCAAGGGATTTCTGATGAAGCCTTTTACGATAGACAGTCTCCTGCAGGCCTTACAAAAGATTGTCCTCCCAGGAAAAGATGAGGGGACATGTGGGAGTTGATGCCACCCTGAGAGAACTCCGGGATCAAGGTGGAAAACTCTTCATTTTGCATTCTCTTCTCCCTTCCCTTTTTCAAAGGGAGGGAAGGGGAAGAGAGAAAACTTTTGAAACGATAAAATCTGCCATACCAGAACTTTTAGGTTCTTTACTTCGTCCTCAAGTCCGAGCTAACTAACAGGCGATAGCGAGAAGTACGCTTAATCCGGAAGAACCAAAAAGCAGCGTCACCTGCACACCTCAAACCTCATACCTCATACCTCATACCGCAAACCGCATACCGCATACCGCATACCTCAAACCGCACACCGCACACCGCAACCCTATTTTTTCTTCGGTACGGCCCGCAGCAGTGATTCGGCAGGCTGGACGCAAGGCATTGGCTGTCCGATATATGCTTCAATATCCATGAGATAAAATGAGCTTTCTTCATCGGCAAAACTGATGGAGATCCCGTCTGCCCCAGCCCGGCCCGTACGCCCGATACGGTGGACATAATCTTCCGGCTCATAGGGCAGGGTGTAATTGACCACGTGGCTGACACCATCGATATGAATCCCCCTCCCTGCCACGTCTGTGGCAATGAGGACCTGGACACGTCCACTCCTGAAATTCTCAAGACGGGTCGTTCTCTTCTGCTGGGGGATATCACCGGAGAGGAGAGTACAATTAATACCGTCCCTGAGGAGCCGATCATGTAGCCTTTTCGCATCCCTCTTCATATTGGCAAAGACGATAATCCGCTCATGACTCTCACTGGTGATAATATTATAGAGCACCAGATACTTTTGCTCTTTGGTGGTCATATAGACAATCTGCTGCACCGTCTCCACAGCCACCTGTTCGCTCTCGGTCTCCACAGAAACAGGATCTACACACCACTGAGCTGCCAAGCGTTTGACATCGTCGGTGAGAGTAGCGGAAAAGAGCATGGTCTGCCGCTGTTCCTTGGCCCGTGTCTTAAAAATGATGGAACGCACATCCGGGATAAATCCCATATCCAGCATCCTATCCGCCTCGTCAATCACCATGATACCCGCCTGTTTGAGCTGTACCACACGCTTCCGTGAGAAATCGAGGAGACGACCGGGAGTAGCCACCAGGATGTCCACCGGCCTCTCACTGATGTTTCGCATCTGCCGTTCATAATCAGTCCCTCCGTAAGCCTCTGCCACGCGCAAGGGGAGGTACTTGCCGATCGCCCTGGCATCCTTGGCAATCTGGATAACCAGCTCTCTGGTGGGGGCAATAATCAAGGCCCGCGGCCATCCCTTACGCCGCTCCGTATGCTCCTCGCGAAGCAGTCTCGCAAAAATACCGATGAGAAAGACGGCGCTTTTGCCGGTTCCAGTGCTGGCTTTACCGATAAGATCCTTGCCATTGAGGACGTCAGGGAGAGACTTTTCCTGGATGGGGGTGCAGTATTGGAAATCGAGATCTGCTATGCCGTGCATGAGAGCCAGAGGAAGATCAAAATCATGAAAACGGCATTTGTCAACCACCGGGTCCACAGCAAAATCGGCCACACTCCAAGTTTCATTTCTCTTTTTGGAACGCCCGGAGCTTCGCCGACCCTTTTTTTCACTCTTTACAGGAGGCGGCTCGACAGGGGCTTGAACCTGCACCTCTTGTCCAGCTGCCTGCTCAGGTTTTCTGACGCTGTAAGCAGTCGAGACAACGACATTTCCCTTGAGAAAGCGCTGTTTCTTTCTGCGAGCTCCTGCAAAGATTCTATTTTTTCTCGCCAGTCGCCTGACCTGTTTTTTCTTCATTCAATTTATCTCTAGTGTCTCGTCACTAATGTAATGACGTACTCTTGGGCCATAATTTTTTGTACCTGCTTTGTGGCGACCTGGGTCACAGAGTCGTCTATGCGACTTACGTCGCAACAAAACCGGTACGTAAAAGGACAAGCAAGGTGCGACAGCCAAACGTTGAGGCGACACTCGCTGCCCCGGACCAGGGGAAACAGACTCCTTGGAACCTTTACCCCTGCGCAACTTTACGCAGAATCTCAATACCATCTGGGGTAAATGGCTCTTTTTTACTGAGTTCAAAAATGGCGGATACATCCATAAAGGTTCCGTAGGCTACCTCTTCCTCCTGCAATCGAAAAGGGCCATTATGGGTACAGGAAAAAATCCGGCCCCAGACCCGATTGTCCTCCTCTTCAAAATACTGATCAAAAAGAGGGCAACAGGTCGTTCCGCTGATGCCCAACTCCTCTGCCAGTTCTCTCTCCGCGGATTCCTCATAGGATTCACCCGCCAGAACCACACCTCCGGCAGCCACATCCCAGCAGGATGGATACAGATCCTTAGTGGCTGTCCGTTTCTGGAGAAAGAGTTCCTTCTCCTCGTTGAAGACAAGAATATATGCGGCACGATGAATAAGGTTCTGCTGACGCATGATACGCCGGGGCAAGGCATCCAGTTCCCGGTTCTCACGATCGACAATCTGAACGATCTCTTCTCCTGGATTATACATGAGTTTGCTGAGTTATAAAAATTTTGTTTTACTCCCTGCTCCGCTCACAGTGCGGGGTGGGAATGGTGGGAGGGCCTTTGACCAGCATCTGAGCAATGGTCAGTTTAACCCTGGGATAGAGGTGGAGCATTTCTCCCATCAATTCCCGTTCCACAGCGACCAGGCGCTGGAGAAGAGGAGTCCGCTCCATGTGCGGGGCCTCTGAATCGTGGACAAATTTTTCCTTTACGATCTCCTGGCAACGAAAACAACCGGGAAAGCGCAGCTGCTGTCCATCCGGACGCCGCATGGAGGCAGGCACTCCGTGTGTCCTGCAGACCATGAGACGATGGAGATAGAGGCTGCAACGCCCATCCTCGTTCAGGGGACACATGACCTGGGGCCGCTCTCCCCTGGCTTCAGCCTTTTCACAATCCAGGATATATGCCCTTGCCCGCTCCATGATTTCTTTCTGTTTTGCTTCTGAAGTCAGACGAATCCCCTGCCAGAGATAGCTCCACTCCGTATAGGTGTGATGGAGGAAATAGGAGTCGCAGCAGTTATCCGGACAACCGTCACAGCTGAACTTCAGGGCCTTGGCAACCGCATCATATCCATTTTCCATCTCTTCGTAAATCTGACGAATCTGTTCGCTCAAATATTCACTGAGCACTACCTCTTTCATGATTTTTCCTCGTAACAGTGTTCCACAGACACTCACAACCTGGTTAAGCAACCCCAGGGAAAGCGCTTACCAGTAGCAGAGACTCTCCCCCAAAGACAAAGACTCCTGGAGGGACTGACAGCCTTTCACTTTTCTTCTTCAAAACATTGCACCTGATATATCTCGATCACCGGATGGGAATCACGCCAGGCCGTTGCTGGAAGCCCGGCCTTTTGGCAAAGATGACCGAGAAAGCGCCGTGGATCCGGCAGCTGTTCCCAGACCTGAGGCAAAAAGGTGGCTCCGTCCATACCCAGACGCAAGATCACCCCATCCTTGCCCGGCTGCAGTTTGGCGACAAGATCCTCTCCATCGCTGTAATCCAAGGGATGGGGTGGACTGAGGATAGAGATATCGATATGGACCTCTGCCAACTCTTCTTGAGTAAGGGGAGAAAAGCGGGAATCATGAAAAGCCGCATTCAGGGCGTTTCGTTTTATTCCCTCAGCAACAGAGCCAGCTGCCAGAAGGTTGCCGATACACCCACGCAGGGCCCCACCAATCTTCAGGGTGACAAAGGTTCCACATTCAACAGCAAGCCGCGGATCGAGGAGAGGGGGGTCCGCCCTTTCAATCCCTAGTTTTTCCTCAATGGCCTGCCTGGCAAGACGCAGCAAGCCCTTTCCCTGCTCCTCAGTCAGTACAGCTTTCATGGTTTCCTCATTCACGTTTTGTTAGTTGCTACCATTCGATGCCTAGCATTAAGCAATTAATACCACTGCCAATACCAAGGAGGGCTGCCTTTTCACCATGATGAAAACAACCCTGCTCCATGGCCATGGCCATGGTAATCGGCGCTGAAACAGAGCCCACATTCCCCAGGACCCGGAGAGTCTCAAAATTCTTTTCCGAATCCAGTCCCAAGGTGTCAAAGAGCAGGCGGGCATGGGCCGTACCCACCTGATGGCAGAAAAATCGGTCAATGGTCGCAGCGTTCCAACCCGCTCGGGAAGAAAACTCCTGCCAGGTGAGATGGGCTGTCTCCACCCCCCTGCGCAACAGTTCCTCAGAGTTGGTATTCATCAGGGTGATATCCGTACCGTCCTGTGCTCCCTGGCAAAGATCGGAATGTCTGGTATTGGCCTTCCAGGCCCCGTTGACAAGGCGCGGTCTATCCATTGTCGGCTGCAGGCTGCACATATACAAGGCAACGGCTCCGGAACCGATGGTGAGGGAGGCAAAGGCAGGTTTGATCGTCTTTCTGGTCAGCCCGTTATCTCCAAGCAGGGCCTGAATAGTGGATTCAACCAGCTCCTCAGCGGTCTCTCCGGCAACAATCAGCCCGTTTCGCACCTGTCCCAGTTCAATCATATTGGCCAGCATGACCATCCCGTCGAGAAATCCGAGACAGGCATTGGAAAGATCAAAGAGAAGACAATCTTCTGACAGTCCAAGACGGTTGTGGACAAAGGAGGCGGTTGCCGGTTCCATCATATCCCTGGAAACCGAGGTAAAGATGAGACATTCAATGGACTCCGGATCCAGATCACTCTGTGTTAGAACCTTCTCGGCGGCCAGGGATGCCCCCTGACTGGGCAGAGTTCCCGGCTCCCACAGCCGTCTCTCGCGAATACCGCTCATCAGCTCCAGGCGTCCGAGCGGGAGTTTCAAGCGCTGATACAGGGGAGCCAGTCGCTCTTCTATGGCATCGGAGGTCAGGACCTGCGGCGGCAGGACATAAGCAAATGTATGGAGGCAAACTTTGGAGTAATGCATAATCGTCTCTTGTCTGTCTTCACTGGCTGTTTTTCAACAAAGTCTCTCGTATCCCTTATTGGTCAGACATCGCTAATTTGGCCCCAAGCGTGGCAAAAATGGCGGCAAAAGTTCGTTGCAGCCAAAGAATACTCTTGGGCGAAGTTACGACATGCGTTCGCACGCTATGTGCCGATACACCATACAGTATAAAGACACAGAGAGTCATAGTCATAAAGACAGCACTTAAGAAAAGCAGGTGCAGCACTGGTGATGAAGCATCCGCTGAAATAAATAAGGGGAGAAATGCCAAAAAGAAAATGGACAGTTTGGGGTTGAGGATATTAATCAGGAAACCTTTCATCGCTATCTGCAACATGCTGTTTTTTTGATTCTGTTGGTCAAATTTCAGTGCTCCGGTTACTCGCCACATTGACCAGGCAAGATAAAGAAGGTAGGCAGTGCCTGCATATTTAAGCACCTGAAAAGCAAGGGCACTCATATGAAGAAGAGCTGACAATCCCAATATACTGGCCAGTAAATGGGGAACTATGCCCAGCGTACAGCCACACGCCGCGGCAATACTTGCTCGAAACCCCATAAAAAGCCCAGCGGAGATTGTGTAAATCACCCCGGTGCCGGGCATGAGAACAACCACCAATGAGGTAATCAGAAATTCCGGGCTCAACACAATTGACTCCAAGATGGCCTCCTGTCACTGTTCCTGCCACTATCGCTTCCTTTTCCCTGTATTGGAAAATACAGCAGGAGAGCCATGGCTATCGGCAAGGAACAGGTCAAAATACTCTAAGCATTCTTCAGAGCCGAATGTAGCAGGTATGGCCAAGGAAAACAAGCCAAGGAATCAACGGATAGACGATCCTCTCTTCAATCAAACACCGCTCTCGGCCATGGAATTTTCCAGACGACGGGCCAGGAGCGATACAGAAAAGCAGAGCAGCAGGTACATAAAGGAGATAGTCAGCCACACCTCTATGGTCCGCTGAGTGGAGGCCATTATCTGCATTCCCTGGAAAGTGAGTTCCTGAATAGAGATGATAGAGACGATGGAGGAATACTTGATGGTATTAATCAACTCATTGGCCAGGGGCGGCAGCACCCGTCTGCCGGCCTGAGGAAGGATGATGAAACGCATCTGCTGCAGCCAGGACATTCCCAGGGCTGCCGAGGCCTCCCATTGTCCCTTTTCTATGGACTGAATACCGGCCCGCACGATCTCGGTAATATAGGCCCCTTGAAAAAGGGCCACGGTGAAAACACCGGCAACAAAGGCGGTGAAGCGCTCGGGTGGAGCAACAAGAATGGCCAGCCACCGGCTGGCCAGGTCTGTTCTGCTGCGAATAAACTCTTCCACCCCAAACAGAAGCATGAGCTGATCGGAAACAAAAAAGTAAAAGATAAATATCAGGACCAGGGGCGGAATATTTCTGATCAGCTCTACATAACTGCGACCCAGGAGACGAAAGAAAAGACGCCTCCGGGTCCGGACTATCCCCATCACCAGCCCAATTCCGCTGGCAAGAAGAATGGACCAGATACTGAGACGGATAGTGGTAAGAAAACCGTCGAGGAGGATGTTTGAGACCCAACGCCCCTTCTCCTCGTCCCAGCGCAGCAAATAGTTCGGGATCACTCCCCAATCCCAGCGGTAATGAAGTCCAACACTCACCCGGTAGGTAACAAAGGTCAGAAACAGAAGCAGGGCAACAGTCACGGAAATATCGAGGAGGGTGCTCTTTTTTTTGACAAGGTAGACACCAGTCATACTTTCTCAACTTCCTGAGTATGTACCCAATATGAATTGTTCCGCATAGACTGCCGCACCCGCTTGCCTGGATCCTTGGCGAACACTTCGTTATTCAACCAGATGGGCCCACTCCTTACTGCCAAACCAATACTGATGACGTTCTTCCAACCAACCTTCATGACTGACGATGGTGATCCAGTTATTGAAAAAAGTGAGGGTATCGGGATCTCCCTTACGTACGGCAAAGCCGATGGGCTCTTTCGTGAAATTCGATTTCAGGGGCAAAAACATGGTCTCAGGATATTTTATGGCCTCATAGGCAGGTCTCGGGGCATTTCCAACCACGGCCAGCACATTGCCGTTACGCAATTCCTGATAGGCCTGGGCCTCGTCATCAAAGAGCCTTAATTTGGCATTGGGAATATACTTTTTGGCCGCTGTGACTGCAGTGGTCCCCAGTTTACAGGCAATCTCCACCTCGGGTTTATTGAAATCCTCCAGACTGTCAAAGCCCGCGGCCTTTTCCTTATGGGCAACAATGTCCATCCCGGAGTAATCGTAGGGAATGGAAAAATTGACCTTGAGGGCGCGCTTGGTCTGGATGCCCATACCACCGATGATCACGTCAAACTTGCCGGTGAGGAGCGCAGGAATAATACCTGCCCACTTGGTGGGGACAAACTCCACCTTGACGCCCATATCCTCGGCCAGCCTCCGAGCCACGTCGATTTCAAATCCTACCAGTTCGCCGCTTTTATCTTTCATGGCCCAGGGGAGAAAGGTATCCATACCCACCCGCAAGACCCCCCGGCGCATGACCTGATCAAGGGTCGATTCGGCGACGAGCTGATTCTGTAATTTCCCAGCCATGGCCGGAATGCTGCCTGCCATAAGTGATATCAGGATGAGAGCAAAGACAATTTTGTTCAATGTTTTCATTTTTCCTCCTTGTGGATAGGTTCAGAGCGTAAGGATATGATACCGATTCAAGAGCATCATATTGTATAGCGATCAAAAAAACAAATTTTCCCATTCAAACAACAGCCGTCCGTTTCTCCAGATACGAGACGAGAAAGGAGAGGGAGACCGTGATCAGAAGATACATGAAGGCCACGGTAAACCAGAGTTCAAAGGTGAGAAAGGTTTCAGAAATAAGGGCCTGAGCCTCCATGGTCAGATCATAGACAGCTATGGTGCTGACCAGGGCCGAATCTTTGATCAGGGAAATGGCTTGACTGGCAAGAGGCGGCAAGATACGGCGCACGGCCTGAGGCAAGACCACAAAACGGTAGGCATGCCTGAAACTCAAGCCCAGACTGTGTGACGCCTCCCACTGTCCTTTCTCCACCGAAACGATTCCTGAACGAAAAATCTCGGAGGCATAGGCGCCCTCAAAAAGACTGAGGGACAAAACCGCGGCCCAGAAGCGATCCAAATTAAAGATAGGCCCCATGACAAAATAAATGAAAAAAAGCTGGATCAAAAGGGGGGTGTTGCGGCTCACCTCGAGATAGACCCTGGCCAGTACCCGCCCAGGCATGGAATTAGAGAGACGGAGAAGGGCAGTGACCATGCCGATGGTAAAGGCCAGAAACAGACTGATAGCCGATATTTTCAGGGTCACGCCCAGGCCGTGCAAAAGTGGCCCGGCCCTGAAACCCGACTCATCCCAGACATACAGATAACGGGGGACCTGATACCATTGCCAGTGATATCCCAGTTCCTCCACGGAACGGTTAAAAAACCAGACTATCAGGACAATGAGGAGGAGGAACTGACCAATATCAAAAAGGGGCGAGCGATAGAAACGTTGCCAGGCTCCTTTCTTTTTTTTAGATAACAGCACGTGCATCAACCATATTTTTCAATACATAAAAATTGAGCAACTATTCGGGTAAGACCCAATAATTGGAAAACAACCGCTCTGTAACTGTTCAGCAATTCTTTCTATTCGTCCATTGAGGACTTCGAAGCATACCCGTGCTATTCGGGAAGACCGCAATGGACGAAGATGGAGTGCTGCTGAATAATTACAAAATTAAATTGCAAAAAAGAAGACTCCAGGTATAGATACAGGCCATGATACTCAGGAGCAGTCCTTCTTTTCAGCAAAAAATACAATGATCATCGATTTCCATACCCACGCCTTCCCAGACAAGGTGGCTGCCAAGGCCATTCCGGCACTGGAGAAAGAAGGTGGCATAGAGGCCAGAACTTCCGGAACCATCAGCGCCCTTCTGGCTTCCATGGATCGGGCCGGGGTTGATCGCAGTCTTATCTGCTCCATTGCCACCCGCCCCGAACAATTTAACTCCATTCTTGACTGGTCAAGCCAGATTCGCTGTGAACGACTGATCCCCCTGCCGTCTATCCACCCTGATGACCCTGACTGTGTGGAAAAAGTCTACACCGTACAGCGGGCGGGCTTTGTCGGGATCAAGATGCACCCCTACTACCAGAATTTTTTCCTGAACGAGCAAAGGCTGGCCCCTTTCTACGAGGCCCTGAGCGAGACCGGCCTCCTGCTTGTGGTCCATTGCGGCTACGACATTGCCTACCCCCCTGTCCGCTATGCCGACCCGGCCCAGATCCTTGCCCTCCAGCAAGGGTTTCCCAGCCTGCGCCTGATCAGCACCCACTTTGGAGGATGGCAGCTGTGGGACGAGGTCGAGGAGATGCTCATCGGTAAAAAAATATACATGGAAATATCCTTTGCCCTCCAGTATCTTCAAGAAGAACAGGCTATACGCATGCTGACCAGCCATCCACCAGAGTACCTTCTCTTTGGAAGTGACTCGCCCTGGGATGATCAGACAGATTGCCTTGCCCGCCTCAAGGCATTAAAGCTCGAGCCAAAACTTGTTGCCGCCATCCTGGGTGAAAACGCCAGAAAACTCATCACTCCCGAGAGTGCGAGCAAAAGATCAAAATAACTTGGAATGTAAGTACAACATGACAGATATCCCCAACATCAGTAAACGACACTGCGATTCCTGCGGTGTCCCCCTCCCTGACGGTGAACTCTTTTATCACTGCCGCACAGAAATCATTGCCGGCAAAGATGAGACCATCCCCGACTTGAAGCATCCGGATAAACTCATTGCCCAGGCCATGTCCGAAATCAGTGGCAAAGACGAGGTGGAACTCCTGGCCGAGATCTACCAGGAAACCATCCTCCAACTCTGCCCCACATGCAGATTGACCTTTGTCAAACTGCTTCAGTCCATGCTGAGCAGAGGCTGTGGCAGTTGCGCAAAGTGTGGACCGCCGCCAACGAAAAAAGCAGGAAAACTCCTCCAGTTCCCAAGCAAAAAATAAGGTACAGTTAGAGAGCGGTTGAGCAGTGCTTTCTATTCGTTCCGTCAGGACTTCGAAGCATACTCGTGCTATTCGAGAAGACCTCAATGGACGAAGAGAGAGTGCTGGAGAATATTACCTACTTTTTTCGTATTTCCCAACACTGATGAATTCTACTGTTGCGGGCAAAATCGAGAGGGATGCTATCCCGACTGATATTGCGCATGGCAAAACGTTCGGTCAATGACTCATCCATTTGGAACCGTCTGAAATTGGTGGAAAAAATCAGCAGACCGTCGTCAGCCAGGTGTGCCATGGCCTTTTCCAGGAGCACCTTGTGGTCCCGCTGCACATCAAAAACCAGCCTCTGCTTTTTGGTATTGGAAAAAGTTGGCGGATCGACAAAGATCAGATCATATTCGCCCCTGTCCTCCTGCAACCACTGGAGGCAATCTGCAGTCACGGTTTCATGGGCCAGGCCACCAAAGCCGTTGAGACTCAGGTTCGCCCTGGCCCAGCTCAGGTAGTTGGCTGAAAGGTCCACCGTGGTGGTCGTCTCTGCCCCTCCCACAGCGGCATGGACCGTTGCCGAACCGGTATATCCATAAAGGTTGAGAAAACGCTTCCCGGCCGCCTCTTTCCCCACCCTGACCCGGATGCTGCGATGATCGAGGAAGAGTCCGGTATCAAGGTAGTCGGTGAAGTTGACCAGGAGAAAACAGTCTCCCTCCCGTACCACATGCATCTTCTTGCGCTGCCCCTGTTTCTGATACTGGGCCTTGCCCTTCTGTTTTCTCCTGGTCTTGAGAAAGACCCGGTCCCGGCGCACTCCGAAGAGATGCCGGATCTGGGCCAGGCTCTGTTGAAACCGCTCGGCGGCTACCTTCTCATCAACCGTATCGGGTGCTGCGTATTCCTGGACCAGGATCCATTTTTCGTAGATATCCACGGACACATTGTAATGGGGAAGGTCCCGGTCATAGAGGCGAAAACAGTGAACACCTTCACGATTGGCCCACTTGAGTATTTTTTTGCCATTTTTCCGCAGCCGGTTGGCAAACTCCTCAGCCTCCGGCGGTCCCGGTTCGCTGCTCATCTGCCAGACAAACTCCTGCTCTTCCTCGGCCTGTACCCGGCCACAGAAGAGGCGACAGCTGATGGGGCCATTAAACAGACGATGGGTCTCCTCCCATTTGATCCCCATGCGATCGCCGAAATCGGGGTTGGCGGTAAAGACCCCGAGCTGCCAGCCATCCAACTCCCGCTTGCAGATCCGCCCCAGGGCCCGGTGCAACTGTTCCGCCTCATCTTTTTCGGCCAACCGCTCGCCATAGGGCGGATTGACCACCAGAACCCCTTTTGCCGCCGGGCGACGGAGATGGGCCAGCTGCCCCTGCTTGATGACAATCCTCTCCTCAAGGCCTGCATTGGCGATATTCTTTCTGGCCACAGCCACGGCCCGCGGATCGGCATCATAGCCAAGGATAAGAGGCCATTCTTTGTCAAGCCCCGCTTCCTCACGTTGCACAGCCTCTTCCACCAGCCGTGACCAGAGTGCAGCATTATGCTCCTTCCAGCCATTGAAGCCAAAATAGCTGCGGGAGAGACCAGGGGCGGCATCGCCATAAATCAGGGCACCTTCAATGAGCAGGGTTCCGGAACCACACATGGGATCCAGAAGGATGGTGTCCGCTGCCGTCTCGGGCGTCCATCCGGAGAGGGTGACAATGGCCGCGGCCAGACTCTCCTTCAGAGGGGCAATGCTCCCACCATCACTGCGATAGCCGCGCCGGTGCAGACTCTCACCGGAAAGGTCCAGGGAAAGCGTGGCCTGATCCTGATGGATATAGAGACGAATCCTCAGGTCAGGTCGCTCCACTGAGACATTGGGACGCTCTCCGCATTGCTCCCGAAACTGGTCCACCAGGGCGTCCTTGACCCGCAGCGCGGCAAAACGGCTGTGGGTGATGGCCGACTGACTGATACTGCAATCCACCGAGAAACTGTCGCCCACCCGCATCTGTTGCGCCCAGTCCACTGTCAGGGCCCCCTGGTAGAGTGCATCCTCATCCAGGGCCGGAAACTCGGCAAGTTTCAAAAAGATGCGCGACGCATAGCGCGACCAGAGACAGGTGCGATAGGCAGATTCCAGATCCCCCTGCCAGGTCACCAGGCCCCTGGCCTGTTCAATCTCGCTACCGCCAAAGGTTACCACTTCCTGAGCCACCAGGGTCTCCAGACCGGCCGCACAACTGGCCGTGAGACTGTATATTTTGTTATTTTTCTCTATCATCGTGATGAGAATACCCCTAAAAGTTTATTTTTTGTACCCTTTTGAGGGGAATACAACACTTGCTGGTTAATATAGTAAGTTACAATTTCAGATACTGACAGCCTGGGGTGCCTCCTGCTGGAAAGCAGTCGTTACATCAGCGGCCAAGGGCACCTGGCAGTCATTGCCTATAAATAATGGCGCCCAGAAGCCTGTCGGACTTAGACATAAATCTGACAGACTCTGGAGGAGTGTATACTCCTGTGACCAATAAGCGCCGTGTGCTGACTGAGCTGTTGTCAGAAAAGAACATGGCCAGAACAATGCTCGGAACAACATAAGGATCCATAACGAAGTGGATGAAAATGGCCAGGTTATTTTGTAACGGTTCCTAAGAAGATAAGCAGGAATTGGAATGATGTAAGAGTATTATGTCAGAAAGCAACCTACCTGGCTGAAATTACCTTGTCAACAGGTTAGACTCGGCAGCGATTTCAACACCCACGATACGCATCTGGTATATTTTAAAAACAAGCTTACGGGGTGTCATGGATTCACAACAGGAGACCGCCTGTCGTGGTATATATTGGCCAGATTCTATTGGCTGCTAAAACACATATGGTATCTATGCCCGGCAAGGCAAAAATGAGCTTGATGCCGGTGAATTCATCAAACACGCAGCAATCGACACTCCATTTGGGGCAACTTTCCATAACTTCACACAAGGTATGGAAGTACTCCATGCAATACACCCTGTCGAGTCCAAGGCGGTGGCTCTGGAACGCCCTGTAAGATAATGGATTGCTGTCTTGCCAAAAAATATGAAGACTGTTGGCAATGTAGTGAAGTGGACAAATGCGAGAAATTTGACATTTTGCAAACCCGCTGTGGAGAACTGCCCCAAAATAATATTAAAAAGAGCAAAACAAACGGTATCCAGGATTGGATTGAGTCCAGAGATACATTGTATATCTGGCAAAAATAAGACAGCAGCAACGCTACCAGCCCCACACTATTGGCAACAATTCTCTACAGGCACAAGCAGCTTCAGCCGCCAATCTGTTTCCGCAGCCGTTTTCAGTGCAACAACACGTTTCCGCAAGAAATACTTACCATATTCGACCAACTGCTTTTCCAAAACAGGATCTCTTGTCCGATAGTAGTGAATCCATGTGAGCAAAAACATTGTATGAAGGCCCGACGCCATTTTGACTTTTTCCGGTCGCAAAGAAACGTTGGTTAGCTGGTTAGATGGAATCCGACTAACCAGCCAACAAGACCAGACAATGCATACGGAAAAGAAAGATTTATTGATTTTTGATCGACCAGAAGCTATGTATTAACTACCTGAAATATATTATTTAAAAACAATTCTATTGAGTATAGTTATCAACTACCTGGAGCATTTGATTTTACAGGAACCTTACGGGCAAATGCGGAACGCTTCGAGGCCGAACAAGAATTTTCCGGCAAATGCGTACGAGGCCCATACCACGTTGGCAATCAAAATCATGAGGGAAAAATATGGAGAAAAAAGTAGATATCCTATCTTTTGAGGATCTGATACGTAAAAGATGTGCAAAAGGGCCTTTTTTCGATATGGAAAGATCAAAAATGAATAATGATGACACGAGAGGTGAATGTGTTTGTTGCGTAGCTGTCAATAGACAACAGAAAAATAATGTCAAGAAAACCAAACATAGTTAAACAGGCGTGGCTTGTAATTAACTCAAGCTGCAACAATCATTGTTCGTGGTGTTATGAAAAAAAGAGGCTAGGTAATAAAGAGGAATTTGACTACAAACTCTTAAGAAGTACGATCAAACAACTATCATTAATTGGTTGTAAAAAAATCGTTTTCATAGGAGGAGAACCAAGTTTATATCATAAACTAAAAGATGCAGTAGGGTTTGCGTCAAGCACTGGCCTGAAACAATGCATTGTGACAAACGGAAAAGTTTTCTCTTCAGAAAGTTTCTTGGATAGACTTAACGCAAACAAAGAATTGACTGACTTTATAGTTTCATTCATGGGCGCCTCTGAAATAACACATGATTCTCTATCACAAGTACGCGGAAGCTTTATTCAGTCATTTAAAGGATTAACTGAAATTATAAAAAAAGGTTTCGTTGCAACTCCAAACTTTACAGTCGGTTCAATAAATAAGAATGAGATTAAGCAGTTTATTAATAAAATGAAAAGCATTGGAGTCGAGGCCATATCGATTAATTTTGCCATTCCTCCACTTGGAATAACCTACACACAAGAAAATTTTTTGTCTCCTAAAGAGATTTCTTTATTTTTAGAAGGTTTGTCAGAGTCTTTGCCAGACTCTACGATGAAAATTTACTTATCAACCCCTTTGCCATTCTGCATCATTCCCAATAATGCCCGACTTTTAGTCGAAAGTGGTATCATTGTTCTTACATCATGTCATATTCAATCAGGTGAAGGAATTGTCATTGACAAAAATTTGAACTTGCTAGTTTGTACTCATTTCTCTGGTTTTAATTTATGTAATCTGCAAACATTAAACACCGAGACAAAATTGTCAGAGTATCTGAGTAACCCAGCTCTACTTGATCTTAGGTCTCGCATTAGGCAGTTACCTTTCGAAGATTGTCATGAGTGTAGCTACAACACCTTTTGTACAGGAGGTTGTCCGTTGTTAAACATTATATACAACAAAGATGAATGGAGAGTAAATTGACACTAGCTGAAACACTGTCATTAGCTGGCACATTAATTCTTTTTAGTGGCCTTGTTGTCGCTATTTTTCAGCTCTCTCTATTAGGCAAACAGGTTCGTTTGATGTTTGAGCATATGAACAAGCAATTTGACTGGACAAAAAAACAGTCAACATTTGAATACATGTCAATGTATCAAAAGGAATTGATGCCCATAAATGTTGAGCTACAAAAACGATTTAACCTTTTGGTACAAGATGGAAGAGATATAACAGAATCAGAAATTGAGCATGCTTTAAATAATGACAACATAAGATCCCAACTATTTTCATTAATTTTCTATTTTGAACACTTGGCTATAGGAATTGAGCAAGAATATTTTTATGAAAGAATTGCGCGTGAATTTTTGTCAAATGTTGTTATCAGCACTTTTAATTCTATTTACCCTTACATACAGGTAAGAAGAAAAGAAACCAACAGGGAAATAGCTAAACATTTTGAGCATTTAGCACGTAAGTGGGAGAAAAATAGATAATTCTAAAGAAATTACAATTTTGCCAACAATTGCATACACCAGATGGCGAGAAAGCGCGGCGGCGCTGACGCGGCAAGCTCATTGGCGCCACTGGTGATGCAGGTCGTTGGGGAGAAATGAATGACAACAATGAATAAAATATCCGATTATTTCTTCACGAAAGAGACACCATGGTCTTTTAGGCTTCTCGTTTTGCTTCTGTTTCTTTTAATTGGAGGGGGGCTTTATCTTGATGATCGTTCATCTCAAGTTTCATACCCAGAAATTGTCGATAGGATGGAAGAAATCACTGACAAAGAAACGGGTGATGTAACGAAAATCTCTAAAAGGGGATATGACGCTGAAGAAAGAAAACTTGTGATGGAGATATCCAAGGAAAAATCACAGCGTCTGCATGAATCAGCCACTTTATTGTATGACTTCGCAAAAATTGTACTTGGAGCCCTGATTGCTTCACTTACTCAACTCATAAGTGCGGGTATGAAGCATACTTATGGACCCAATATTCCTGATCCACTAAATTTAACTGATGAAGAAGGAAATCCCCAACCAGACGCTTAACTTGATCGCAAGAGGCTGTGCGGCGCTAGTCGCGTCAAGTCCGGTGGGCGGCAAGTTAGCTTAACGATAAGCTCGCCCGCTGACGCGGACGAGCTTATCGCAGCTGTTGAGTAAACTCGAAAACCTTGACAGGTTCCGCCTATGGCTACACCTATCAAGGCGTTCGAGCCACTGCGCTTCTCAGCTGCAGCACAAGCATAAAAGCCGCTTGCCCTACAGCCTGCGATGCTCGAGGCTCAACAGCTGCGTTGGGCTTTCAGTCATAGGTAAATCAAAGAAAATAAAAATGGATAACAAAGCCTCTCAAAATAGTGCAGCTATGGAAAAAATAGAATATTTACCTTATTTAATACTGCCAAATCTGGATTATGAGTCGCAACTAGAATCTATAAAAAACTTGTTGAATAGCCATAAAAAAGCAGATGAAGTTGTCTCAAAAGACATTGATAGTATAACAAAAATCATAAAAAACTACATTCAACAGCATGACGGTTTCTATCTGCAATACCTCCATGATGAAAGAGTCGGAAAAATTCATTCATCTATTTATCAAAGTGCAGCTCATTGCATGGCATCTGTAGGCATGCTCGCACCTTTTGTCGAATCATTATTTTTCCAAGGTTTTAATGGCATAAGGAAGATATTTTTTAATAATAATCAACTCATAAACAGCCATGTTCGGTGGTCTTATAGTGAAAAAGTGATATGGAATTGCCATTACGTTTGGAGCAATAACAATCGAAGGAAGGATCTGGTTAAAGGGATTATGCAACTAGCTGAGGCTATTAGGTTGAATCAGTATTTACCAGAAAATTTAGAACTTATGTTGACCGTCTTATTCTCATATCGTAATAAAATCTTCCATTATGGATTTGAATGGCCCTTGGAAGAGCGTCAGAAATATTCAAAGCGTATTGAAGATGAGAAATGGCCAACAAATTGGTTCAATTTTGCTACCAGTGGAGACGAACCATGGATAATATATCTAAGTGATGAATTTGTTGAACACTGTTTGGAAATTATTGATTCAACAATAAACGGATTTTCACTTTTTTTAATGAAGCAAATAGAAAATCTAGAAAAAACAAAGTAAGAAATAAGTTGCCCAACAAGTAAATTAAGAGTGAAAACAAGCACGCCCATTTTCAGGCCAACTGTTCGGGTTTTCCAACTAACTCACTTTGTTCCAAATTCATCGGTTAAATGCTTGTTTCACCTTATCTAAACGTTGGGCTACTGAAAATGGAGATTAAAAAATGTCAATGTTCGTTAATTTATACGTTGAAGTACTAGGCGAACTTTCTCGCCTCATTACTGGACGCATCTATACCGACGAACAAATCAAGAC
>Ga0180008_1000897_pt1 | contig 21154 bp, 32 predicted proteins | sample MM_PW_MetaG_FD_121121 | JGI IMG/M metagenome (GOLD analysis project Ga0180008, IMG submission 121121) | Groundwater microbial communities from the Aspo Hard Rock Laboratory (HRL) deep subsurface site, Sweden - MM_PW_MetaG | ecosystem: Environmental > Aquatic > Deep subsurface > Groundwater...
GTTCGAACGTAAAACCGTAACCGTGATTCCGCTTGTTTCGTTCATTTCTTCACGGATAAGACCCGCCAGTAAGTTCTTACGAGATACATACGTAGGGATTATGCGTTCTTCCCACTGATCCGTGTTAATTGACGGCTTGCATTTATTGCAGAAGCTGCGGTTTTCAATCGGCGAATAATTAACTACTTCGTCAGGTAGGAACTTATCGCCACATTCTCCGCAGTAATTCGATTTTGATATTTGCATGTGAAATCCCCCCTTTTCCGTATTATCCATTAATCTTCCATACCCATCGCGTCGTTCCTTACTTCAGACTCCATTTTATTAATTTCTTCAAGTGAATAACCTAAAGTAGTCAAAAGGTCGAAATAAGTATCGTAAACACCTTCGCGATAACCTATATATTCATCATCACCGTTATAACTTTCTTTACTTCTAGCCGAATCAATTTCTTTTTGAGCCTTAACCATATCCGCTACAAATTTCTTTACTAAATAAAAACTTATGTTCATACATTCCACCCTTTCAATATTCAGAAGTCATCGCTTTTTAATATTATACATTTTTTGTCATGCGGATAAAGGCGTTACATTATCTTTTAACTGCCAACGATTACGGTATAGTGCGCTAAATAATTCCGTTGGTGTTATGCGATCCCATTCCGTAAGTATTTGTGCCATTTCGTCATTAAAATAAAACTCGAAGTATTCGTTACCGATATTGAGCGCTCCGCACTCGCTTTCCCTATACATTTCAACGTATACACCTTCTGTAATCGGTAATGTATAAACTGCTTCAGAATAATCTACATCCATTTTTACAACATGCTTTTCTAATCCCGCAAGTAGAGCGTCCTTAACTGTGATTACCTGTAATTTGATGTTTGACATTTTTAACGCCTCCGTTTTTTATATTGAAAGTGCCGTAAATAAAACGATTATTGCGACCGTGGCATAGGGGATATAAAACCAACATAGTTCACTTACTGGGATTTCTTCGTCTGCCTCTGCTAGGAAATATTCGTTAATGCTTCGGATCACTTGCATGTAACACTCCCCTTTTCTTCTTACGTTATTACCGTATTCCGTAATTCTATTATTACTATAGCACGGTATTTTATTCCTGTAAAGCCAATATAAAAAATAAATGAAACTTTATTTATGTAATTGCGTAAATACGGTATTGTTGTGGCATAATATACATAAGAAGAATTGAAAGGATGATTAAAATGAATATTAAACTCACAATAGATAAAGCAGCGCAATCGCGAGGAATTACAACTCAAATACAACTAGCACAAGAAATTCAAAAGAAGACCGGTGTTGTGTTACGTCCTGCGACTATCAGTGATTTGTATAGAGATAATAAAGGTTCGATAAGTAAAAAAAACTTACTGCTTGTGATGCGTGGGTTGGAAATTAAAGATTTTAACGAAGTAATGACAATAGAGGAATAAAGATGTTAATTCCGGCGGAAAGTTTACCTTACTTCGAGAACATGATTTACTTACCGATGGTTCTTACCGTTTTTGAACAAGACCGCATTAAATTCGTGCAACTAGACGTAAAATTACCGCGACCGTATCTGAATATAATCGACGGTGCAATTAAAGCAGCGCAGAACGATCTCAAAGAAACGAAGTTATATATGCGCCAGCATAATTATAAAATCGTGCGCGATTCGGTTGATAGTACAGTAACGGTATATACTTTCTTCTTTAAAGGCTACGAACACCAACGCAGATATTTAAACGTAAGACTACGTAACCGCTGCGAAGAATTAATCGAAATGTATTTAGCGAAAGCATAAACGCCCTACTACTCTGCGTGAGTGGCGGGGCGTTTTCTTATTTATACGGCTTCTCCGACTTGACGGAGTATCTGAAGGAATAATGGACTCATTTGTATGACAACATATCCTAAACCTGCGTTAAATATGGTTTGCCACGCCTTTTCAGAATTTCCCAGCATGAAGAAAAATGCCCCACCTATCATAATTACACTGGCTATAGGAAAGGAAATCGCAACCATAATTTGTATCAACGGATCCAACACGTTTGCAAGCATTTCGAGCGATGTATCGGCAACGAATCCAACCGGTACAATTTCCGGCATAGGTACTTCGGTTATATTTGGAGGTAGAAGTGCGGTCGATTGTGTGAGTATGTTCATCGCGGGTTCTGTTGCGGATAAGGCTGCGGAAGGTTCAACGTATGAGGTTACGGGTATAGTCGTAGTCGAGAACGTTTCTTTAAGGCTCATAAAAGCTAACGGTAAAGACGCAATTATCGGAACTGCTGCCGCCGTAATTATCGTCTTTTTAGTGGCGTATTCCCTTAAGTCCGTGACTTGAATAACTTCGCTTGTATATCCGTCTTCTAATACCAAAACGGTATTCCTCCTCGTTATTTTATATCGGCAATCGTATACACTTGCGTATTTGGTAACGCTTTACACGCTTCTTGCAGTTGTTTACGCCTTAACTCTGTTGTCGTTATAAACACGACCATCGGAAAGTGACCGAGTTTTTCTTTTATAAGTCCGTTTCGCTCGAGTTCTTTATATCGCGCTATCTTTAGTTTGTTTTCCTTCATACTTTGCATCCGGTCAATCTCTAAGAAGTGATAGCGTAATGCCTTCATAAACATAGCGTCTGTTATAACGGTTGTCATACCGTCGGATACTTTAACTTCGTTCTTCCAGTCGCTAGGACACCCGTAGAATAACCATGCGTCGTTGCGTAATATCGTGTGATACATATGCCCGCCTCGCTTGCGTATCTTTTCACAACCGACATATGCCCGCCCTTCTTTATTGAGGTAGTAAACGGTCTGAAAACCTTCGCGAACGCTCGCGAGATAATCCGATAATTCTCCGAGGACTCTATTCGCGTTGCGTACTTTACCTAATCGGAAACACTTACGTAGTTGATCCCGCGTCATGTAATCACAACGTTTCAAAGCTAACAGAATCAACTCGTCGCGGCTGCTTAACCGTTTCTTTTTCAATGCGTGCTACCTCCTTCTTCACGATATAAGGCGTTAGCGTATTCGTAATGATCTCCGATGTGATTAATGGCGTTTGTAGTACCTCACGTTTAGAGGCGGTCTGATAGATAGCACGCCCTACAATTTCCGGTAGATTCTCCGCCCCGCCTTCGTCCAGTATGACCCGTGAAGCTACTGCGGATTGAACACGGAAGGATAACTTTGCATCGGAATTTTGTTTGCACGATTTGTTGATTACGTCGCCGGTCGGATATTGCGTGCAAAGTACCTGTCGAAATCCTAGCCCCGCACCTAATCGCGCTATTTGTGACATAAGCGTCTGACACGCTTGTTTTAGCTTCTTATCCTCGTTATTCGTCGCCTCTGCGGGATTTAACTCGCCAACCTCGTCAATGATTACGAAGTAGCGTTCTTTTATACCGGCTTCCTGTACATTCTTCTTACCGAGTAGCCGCATCCTGCGTTGATTCTCGCGTAGTTGGTCGTATGCCGCTTGTAACGTAACGAGCGCTTCTTCCGGCTCATAGGCGATAGATACCGTCTGTTTTATGTCTTGATAATCGGCTAACTCGATACCGCCTTTTAAATCGATTAGAAATAAACGGGTATGATCCGGCTTAGACGTCAGTAACGACGTAATCATCGAATTAATAAAGTTAGACTTGCCGTATCTAGTCGCCCCGCCGAGAACCATATGCGGAATCTTCTCGAAATCGTGATACCTGAAGGCGTTTAATTCGCGTGTAATTCCGACCGGAACCCGCCAGCCATTACCGGGTTGAAACGGTACTTGCAATGGTAACGGCTCGTTATAAACACGCATCTTTAAGAGTCCATCGAATGAGATTTCGAGTTCCTTCTTCTGCGTGAGTTTATCGTTCCATAACGTCTTAACGTTCTCGACGATATTAGCGTCAAGCTGAAGCGATTTTAAATCGGATAACGTTAAACGCTTGCGTCGATTGTTCAATCCGTCTTCTAATACGCGCTGCTTCGCTAGATAATCGTCGTAAGAACGTCCTAACGGTATGCGGTAGGAATATTCAACGCCCCACTCATACGATTTCTTTCGGATAAGCTGCGTAGTAAGCGTGTTAGTACCGTCACGAACGTTTAGACCGGATAACGATATGATTCGTTGGATTTTACCGCTATCGTTCGATGTCATGCCGTTCTTTTTGGTGAACGCTTTTAACGCTAATCCGCCGAATAAAGTTGTCGTGATAATTTCGAATAACAATCGACCACTCCTTTCTTAATCGTCACGCCACACCGGTTATCTATGATAATAGAGTTGTAGCAATCTAGCAGACTGAAAATGAACCGTGAACCCTTGTCGGATAAGGAAAGTAATAATGCCTAATATAGATGGTGAGGTAGCATTTAAACTGGCAGTCGAAAAGGTAGCCAAATACCTCACCGAATCTGCTTATTTTTTGTTTTCTTCTTGTTCTTCTTTGTGTTTAAAGTAAAAGGCTAAGGCAGCACGATATTCTCTGCTACGATCTCGTCTAGGTATCTTGCGTATTGCTTTAATGATTTCTTCGTCGTATTCAGGATTTAGTTTTGCAGATATTTGTGTGATTTTTTCTTCTTCCATATGTGAACCCCCTTTGTTTCTGACCTTTTCTAACTTCTTCGTAACTTATGCGCGAAGTCATTAAATAATGCGTGTCCGTCCTACAAATTAAAAAAAGTCATAAAAAAACGAGCCTTCTCCGATTAAGAAGAAAGCCCGTTGCGTGCTATTTTAATTTATCCATCGAGTCCGCGTATTTCTTGAAGTCCTCGTCGCTCATATCGCCACTCATTTGTAATAAGAGGTTTCCTACTTGATGAGTATGCGAATAGAACATCGATCCAGCTTCGCCCAGGTCATCGTAATACGATTTTGCCTTCGCTAAGTCATCGTCGTTATCGAATCGGAAGATACGACCGCCAGCGTCATCGCCTAGTGACGGAATTAATATGCGTGTTCCTTCTTCTCGAATATTCCCGAACTCTTTATTCGGTAAATCCGATGTACCACCGACTTCTAATCCGTCTTCTTTAAACTGCTCCACTACGTCTGCCGTCGTTGCTGACGATCCCCCACCGTTTCCACACGCAGCCATAAGCGTTAATAATAAAGCCATACCGATTAACATTACGATTCTTTTCAAATTAATTCCTCCTTTGTGATAATTAACTATACGCTTGAATTCGCATAAGGTTTCGTAATTACGTAAAAAAAGTATTTCGTAAATATGTTAATCCGTTATACTCCGTCTACTTCCGTTTATAATTACGTAGTTAGACGGGCTACCAATTCGATACGGACGTCTTGACCGATTCCTTTTGCGTCAATCGCTAGTATCGTGTAATTCTGCGCCTTGTAAATGACGTCCGTGTATTTTTCGTAATCAGTTCCGACAAGATCGATGTCGATATCGGCTTTAAGGTCGCCGCGTTCCATTTCGATACCGTTCTCGATTACCCGTTCGTCCCCGGACATTTCGGTTACAATACCTATGACGTCGAGTAGTGCGACACCTCCCCCGATAACCTCGCCTGTAAATTCGTCTACCGTTCCTGGCGTCGTATATTTTAATTGTAGCGCTGATTCTCGCCCAGCTACGACTTCTTTGCGCGTTGCTTTCATAAACGCTTTATCTGCTTCCGTTAACATCGTACATTTCCCCTTTAATTTCGTATTTTTACGCTATGTGAACGTGATTTCTCACGGGATTGTATGACCGTTGTATTACCGATTGCTTTACGTGGTCGATTCGTAATACCGTCGTAATACCAAAGTGATTTTTAAATTTCGCGAATTTTTTACGAGGTGAAACGGCTTTTTCGAAAGTCAAAACGTAGAGAACCCGTATGCTCCGACGAACCCCCAAGTGATAAAATTTTGCTCGCGAGTAAGAAGGTCAAGGTGATTGGTTTTTGAAATTCGGATGCCCCCCGGGGTTTAAATTTACGCGCCAATAAAAAAAGACACGACCGATTAAGTCATGCCTTCGTCTTGCGTTTGTATCGTGTTAACGTTGCCTTACTTATTCCGGTCATACGTTCCACTTCCGTATAACTGTTCGCCTCTAGTAACGTCATAGCGTGGTCTAATTGCTTCTTGCTATACGTTGGCTTACGTCCTTCGCGATAGTCGTCCTTTAGCTTAGCGATTGCCTTACCTTCCGCCAGTCTTTCTACGATCATATCCCGTTCGAACTCTGCGAATCCGCTTAGTATCGTAAGCAATAGGCGACCTGTTGGCGTGTCTTCAACGATACCCATGTTAAGGATATGAACGCTAACACCTCGTCGTATTAACTCCTTAATCAACCGTATGCCGTCCTCTGCTGAACGGGCGAATCGGTCTAGCTTCGTAACGACTAACGTATCACCGTCAGCCAGTAACGATAGCACACGTTGAAACTCCGGTCGTTCCTTCTTAGTACCGGTATGCTTCTCGCTTAGTATCTCCGTGCAGCCTGCGTCAGTCAGCCGCGCTATTTGTTCCGTTAAATCCTGCGATGTACCGCTTACCCTTGCGTATCCGTATCGTGTCATTTCCGATAGCCTCCTATGATTACGAGTTATGATTACGTTTATAAGGCTATCTTATCACGTCGGCATATCGTAGTCAATACTTAACAGTTGTGATTACGTTATTTAATTAACCCCGTGGTTTTCAGCGGTCTATCTCGCATGAACGGCTCGCCTTCCGATTTAACCCCGGTGATCCGCTCAAATGGTAACGGATGTAACCCTCGTAGGTCTGCGCTATGTTGCAGATTGTGGTACGTCGAATCGGCGTTTCTTCTATAAGACTCACTATATCGGTATAATGCAACATCGTTACAACCGTTTCAAAGCGTTTGGAGTGCCGCGCGCAACGACCCGTCGCCTGATAAATCGTCCGTATTTGGGTACGTTTGGGAATCGCTAAACGACGTAAATAGTCCGATATAGACCGATGTACTCCGATGAAAATAACCCCGTGAATACAACGTTATGTAACACGTTGGAGCATCGTAAACCGCCTATGAAAGTAAAGCGTAGTAAAGTCGCCTATTTGCGTTTCTTCTATAATATAAATCGGAATCATTACGCTTTACATTCGTAGGCGGTCGCCAGTTAACACGGATGTTACATTTGACCGGAAATAACCGTAAAAACGAATCGGAGTTGCATCGGACTCTAGCGTTAAAATCGGATGTACGATCGACTTCCCATTACGCGAGTTTTCGAAGTAAAATCGACCACGCACGCAGCAGACACGCGCCTGTTGAGAACGCGCTGAAATCGGACGTAATCGGAACTCGCTATTTTACGTTCTTTCTATATAGCTTTCGCTATTTCGGTATAGTTCCGATTCTCACACGCTAAACCTCGTTAAATTACCGAATAATACCGAGTCGAAAACGCTCTTTCTTCACACTCGTATTAATCACGGATCATTGCGTTTCTTCTATAAGGTCAACGCTAGTATCGAATGTTTAGAATCCGCAGCTTATAACGATACGGCACGTCGGTATGCCATCGGTACGCACCGTCTATAGAAGGTGTAAATCGTGTATATTTTAGTACCGTATTCCAGCGCGCTAAACTACACGTATTTACATATTCGCTAACCCTAATATAGTAGCGCTTCTAAATAGGTCTTGAACGTTACTCTCCGTAAGATAAACGCCTGTTTGCCGACAAATAGCCGTTTTACCCCGTTCAGCAAATAGCTTATTTCCGTTGTTTTACCTATTTGTCGGAAATACCGATATGGACACGTATAGACACGCACACATTCGGATGCACTCGCATAATTTGAGTTGTCAAACTGACGCGCAAATATTAGGCGGGATCTATGCCTTGCCGAATAACCGTGACCATATCGAAGTAGGTTCCGGCTTATCTTCCGCTTGCTTACGTAGTTCAGCGACTTCCTCGCGTAATTCTTCTATAGTAGCCGCCTGTTCTGAAAGCTGCGTACTTATCTGCGACTGGACCTCAATCATTAACTGGTCCCGTGCTTCCATTTCGGTACGCATCGTAATTATATCGTTCTGATACTGCGTAAATATCTGCGTCAATAATTCCATGTTGTGACCGCCTTGTACCGCTATCTCGGTCGAGTCGACGGTATATGGTTCGGACTCTGTTACGGTGCGACCTAGTATCTCCGATATGTCTGTATCGCTACTTGTAACGATGTCAGCGGCATGCTCTAAATTGACCGACTTATCGCGGTTTAGGACGACCATCGCTTGCATTAACGCCATATCTGTACCGGTAAAAATACGGTGGTTTAGACCGTTACGAGCGACGGTATGCCCACGCAACTCTAAAAGACGCGCGTATTTCTTAACCGTATGTGCGCTTATATCGAGAAAGTCCGCTGCTTGGGCGGGCGTTAAATTATCGTTATTCATAGAATTACCTCCGATTATTCCTCGTCTTCAAAAACGGCTATATTAGCGTCAATCCATTCGCCATCTTTTAGAGCGATAGTTTGCCCGTTTCCTTTTATTTTTGCTATACGAGGCAATTTCTTCATATCGTCATCACTTAAAACCATTTGGTCAAATTTGATGTCATATTGTTCGCTCTTAAAAACGTATTCAAAGAGAACGTAATATTTTGAGTAGAATCTGTATCCGGGATCATCCAACTCCTGACAAGCCTCTATGATAACGATATCTAACTTGTTACCGTCTACATCGAATGCCTCGGATTCTTTATAAAGCATATTATCGAAAAGTTTTATTTGTTTAGGCGAAATAACTCCTACATAACTAGCTAATAAGTCCATAATAATACCTCCAACGTTTATCTTTTAACACAATTATACATTACGCCCCAAAGAGGCTTTCTTGTAGCCATATTCTGCGCGTTGCCGCTTTGATTGCATGGTACAGTAATCCCTCTAAATTGCGCACATTTCCACGCTTGTATGTATTAATTACCGATATTATAGCTTCATAGTATTCTTCTTCGTGGTGTTCAATAGTGATAGAGCGGTCTACGGACGCTTTAGCCTTGTATATAACGCCTGTCATGGTGTAAAGGTCTTCTGCACTAAAGAAAGGGGCTAAGGCACTCTGTAATGTACTCGGTAGCTTCGTAACTAGTCCTTGTTTAATTAAATAATTCTTGTCAGCTGTCTTTTCTCTAATAACCGTCATCTCTGTATCATTTGTATTATTAATGTTTTTAGTTTTAATAATAGGTTCATGGGCGGACATTTCGGGCGGACATTTTGGCATAATAACGATTGCGTTTGATGTTTGACGTCGATCACCTCCAGCACGTTTCATTCCGTGTTGTTCGATGATTCCTAGTCGTTCAAGCTGATTACAACAACGTCGGATAGTACGAGGGTCAACGCCTAGTTTATCGGCTATTGTCCGTTTAGCGAGGTAACACACGCCTAGATACTTGCACGCATACGTAGAAATAAGTGTCAATACCTTGCGTGCTGTTGGCGTTAGTTCGCTTCCGTGGTTTTTAAAGTGTGCATTAATAGCTGCGTTCATATCTGCTTTCGTATCAAATGGTGAAAGCGCTGCATACGTTTCTTTTGTATTACGTAGGTTAATGATATTCATAGCGTTATAGCCCCCGTTATTTTAGAACGCAAAAAAGCCGCTTGAACCGTTGTAAAAAAATTCTACAAGGCTTCAAACGACTTTTTTGGTTATAACGCTTGATATAACGTCATAAAGATAATATAATAAGTCTTATGAAACCGAGTAAGGGTGATTTACTTGGTTGGAAAAGAGCGCTGGAGCGTTTCTTAGGGATTCCCGTCCCTTTGATTCGTGTCGATAGCGTTCTTTTTTTTTGCGTTCATTAAGTTGTCTATTATATTATCGCAACATTCAATAGATTACAAGTTAAATTATGGTATCACTTATTTAAGTGTTCTATATATGTATGTATAGTCGCTACACGTCCAACGCAAACAGCGTTATTTAACATCGAAATCCGCAGGGTGTGTAGATGGGCACTCACAAAAAAATAGCCCCTCTCGTAATGAGAAGGGCGTGAATATCGATAGAGTCAACGGTCTACCGACGTACTGCTACGGATTTAAACCTTTTGCGTGATGTTGGGTCGGAGTAGTTACGTCCGCCTAGCGCATCAACTTTTATTTCTTCGCGAACGATAAGCGGTCGAGGAACGCTTGTTGTTGTTCCATTTGTTCGCGTAATTCTTGCTTCGATTTTCCTTTTCGTTCGCTACCGTTTGGACGTTTGAAAAGATCGTCCGGCTTTAGCTTCTTAGCATGGTACGCTTGACGTGTCATTAACGCATCGAGTCGCATGTTTTCGTACTCGTCATAACGGCGTTCTTGTTGCGCTCTCATAAGAATCGTGAATTCCCGCGGAGTCAACGAATAGACTTCCGCAGGTTTCAGACCTAAATAACGCCAACCTTCAGCGACTGCCGTTTCGACTTCGCTTAAATCCTGTACATAGCGTTCTTTTACTTCAGCAACTTGTCGAGCGCTGCTTTCGCTTCCGGGTTCTCCGCTAGCATCTTCGTCACCATCGCTTTGTAGAAAAAACTTTCGGAAACAACCTCGCTATATAACGACATGATTCCGAGTAAGTCGAGGCGTTCTTCCTCAAACGATTCTTCTATCGCTTGCATGATATCGGCTTCCGTGTAGTTTTCGCCTGTGTGCTTTAATGCTGCGTCTAGCACATGCGGTAATAAATCCCCATCGCCTTGTAACGCTTTTGCAACAACTTCGAGCGCTCCGCCTTCCATTTTCTTGTTCAATTCGTTAACGCCTGCGAAAGTTAGTTTTAAGTCCTGTTTTTTACCGTTGATAGTGAAATTAGCCATTTAGTTTAGTCCCCTTTGAGTTTGTTTTTTAAAGTGTTTTTAGTTATCGCGCTATTAAAGGGCATCAAAAAAGGCATCCACTCCGGTAGACGCCCGCCCTGCTAATTGTTTATAGAGTTGCTTTCGGATCTTTTAGGTATTCGACGACTTCTTCGTCAGTTAACCAACGTCTAACGGTGTTGTACCCAGTCGAGTTGTCTACCTCTCCATAAGCACGCTCATAAAATTCAACGTTAATCATTGATGAACCGAAGCCGAAGCGCTGGTTAATAGTTAGTTCAGGATGATCCGCTAGAAACTTCTGTATTTCTTCTTCAGTATTAAATGATTTCGTAGTTTGTGATTTAAGCGAAAGTTTTACATTACGCCATTTCGGCAATGGTATTTTTTCCATATCCTTATATTCAGTACGGCTAAAAGACGCCTTGTCCGCTTGTACCATTTCTTCTCTGATTGCTTCTTGTCTTAGTCTATTCATTTTAAACTCCCCTTTTTGTTTGTATTGTTTGTGTTTTTCTTTGCTTCTTGCTCAACGAATTGCTCTCGGAACTTTCGGTATTCTTCGTGCTGCCGTTCCTTACTCTTGCGATTTCTTGTGTTCTTTGCTTTCGATGTTGCCATCGTTGTCACCGTCCTTTAACGCTTCCAATTTCGCTAGGACACGTTCGCCCCACTTATTACCATCTGCGCGTTTCGTGAATTGCTTATTCTTTTTTAATCGATTCTGTTCCCTCTGACTCATCGAGTCGAACCTCGCTTGCTTCGTTGACTTCCGTGCCATTAACTTCAATCCTTTCTAATCTCGATGCTTTTTCTATTCTCGCTTCTTTTAATTCTTGTGCGCGATGTGCTTTCTTCACTCGTTTCTCCCGTGCATTTTCTATCATCATCGGCAAGATAAGCCGTATGCTCTTTTCCGTGATGGTCGGACTTAGCGATTCGAACTTGAAAGCCTTCTCTCCCGGTACATCCGATTTTGCGATAATAACCGATTCAGTTGACGTTCTTTTTATGCTAACTTTTATCATCCGACACCTCCGATTTAGTAGTAAAAAGTAGGATAGTGGGCAAATACACGACTACCCTCGTTTTTTACCATTTTGACACGCTAGAAACGTAGTCATATCAATGCTTCGTAAATATCTAACGTTGGACATCTAGCCGAGCGATTGCTTTGCTTTCGCGCCACTGTCTACGAGTGACCGAATCAGCGCAAGATTTACAGTATTTTTGGCGATTGCTATTCGGTATGAACGCGTTATGACACCTAGTACAATCCTTCGTAATTACCTCAACTTCGCCTTTTACCGCCTTCAACGGATGATCCCTCGATAGTGCCTCGATATAGTCGTTGTATAGGAGTTCATCGGAAGGTAACACGCTCGTTACGAAGTAAGGGCATGTATTCGACTCGATGCTATCCGTTTGAATCTCGACGACACATGTAGCGAACGGGCATGTATCGCAGCCGTGGTTAACGCAATCGGCTTTCGCTTTCCTGCCTAGCTTACTGCGTAGTGAGTACCGTTCACGTTTGTTCATTTTCGACCTCCTCGTAAAACTCGGCGGCTACTTCTTCCGGAGTACGACCGCTGAATCTTGCGATATAAATAAAGATGAAGTCGAGCATGGCGCCAGTGAATGGCGGGTGCATCCTATAAAATTCGATTAGCGGTTTGTTTTGCTTCTTTGAATTGCAACTTTTACAGGCTATAACGAGGTTTGAAACGTGGTGTCTTCCGCCACGCGCCATTGCTTGTATGTGTTCGAGTTGAAGCGTTCCGGTTTTCGCTGACTCTTCGACGTTGCAATACGCGCAGCGACCTTCGAACATTTCGAAAATTTGAGTGACTTCCACTTTCGTTGTTTCAATCGGAATTTTGTAAAGTTTTTGCTTATCTCTCAAACGTTGGAACGCCCTATGAGGAATCGGTTCGCGGTATTGCTCTCTACATTTTTTACAGCGAGCGCGGATTCCGGTCTTACTTCGAGGTTCCTTCGCAAACTTATCGAATGGTTTGATTTCCCTACACGCAATACATTCTCGCTTCGTTCTGCCGATATAGTACGTTCGTGGACTCTTCGAAAGGGATGCGTTACGACACGCCTTACACCGGTTTGTTACGCCGTTCTTATTTCGCTTTTCTTTCGTGAATTTACTTAGCGGCTTTTCTACGTTGCAAACTCGGCAGGTTTGTTTACGCATATACGGTCGCCTCGATCCTGTCGATAACGAGCGAAGTAGCTGCGCTCATTTCCGCTATTTCTTTTAGTAGTTGCGCCGTTTTCTCACTAAATTCTTCCGTTGTCATTGTCATTTTTTCTATTGTCATTGTCATTATCTCCCCGCGGTTAAACCGCTTTAATTGTGATGTTATTTTCGAATAATAATTCCGTTAACATTTTAGCGAGTGTGCCTTCCGACTCGTTTATCGTGTTAATTTCATTCGTGATATATCTGTTACCTGTTTTCAATACGACGTCTACATCTCGGTAATTTCTTAAAGTAGCGATAAGGCTTTTGTATACCGGGTACGTTCGGTTAGTCTTGAAATACGAGAACTCTCTTGATGTATGAACTATTCCGTCCGTCACTGTTACAATGACGCTAAAATGTCCGGGATCATGGCGTTCTACTTCTTGTTCGATTTCTATCGTTTTCCTTGTCATGGTCTTCCCCCTTTTCATTTTTCTTTATTTGGCGGGGAAGCTTTCCCCATATAAAAAACCTTTCACGGTATTTAAACCGCAAAAGGCAATATTTTTAATTCATTATTTTTCCGACGATAACGTCTTGTATAACCATTACGCGATCATTAGCGACTGGCGTATAACTTGCTAAGTAAACGAAAGTCTTAATCGTTGGCGTCAGTTCACCATCGAACACTAAACACGGTTTACCTGTTACGTAATTCGGATCAATCGTAGCGAACTTTGCGGTCTTTTTATTTTTCATTCCATCAAGCATTTGAGTGAATTCTATATCGAGTTTTGGCACACGTTCACCTCTTTTCTGTTCTAAAGTTTTACATGTATTTCATTGCCATATTACGACTGACTTGTTTTGTTACTAGGTCGCCGACTTTTTTACCATCTAGATTAATTTCTTTTCTATTTGCTTCTCTTAGTAAGTGAATAATCTGCGTTAATTGGAAACTTTCGCTTCCGCTAGAAGCCGCTGATTTTTCTACGACTCTTGTAGATATACTTGCAGCCGATGACGGTTTCGAATAGCCTGCGATTGCCATATTTGGTCTTGGTGTCATCCATCCACCAGCTTCCGCTGATGTTGAAATAGCCTTGCTTTTCATCGATTTTATACCGTCAATCCATCCGAGCATTTGATTCTTAGCGATCATATTTTTCATCCATCGAGAAGGTGAGTTAATGTCAAATGCGCCAGTGAACACGTTTTTGATACTATTTGCGATGTCACTTGCAGTATTTGCTACCGTACTCAACATTGACGATATACCTTTAATAAGACCGCCTATAATATCCTTACCAACTTGTACTAAATCGATATCCGTTAGGAATTTTAGAACGTTACCCATCATCGTAAACGTCGTTTCCTTAATCGTTTCCCATGCGCCAGCCCAATCGCCTTGAAGAAGTTTTAAGACCGTTTGAATGATTCCTAATACAAGCGTCATAACGTTCGATACGATTAGCTTAATCGCGCCAAACGCTATACGTACTACGTTGGAAATGATCGGCCAAACTGCTTCGAATATGCCTTTTATAACGCCCATCGCTATACGGATATTTGCAGTTAATAACGTAAACGCAGCCTTAGCAAGTGCCGTAATTTGCGCCCCGTTTTCCGCCCAAAAAGCCGCGAATTTATCAAGCTGCGATTTACCGAATTTAACGATTTCGCCCATTACCGTTACGACTACTGATTTAATCGCGTTAAATGCAGTCATAAACGTAGTCTTCAAGAACGTTAAAACGCCATTGACGATGTTTCTAAACGTTTCGAAATTCTTGTAGGCGTATATTACTCCACCGACTAAGACGGCGATTCCAGCGGCTACTAATAGCACCGTACCCATCATCGCAGCGAACCCGGTGACGATCGGACCAATTACGAGCCATAACGCACCGAACGCGGCGGTCAATCCTCCGGTCAATCCGATACCAATAGCGAGTGGTGCAAGAATTAACGTTAAAGCCGGAATAAGTAATAGGAAGCCTGCGAGGACTTTCGCTAATACCGGATTAGCTTCATTGAATTTAACGACTAAATCCGATACCGCCGTTATAAACTTGAATACTGGCGTCATAACGTCCGCAAAAACTTTGACCATAGGTTCGAACGCTTTCTTCACGCTTGCGCCCATATTCTTAAACGCTTGTGCATATCCAGCATCGAGTTCCATCGCGCCTTTGTGCATTGCGGAATAAAATACTGCTGCTCCGACTGCTGCGATTAAAGCAACGCCAGTAAACCGCATTAAGCCTTGATTAATCATCATCGTCATATCTTGTAACGATTTCATGCTTGCAGTCGGTCCTAAACGTTTTAGCGCAAGAACTGACGCGTTACCACGTAATGCGATTTTATTAAGACCGTCCGCAGCCGCAAGTCCTGCTTTGTTGATGCTATATAGCGGATTTTTTATGCGGTCGAATTCGGCTGATATTTTCGATGCTTGCGTTGACCGATTTAACATAGTTCCGACCGTTTGGAAGAAGTTCATTTTGAGAAGATCGTTATTTTTAATCATGTTTTCGGTTATTTGCTTATGAGTCTTACCCATCTTTTGGACGTCGTTCATGAAATCCGCGGTTGTTCCGGTATAATCCTTAGCGCCTTGTGCCATTTGGAAGTATCCGTATTTCACCTTCACCATATCGTCTGCAAAACCCATTAAAGAGTTCTTTTGAATAGAGAAAGCCGTTTTCATTTCAGTCGCCATTGCTAGCGATTCGGTCGATAAACCTTTCAATGATTTAGCGCCTGTTAATCCAATCGCAGACATTTCTTTTCCGAATGCACCCATATTCTTAGTTGCCGATCGTAGACCTTTTTGAAGTCCAGCAACATCGGCGCCGACCTTAACGAGTATATTTTCGTTCACCTTTTCCTCACTCCTTTTCCATTAAAAAAGAGCCCTACGGATTGCTAGCCGTTTGGACCCTTTGATTTCGCTTTTTTGTATGCGTACTCTGTTGGTTTGGTATTTGCTTTAAACATTAAAATCTTAGCTTGCGTCATATTCCCTTTTGAAGCTGCTATCAGTGACTTACGAGTGAATCGGAATGCGTCACGGATTAGATTTAAGTACATACCATCTTTTCTCGATAGCTTCAGCGCTTTTAATTCGTTCTCATATTGTTGAACCTTACTCGCTGCGTTTAAATACGCTTCTTTTAGTTCTTCAGGACTCACATTTGCGTCCTCTTTCGAAGATATATACTCTCCGATCGTTCCGAGATATCCTACGATCCTTGCGATGTCGTTTTCATTATTCATTAAGAAGCCCCCTGTATTTTGTAATCCTTCTCTAACCTCGCCAGTACATCGACCACGAAATTACGCAGTACGTCGCGAGTAATTCCGTAATTAGCTTTCGGACTGCATCGCCTTGTGACGTCTAAAATGACGCGCTCGACGTACTTACTGCGTGATTCTTCCGATAGTGACACGTAAGTTTTCATTACGGTCGTAGCTTCGAGATATTCGCCGACATCCATAAGGAACAGTTCAGCGTCGTCTAATTCGTAGTACATAAATTTACACCTCTCATTTTTCTTATAAACACCAAATAAGCCACCGACATAGCGTCGCTGACGTGGTTTTTTATTTTGTTATTTTAGTTACTTAGGTGAATAACAGCTTAATAGCCTTTAAAGCGTCGCTACTGCCTCCGAATACGACTCGCGGATTAATTGTTATCTTTAGCTTTCTGCGGTCGTATACGTCCTCAAAGAAGCCAAATACAGGCTTTCCGTCTACTTTAATCGCGTTCAATGCTCGTTTTAACTTATACGGATCTTGATACTCTAAAATCATCGCCAGTTTATCGAGGCTCATCGTTCTAAGTAATTCCGTGTCAATTTCTTCGGGATTATAGCAAACGATATTAGTTTCGAAATTTAAGAACGGCAATACCGAGTAAATTAACGCTAACTGACCGAGCGTACGCCCTTTGAATTGTGCGTATAAGTCGCGTACGGTTGTCCTAAACAAGCGCGTATATTGCAGATGGCTTACGTCAAAGCCGATTTCTTTCATTGATCCGCGGTAAAATACCGAAGGATTTACGAAGATTTCGCCAGTTTCCGTGTTTTCAGTTAGTATGCTTTCTTCTTCCAATCGCTTGAATAACTCATTAAAACGACGCGTACTCATATCGACTAGCTTTTCTAACGCTTTCTTATTAATGATTCGTCCGTTATCGTGCTGCAAGCGTCCTGACTGCCATGCTACGTATGTGCCGATAAACATTAAGCGAGCGATATCTTGCTGCGTTAGCGTTGGGAAACGTGCCACAATCGTACTAGATTGCTTGAAAAACGCGAATACGAAGCCACCGTTATCGATTTCATGCGTTGAAAGGTCGTCTACTGCTCGCAAGCCTCGTACTTGGCTTTCTGTCGTCTTAACGACTACATCGACCATATGCGTTATTTCCTTGCCTGTAGGACTGTAATGCTTACCGTCTACCGTTGTCATGTTCTCTTTGGCTGCGAATACCCCTCGTTTAACTTTCGGATGAAGGTTTTGCCATACACGTTGCTCCTGTAATCTACTCGTTGTCATTACGGCACTCTCCTTTTCCGTTTAGTTTTTGATACGCCTCAACAAAGGCTATGAGGTCGTCTTCCGTCGTCTGTAGAGCGTCTAACAGCTTCATTTCGAACGCCTTAGTCAATCGTCGCTCATTACGTTCTATGGCGCTTAAAAACGAACTAGATACGCCTAAACGTCGAGCGAGTTCGCCTTGCGTGATATCTAAGCCAGTTCGGCAAATTCGTAAGTTTTCCGGTGTAAGTTTCATCGTTTATCCTCCTTGTTGTGTAATTACTCAACTACTTATCAAAATAAAAAGACAGCCCGAATGGGCATGCTTGTTTGGAAATACCTATTCACTTTACTGGTGTCTAAAACGTCTTTTTTCCAACCTTAACTACACAAATAATTAGCTACTCAGTTTATAGGTGTCTAAAGTGCCTTTTAGGCAACCTTAACTACGGAAAAATATACCTACTCAGTTTATAGGTGCTGAAAACGAGGTTTTAGGAATGAAGTATCGGAAAATCTATTCATTCAGTTTATAGGTGTTGAAATCACCATTTACTACGCGAAGTTTTTTAAAGTATTTCTCCTTCGTAAAGGCTAGATATGAAACACTACAAAAGGTAAGTATTCCTATTACCGCTTCTATAAGGTATAGCCAACTGAAAGGTATAAAGATGACGTTGAAATTAAATAAATTTGCATTATTTTTTAATTTATGTTAAATTTAAGAATTAGGAACTTACTCTTCTCCCTACATATTATAAATACTGTATAATGTGACCTTAAAATTAGACTTTTTTAGTAATTCGTGAAAATCTTTTTCTCACTGTTGTCGATGTAAGCCCTAATTTATCGGCTACGTACTGTTTTGACACTCTCGCCTCTCCTTTTTTATCGCAAGTGTAGTGTTCGAAGTCCGAATTTAAAGCGTCTTCGTGAATAATCTCCATTACTGCGTCTACAAACTCGACTTGACCCCTCGTTAAACGCTCTTGGTAGTCTTCTACGCTCTTTCCGAACAAAACTTTCGTTAAATCTTCCGGAAAATGCTTCTTAACGTGTAAATTCTGCCGATTCCCGTACCGATCATTGCGCTGAATCCTAACTAATCCGTTCCGTTCCAGTTCCAAATCGCCGAACTTGCTCGAAAATGCCATATTTACATACTTCACTATCTCGCGTTCTGATTTCGAAGCATCTGCGTACTGAAGACCGTACTCTAACGCAGCGATTATTGACTGCTCAATGGTAGCGAGTGCTAGTTCTTTTTCGCTTTCTTGCTCCGTGACTAGCTTTTTGTATCGGTCGAATAGTCGTAGAAAAGTCGGGAGCGTATCGTAGTGCATTTTTCGTTTAATTTTCGGCATATGCGACTCTAATTCCGCGAATAATTCCGGCGTTAAGTTAAAGAAGTAGTTCCAATCGGTTTGATCGTATATATCCGCCTTGAAACGAATGTTTAAATCGATGTAAATAATCGATAATAATCGCTGCATTTCGTTGATATGTCCGTCAGTAAAGCGCCCTAAGTATTGACGCGTAACTAATTCACGCATTGCACGGATCCGATATGCGATATAATGCTCGCTTCGTTCGAGGTCTATCGAAATTCCGCCCCGTTTTGTATTATTGAAATATCTCCTACGCGTTGGATTCGCCATGAAATCGAAATCAACCGCCCATAATATCTCATCGATTATCATTCGGTCGCCTTTTTCTTGATACGCCAGTAGCCTACCGCGAAAGTCGTTTGTCATTGTCTTTGTCCTCCGATTCTTGTTTCCGTGTTTTTAGTGCTTTTCGAACGCTATAAACCGCGACGTTACGGTGTTCTCAAAAATAATACACTGCCTTGACGTCACAAAAACGGCAGAATACACTGCTTTGACGTCACATTAAAAAACAACCTTGAAGCCAGTGATACCAACGTTTCTAGGCTTTTTCGTCAAGTCTTATATATCTTATCAGTCATAATCTTTTAAAGAATTACGTTAAAATACATATGCCGTATCTATATATTCGCGACTGAATGTAATGAAAGTCGCAAGGTCTTGACCTTAAAAGCATGGCTCATGCTAAAGCATTCGCAGATGTTTAAATAATTACGATATACGCGTGTTAAAGTAATATCGATATAAGTACAAGTAACCGCCGATACGTTAATTACGCGAAGTTTCCGTCGCAGAATTTCTTGAAAACGTTGTTATACCGCCGTTTGTAGCGTCTGTCCCTTAAATAAATACGCCCTCAATACCAGTTACTATCGGCGGTATCTTTTGCGTTTATTACATCCGTAACTATCCCTTTCATACATAACGTTAACTGGCGTTTAGATACGTCCATTAATGCGCCGTCCTTTAAAGCGTCTACTGCGAAGTGCATAAGTTTCTCGATACAATCCGGATCACCGCATAACGCTATATCTCCTTTGCCAGTCGACCACATACCGCCCTGCCCAATTTCCAAACCGCAGAATATACATTCTCCTCTTAAACCGTTTGCCGATAATCTCATTTATATCCGCCCCTTTTATTTGATTTCGTCTTGCATACGTCTGTATTCCGTGTCTGCTGCGATGATTAATCGTATCTTTTCCGGTGTTAATTCGAGCGCTGCACTAATTTTATGAATAAACGACTGCGTTACTGGCTTGCTACCGCCTTCTACTTGCGCGATGTATGGCTGACTGACGTTAAGTAGTTTCGCTAATTGCGCCTGTTGTAAGTCGTAAAACTTACGGATCGTTGCGATTGTTTTACCGTTCATGTACTCACTTCCTTTCGTGGTTATTTTGTATAACTAAGTGATTAAATAAAAAGCACGCCAATGACTGGCGGAATTTCTTCTCATAATGTAAAGGCAACTAATGAGGTAAAACTTGAAAGTGTCTTCATAATGTATAGCCGTTAAACTGCGTAAAACTTGAAAGGTATCCTCATACACTAAGATAGAAATTAGGATAAAAAGGGGGGTATCCCCTACTTATATATACGTGAGAACACTAGCGATGTACGGTATAAAAATCCTTTACATAATGTATAGCCAACTAAGGCGACGTTTTGGTATAGCTTATATAATGTATAGGCAACTAACGTGGTGTTTTGTACGGTTCCCCTCACTATTCCTGATACAATATCGCGCATTATATGTTAGTGTCATAAGGTATAGCCAACTAACGCCTTTCGAATAAGGTTATTCCGTAAAACACATCCCTACTATTGATGCACCATTTAAACGGTATTGTGCAACAAACGCAAAAAAGGCGCCGCCAATCGCCTTAATTTATATATTAAAGTCCCGACAATCGATTCTTTACCTCCCCATTCGCCCTTACGTTTGTACCTACGAGCCGCGCCAACAACTCTGAATGGCTATAGAACGTCGCCAACCGTTCCCATTTACCGAAGGATAGCGCCAACTACCCCTAATACGCACCGTTTATCTATTCTTCGTTTTCCGCCTCGATAATCGCCAACAACTCGACTAGGTTCGAACGTAAAACCGTAACCGTGATTCCGCTTGTTTCGTTCATTTCTTCACGGATAAGACCCGCCAGTAAGTTCTTA
>Ga0180008_1000899_pt1 | contig 21138 bp, 18 predicted proteins | sample MM_PW_MetaG_FD_121121 | JGI IMG/M metagenome (GOLD analysis project Ga0180008, IMG submission 121121) | Groundwater microbial communities from the Aspo Hard Rock Laboratory (HRL) deep subsurface site, Sweden - MM_PW_MetaG | ecosystem: Environmental > Aquatic > Deep subsurface > Groundwater...
ATGAGCGGCCGCAGGATGTGGCGGCCGGGGTTGACTGGATCCAGACGGTCAATCCTGCTTCCAAGCAAGTGCTGACCGGGGCCAAGGGCGAGCCTTCACTGGCCGCAGTGACTGCCGGTTCGGCTTGGCAGTTCGAGCGCCTTGGTTATTTTGCGGCCGATCCGGACAGTGCTGCCGGCAAGCCGGTATTTAACCGTTCGGTGTCGCTTAAAGACAGCTGGGCTAAAATCGAGAAGAAACAGCAGGCTTAAGATTACGGCCAGTGTGCATACGGTTGGTTCAGCCTGCGCACTGGCCGTTTTATTTTATGAGGCAATCACGAGTAAGACAAGATGGAGCAAAATATGGATATGTACATCGAAAAGGCCATCAGCCGCATTACCGATCTGTGCCGCATTCCCAGCCCCAGCGGGTTTACCCGCCAGGCAGAAGAGTATGTTTTTTCTGCTCTTACGGCACTCGGCTTTAAGCCGGAGTATTCACGCAAGCGTTCGATTCGGGTAAAGCTCGGCGGCGCAGGTTCACCGCTGCTGCTGGCTGCCCATGTGGACACCCTGGGGGCCATGGTTCGCAGTATCGGCAGCAAGGGAGCCTTGCGCATCAGTAAAATCGGCGGTTTCCCGGAAAACTACATCGAGCAGGAAAACTGTCTGGTGCATACCCGGGATGGCAAATGCTACTCCGGCCGCTTTTTGCTGGATAATCCGGCGGTGCATGTAAACAAGGAAGCCGGTAGTGCCAAGCGCGATGATAGTTCGGTAAAGTTGATTCTGGACGAGAAAGTAAAAACGCCGGAAGAAGTAAAGGCGCTCGGCATCAGTGCCGGCGATTTTATCTCCTTTGACCCGCGCACCGTGGTAACCGAATCCGGGTTTATAAAAAGCCGCCACCTGGACGACAAAGCCAGTGCCGGGATTCTGCTCGCTCTGGCCGAGTACGTAGCCATCGAGAAACCGGTGCTGAGCCGCGAAGTCTGGCTGCTCTTTTCTACCTACGAAGAGGTCGGTCATGGCGGTGCCTCCGGTCTGCCAGAGGGGCTGGAAGAGTTTATTTCAGTGGATATGGGTGCGGTGGGTGACGATTTGGCCACTGACGAATTCTGTGTGTCGATCTGCGCCAAGGATTCCAACGGCCCCTATGACTACGAGGTGACCAACCGCCTGATTTCTGTAGCCAAAAAGCTGGAACTGAATTATTCGGTGGACATCTATCCCTTCTACGGTTCCGATGCCGACGCTGCTCTGGCCGCAGGCTATGATATACGTCATGGCCTGATTGGCCCCGGTGTTCAGGCCTCTCACGGTTACGAACGCAGCCACCGCGAAGGAATTGCCAACACCTTCCGTCTGCTGGCCGGCTATATCAGCTAAGTTTACTTAAAATTACCAGGCAGCGTTCATCGTCCAGCTTAGGTACCTGTACCGGCCGGATTTCGGCGCTGCCGTACAGGCCTTCAATTTCTGCCAACTCGGCCCGGGCTTTGTCGGCCCGGCCCTTGTAGGCCAGCACATAGCCGCCCGGCCGGCATTGGGCAAATATCTTCTTGAACAGTTTCCGCTCGAAGGGGCGGAAAGCCCGGAAGCTTATCAGGTCCCAGGAGCCGCGGGCATGCTCCACCTGCTGTTCGATAACCTCGACGTTGGGCAGCGGCAGCTGGTCGCGCATCATGTTCAGGAAGTTGATACGCCGGGTCATGCGGTCTACCAGCGAAACCGGCAGCAGGGGACGGGCCAGAGCCAGCGGAATGCCCGGCAGGCCGGCACCACTGCCGAAATCGGCCAGGCTGGGCTGATAATCGACCTGGCCGACCTCAGGGGCTGCAGTCGCCTCTGCGGCAGCCATGCGGCAGCGGGCGGCACATTCATCGACAAGCGGCAGCGGCGCAAGGCTGTCGCCGATATGTTTTATTAACAATTCGTCGCCGTCCGCACCGACCAGTCCCCAGGCCGGATTCCATTGCTCGATGGCCTCGGCATAGCGGGCCAGGCTGTCTGCCAGATGTAGTTCGCCCTCCAGCCCGAGTGCGGAAAGCAATTCGGCGAGCAGGCTGCGGTTAATCATCGGCGCTTGCCTGGGGGGCGTCGGAACTTGCCGGATGCCTCGGGGCCTGCGCGTCTGCTCGTGCCTCTGTTTGGGCGTTCGCGCTTGCCTGGTTTTCGCTGCCCGGAACAGCTGCCTGCCTCTGTTGGTCTGGATTTGCAGTCGGAACCGCGGCTGGTACCACTGCCGGAATGCTGTTCCGGCTGATTCTCAGTATCAGCCAGCAGATGGCCGCAAAACCGGCTGTGGCGGAAATTACCAGCGGATACTGGATAAAGCCGTCCGGCCGGAAGGCTAAGGCGAAGCTGTCACTATAATTTAACATTAATACCAGAATTCCGTTGTACATGAAGTGCACCAGTACTCCCGGCCAGATATTGTCGAAGCGTGAAAACACAAAGCCCAGATAGATGCCAACCAGGGCCAGCGTGGCCAGCCCGAAGTAATTCTGGTGGATGAGCGCGAAAAACAGACCGGAAACCAGGTAGGACCAGGGTTGGGAAAGCCGGCGGCTGAGGGTGCGGTGCAGATAGCCGCGGAAGAGGAATTCTTCACACAGGGCCGGCGTTACTGCTATTGCGAACAGCACACCTAGGAGGCCGGGCAGACTGCGCGCTTCCAGCAGGCCGTTGCTGACGCTTTCCAGTTCGCGCAGGATGGGAAAGGCCCGCGAAGAAAGTTCGCCCAGAAATATGGCCACTGGCAGCAGAAAGACAGTGCCGATAGCCGCCAGCAGCAGCTGAATTGGGCTTGGGCGGCTGATGCGGAAGTATTTGCCTAGGGGCAGCCTGTGCCAGGCTCTGAAGACCAGCGCGGTAAGGCCGATAAATACCGCAAACTGCAGCACGCTGGTTAGGCTGAGTATGGGAACCTGATAGCGCTGATAGGTCTGGGCTATTGTATCCAAAAAATTGCCGGAAATGAGTTCGCTGGAACCCTGTGGACCCAAAGCCTGGCGGATTTGGTCAGCAAAAACCATGACCAGGCTGAACCCATTGCCCAGAAAACCGTACACGGCCATAATCAGCGCGCTTACCACAAAGCCGGCGATAAGCGGATTTCGTCCTTCGCTCTCCCAGAAGCCGGCTTTATTACTCATTGCTGCCGTCCGTTTTGGCAGGATTCGTAATCGGCGCGATTTCGGCATCCGCCGACTGTTCGGGTGCTGTTGGTTCGGCTGCCGTGGCTGCCGCCGTCTCAATTGACGGTGTTACTGTATCGGCTGCTTCGACATCTGCCGCGGGCAGCATTTTCATGGTAAATGGATGGAAGCCTGGTGCTGCCTTTCTGACTGCCAGATCAGTGTAGATAAGACTTCCCAGCACCGGATAATAAGTATAGCTTACCAGATATTGCAGCAGGCTGCTTATTGCCACGGTCCAGGACAGGTTCCTGAACAGACCGGCCAGGCGGGACAGCTGGTCGGCTGTATCCGGCTCGGCTATCATTATTTTTATATAATCAAGATAGCCGGGCAGTACCGATATAAAAACAATCGGCCCGGATATGATGGAGATGGCAAAGTTTACGATCAGGCCGGTTAGGAACCAGATGCCGAAAATACGCCAGAACTTACCTTTGGTAAGGGCAAAACTGCGGCCGATACCGGACCAGGCGCCGATTTTCTCCTGCACAATGGCCTGTGGGGCTATGAGGCTGCGTACCTGAAACCAGTAGATGAAGGCCACTGCGGGCAGCATTAATAGCAAGGGCAGCATGGCTATAGTTATAATACCGCCCGTACTCAGGTCCGCCTCCGCTGTGCTTAGGCTGACAATCGGGACGATGATAAATGCCGCAATCATGGTCACCACTGCTATAACCGCCATTGAAACCAGTCCAACCAGCACCTGTTGCCAGAACAGCGGCCAGAAGGCCTTACGCACAACCAGCCTGGCTGCTGCCGCGCCGGCATAGCTGCGGCCTTCAATAGCGCAAAAGGCCCGGTCACTGATAATCGCCTGCAACAGCAGGCTGCCGATGCCGGCCAGCACCGAGCCCAGTATAATCAGACTGTATGGAAGAAACAACTTGGCGATGATATCGGTAAAATTACCGTTCTCAATTGCCTCTATCGACGAAAAGAGTGTACTGAAGCGAGAAAAGCCCACGCCCATTACCAGAGCCGCCGCTCCGAAGAGCGGTAGGGCCAGCTTCCAGACACTGGCTATTGCTTTGGGAAAGAAGCTTATGCTGTCGTTCAGGTATGAACCCAGGCTGTATTGTTGCAGTTTCAAAAAAGACTCCTCTGTACTTTGCGTTGATGGGTTCCATTAAAGCCTATGTCTTTGATGCCTGTCAATCTTGTTGATTTTTCTGGCCGTTTCAAGCATACTCAGCACTGTGAGCACCTTACAGTTCCAGGGGAAAAACCTAACCAGTCTCAAAATGAAGATTCCGGTGGATGGAAACTTCGGCAAGGTGTTAAAAACCTTCAATGAACTGGGCTATCCGGCCGCGCCGGTAGATGCCGAGCGGATTAATTTTGCGGTGCTCGAACTGGTTTCCAATTCTCTGCGCGCTCATCGCGAGAAGAATATCGCCGATCCGGTGCTGGTCGAACTGAATTGCACCCCTGATTCTCTGCATATTACCATTCGGGACAGCGGTCGCGGTTTTGATCCGTCAGTGCTTCCTTACAATATTGACGAAGACGTAAACAATATCGACCTTATGTCCTCTCGCTTTGCCGCCTATCGCGAGCAGTATCAAAACAGCCGTTTTGGCATGGGCTTCATAGCAACCAGACGGATTTTTCCGCATTTCAAACTGTATTTTATTGATACCGGCCTGCAGCCCTGCGAGTGGCCCGACCAGAATCTGCATGGCACCGTGGTCGAACTGGCCCTGCCGTTTAATCCCGGGCTTGCTGAAGAACCGGACGCAATGGAGGAATTGACGGGACAGGAGGCCGAAGCATCATGACCCAGGATTCCGAGCGGCGTATTGACCAGCGAAGCCCCTCATTTGCGCGCATTCTCTTCGAGCAGTCTGATGTTTTTGGCTACCTGGCCGACGTGTCACCTCCCGGCTTCCGCGTTCGTACCATCGGCTTGCCGGCCTCCGGATCTTCCACCATACAGGCGGTTGAAAACCACGAGATTGGTCTGGTTTTTGAGGAAGCCGGGGTGCCTTTTTTTCATATCATCGTAAGCATAGCCTGGCAGCGGGTCGAAACGGATTCTCTGCTGCTCGGCTGCAAAATAGAATCATTCCCAACCGAAGAGGCCAGGCGTTTCTGGCAAAAAATTCTTGAAGTGTATACACAAGGAGATACCGATGGCCCAAGCAGCGAACTCATCATCGACCAGTAATGATGCCGATGCCAACAAAGTAACCATGGACAAGATTACCTCGCTCGCCAAACGGCGTGGCTTTGTTTTCCAGTCCTCCGAAATTTATGGAGGTCAGTCCGGCGCTTGGGATTATGGCCCCTTGGGTATCGAGCTAAAAAACCGTATCCAGCGTTTCTGGTGGAAAGAGATGACCCAGCTGCACGACAACATCGTTGGCCTGGACGCGGCCATCCTCATGCACCCGCGGGTATGGGAAGCCTCCGGTCACGTGGCCAATTTTACCGATCCGCTGGTGGACTGCAAGAAATGCAAGCAGCGTTTCCGCGCCGACCTGATCGACGAAGTAAAACTGGCGGCCAAGCAGTGTCCGGAATGCGGCGGCGAATTGACTGATACCCGCAAATTCAACCTGATGTTCAAGACCAACATCGGCCCGGTGGACGATGGCAGCGGCCTGATTTACCTGCGCCCGGAAACTGCCCAGGGTATCTATGTCAATTACAAGAATGTGGTGCAGTCCAACCGCATGAAGATCCCTTTCGGCATTGCCCAGGTAGGCAAGGCTTTTCGTAATGAAATTGTAACCAAGAACTTCATCTTCCGCACCTGCGAATTCGAGCAGATGGAGATGCAGTATTTTGTAAAGCCCGGTGATGACGAAGCTGCCTTCAATTACTGGCGCGAACAGCGCTGGGCGTATTACGACAAACTCGGCATCAATATGGAAAAACTGCGCTGGCACCAGCACGGTGAGGGCGAACTGGCCCATTATGCCAAGGACGCCTACGATATCGAATATGAGTTCCCCATGGGCTGGAAAGAACTTGAAGGCGTGCACAATCGCACCGATTTCGATCTAAAGCGCCATCAGGAATATTCCACTAAGGATCTGCAGTATATTGACCAGGAAAACAACAACGACCGCTACGTTCCATATATTGTGGAAACCAGCGCCGGGTTGACCCGCCAGATGCTCATGGTTCTCTGCGATGCTTACGCCGAGGAAAAAGTTGCCGACAAGGGCAATGACGACGACTGGCGCACCGTGCTGCGTTTCCATCCCGAACTGGCACCCATCACGGTGGCTGTGCTGCCGCTTATGAAAAAAGACGGCCTGGCCGAACTGGCCCGCGAGGTGCGTCAGCAGCTGGCGGCCGATTTTGCCACAGACTACGACCAGGCTGGTGCCATTGGCCGCCGCTACCGCCGCCAGGACGAAGCCGGTACGCCTTTCTGCGTAACCATCGACTACGACAGCAAAGAGGATCAGACCGTAACCGTACGTGAGCGCGACAGCATGGAACAGAGCCGTGTGGCCATCAAGGATCTGGAAACCTGGATCCGCCAGAAGATCAAGGCTTATAAACGGCCCTGATTACAGTGATAAAAAAGCTTCCGCGCACCATTCTGCATTCCGGCTTGTTCCGTGCGGTATGGCTGCTGGCGCTTCTGTCTGTTCAGGCGTGTTCGTTATATGCCGGGCTTCCGAGCTTGTCGGTAGGACTTCCGGACGGAACCAGCCTGACAGCTGTGCCGCAGCGGCCGCCGGCTCAATACAGTGATGCTGCCAGTCTGGCTCAACTGCGCCAGGCGGCAGTACTAGGCCCGGACGGATCTCCTGCCTGGTCAGTCGAGCTGCCTGTCAGCGCGTATGTTTGGCGACTGGCCGAACCATTCAGTGTTGGTCAGGAGCAGGTTTTACGCATACAGCTGCCGGCAGCTTCAGCAATCGGCAGCTCCGCCGCAGACAATGGAAGCAACGCCTCCGACACCGAGCCGCCGTCATCCTCGGCCAACATCTTCCTAGTGGGGTTGCTGGATGCGGAAGGAAGCCTGCTGGGCGCTCTTCTGCTGCCCGAACTGCCGGCCCGGTATGCCTCCGCCGAACTGGAACTTGAAATTCCACTGCCTGCGGGTGTACTGGTAGACCGAGTCCTGTTGGTCGCGCATGAATCGCTGAAGACTGAAAATTCCGCCTGGGGGCAGCTGCTGCGGCTGAGTTTTGCTGCCAGACTGTCGGCTCTGGAACTGGAAGCAGATAATGGGAGCATCCCCTCCGGAGTTCAGCTCGCCATACATGATGACCTGGTTTCAATATCGAAGCTGCAAAGCCAGCCTGTTTTTTCCGGCAGCACCATCCTGCAGCTCGAGTATGAAATGCCTGTCCTGCCTTTCGATCCCGCCTGGAGCCAGCAGCTGCAGCTGGTCGAACTTGACCTTATGCTTGCCACTGCTGATGGAAAAAGCCGGTCCGGGCAGCTTCGTTTGCGGCCTGGCCGGAATTCGGTATATATTCATTCCATGCTGTTCGGCATTGCAATCGATACCTTGCAGCTAAGCAGCTTGCCGGAAGGTTTCCAACTGCGGGCACTGCGCCCGATAAGCAATACCGTTGTTGGCACCGAAGGCAGTACTGGCTCCCTGGCGCCAGCACTGCCAGCTGATGCCTGGACCATACTCAATTATCCGCAGCAGGCCTGGCGCCAACCACATTATGAGCTTTTTGCCTGGAGTCTGTTCCCTAACGTACTTATTTTCGATTTTGCCGACTACAATGTGCAGAGCCGCTTTTTCAAGCGCTTGGCTTTCTATACAGAAAAAACCGGTTTTATCGGTCAGCTTCTAAGTGACCAGGAGCTGGTCGGCCGCCATGGCTATAACGCACATAATTACAGTGCTGCCGGCTTGGCCAATTTTTTTAATGCCGCAGATTCTGCAGCCTTTGCCCTGTTGCCGGAAGAGGAGTTATTACGGCAGATCGCCCTGCAGGCCGGTTTGCTTACCGGTCAGCCCGGTGCCTATCAGCCGGGGCAGGGTGGAGTACTCTCCATCTCTCGACAATCCGCAAGAGTAGCTTCGAGTCTGAGAGGCTTACTGCTGACTCATGAAGCCATGCATGGTGTTTTCTATGAAGCCGCGGAATTTTCAAGCTCCGTGTTTGATTACTGGAATCTTACTCTTTCAGCTCAGCAGAAAGATTTTTGGCGCATGTTTATGGAGTACCTGAATTATTCCAGCACAGATGAATATTTAATGGTAAACGAGTTGCAGGCTTATCTTCTGCAATACCGCTTGGCCGAAAATGACTGGTACTGGAACACCCTTATCCGACAGCGTCTGGAAGCGGCCTATCCCGAGCGTAAAAAGGAAATTAGCGATTTCTATATTCGGAATCCGTTGTTTTTTATGCAAACTTCAGCAACTTTTAATGCGAAGCTGCTTAAAACTACAGGCCTGATTGGTGGAGATGTATTCTGCTTGCTTTTCCCCGACTGATCCGCTCAGTTTTGATCAATGCAGCTGTTAATAACCCGGTTTCGGCCTTTTTCTTTTGCCTGATATAGCGCAGCATCTGCATGACTTATATATGAAGAGAAACTATCCGATATTTGGGGCACCCCGCCAAATACACCGATGCTGGTGCTTATCCCGTCTTTCAGTACTGAAAAACGCTTGTTGCAGATAGCCATACGTATGCGTTCAGCAATCTCGTAGCCGGCTATCGGCATGGTGTCGTAAAGTATGATCAGAAATTCTTCGCCACCGTAGCGTATAAACAGATCATTCGGCCGTAAACAGGTGGCAATCAGGCGGGCGGTCTCCGTCAGGATATCGTCGCCGGTATCATGGCCGAAACGGTCATTCACTTCCTTAAAATGATCCAGGTCAATCATCAGCATGGTAATATAGCGGCCGTTGCGCCGGGCTTTTTCGAAAGCAAAGTTGCCATGAATACGCAGACTGTGCCGGTTTCGCGCCCCGGTAAGGCTGTCGGTAATTGCCATGTTTTGCATGTCTTCATATAAACTGGCTTTTTCGATTGCCATGGCAACGTGGCTGGCAAACATTTCCGCCATCTGCAGATGGCGGCTGCAGTAAAAATCGGGGCTGGTGCTGTCCAGGGCCAGCAAGCCGATTACTTCGTTGTTGGCTATCAGCGGTATACCCATCCACGACAGTACCGGTTCCTCACCGGGAACCTGCATGAAATCCGGGAAATCAACGCTGAGCTTGTTGCAGATTACCGGCTTGCGCGATTGCAAAGCCAACGTGCTGGGGCTGCGTTTTACCGGATATTTAAATTTCAGACGCAGGGTTGCTTCACGGTCAAAAAAGCCCTGGCAACCGATCACCTGTAGCCAGTTGCCTTGCAGTAATTGGACCGAGGCTTTATCGTAGGGAATGACGCGATGGCTATGCTTAAGTATCAGATTTACAGTTTCCTGCAGGTCCAGACTGGTGCTTAAGTCAGAACTTACCTGACGGATGGTTTCGATTTCATTCAGCCGCTCCAGACTGTCCATCTCCGCCAGTTTAATGCGGCTGACATCCTGGGTATGCCCGATCAGGTATAAAGGTTTTCGCAGCTTATCGCGCTGCATTACCATAAAACGTATATTGACCCAGCGCCAGCCATTTTCACGATCCCGAATCCGTAAGGTTTCGGAGAAGTTGTCGGATCGGCCTTGTTCCACAGCTTCAAGTTTCCCGCTTATGTAAGAAGCTTCATCCGGATGGAGCAGGTGGATAAACTTGTCTGCGCGCAGATCGCTTTCATTAAAACCGAGCGATTTCCATAACTCGCTGGAAAAAGCCCGGTCATTGGCAAAATCCACCGCAAAGACACCCATAGCCGAGAGTGGTGAGTGAACTGCTGAATTATCAAAAAATGAGTCAAAATCTAGTGGCGGCAACAGTGTTCCTCATCTGCCCGAAGGCAATAGTGTTGCAAATAACTATAGCCGAAAAAAGAAAAAAAACAAGAGCTGGGGTCTCTACCATATACAGTATAGGCAATCTGAAAAAAATCCTTGCAGGCAACTCTATATCATGGTACTATTGTTCTCCCTTGGAGGTTTTATGAAATCTATACGTAAAGTCAAAGGAATCATGTCATTTGCACTGGTTCTCGTCCTTGCCTTCGGTCTGCTGGCCTGTGTCAGCGCACCGGTAGAAACTCCCGCTCCCGAACCCCGTGTTCCTGCCAGCGGCACCTTTACCCTGCTGCATACCAATGATATGCACGGACGTGTCCTTACCGGCGCATATGACGGCATGGGGCTGGACCGGGTCGCCGCTGTTGCAAACCAGTTCCGCGGCGAGGGCAAAAATGTCCTGCTGCTCGATGCCGGTGATGCCTTGCATGGTTTGCCCATGGTAACCCTTGATAGTGGTGCCCCCATGGTCAGGCTGATGAATGCCATCGGTTATGAAGCCATGTCTCCGGGTAACCATGACTTCAATTATGGCCAGGCCCGCCTGGTCGAGCTTGCCGACATGGCTGATTTCGCCATTCTGGCTGCCAACGTTACCGACAAAGCCAGTGGTGAATACATCCTGCCTCCCTACATTATTAAAGATATTGGTGGTCTGAAAGTCGGTATCTTCGGTCTGTCAACTCCCGAAACCTACTATACCAGCCATCCGGACAACACCGCCAACCTGAAACTGGATTACCCGATTGTGGCAGCCAGCAAAATGGTAAAACTGCTGCGCCCGCAGGTTGACGTGCTGATCGCACTGGCCCACCTGGGAACCGGTGGCGACTACAGCAGCTTCGAGCTGGCTAAGGTTATCAGTGGCATAGACATTATTGTAGACGGTCACAGCCACACTCTGCTGCCCAATGGCGAAGTTGTCGGCTCTACCCTGATCGTCCAGGCTGGCGAATACAACAAAAACGTCGGTGTGGTTGATGTTATGGTCGACAACGGTGTTGTCAGCCTGACTGCCGGTATGTTCAGCAAAGAAGATGCCATGAAGCTTCCTGCCGATCCTGCTGTCGAAGCTATGGTAAAAGAGATTGATGCTGCCAACAAGGCCATCCTTGACGAGAAAATCGGTGTAGCCGCAGTTGATCTTAACGGTGAGCGCGCTGTTGTTCGCACCCAGGAAAGTGCCTTTGTGAACATGATTCTGGATATTTTCCTGGCCGAAACTGGTGCCGACCTGGCCTTCACCAATGGTGGTGGTATCCGCACTTCTGTTAAAGCCGGCGATGTTACCTATGGTCATATCATCAATGTAATGCCTTTTGGTAACCGCATTGTAACCCTTAATGTTAAGGGTTCTGATATTGTTGCCGCTCTGGAAGTTGGCGCTGCCCGTTATCCTGATCAAAATGGCGCACTGCTGCACGTCGGTGGTATGTCCTATGTAATCGATCCTTCCCGCGCGGCTGGCAGTCGTGTCAATCCGGCCAAGGTGCTGGTTGGCGGACAGCCGATCGATCTGGAGAAGGTCTATCTGGTAGCTACCAACGACTTCCTGAAAGCCGGTGGCGACGGCATGACCATGCTGAAAGCCTACCCGGTTGTTACCGATGTTAAAGACCAGGCTCTGGCTGTAGCCGACTACCTGCGCACTAACAGTCCGGTCAATCCGAAACTGGAAGGCCGTATCACTATCGGTACCTGGTAAGCTCATTTAGGAACTAATATCTATAAAGCAGGGAGGTCCCTAATCCGGGCCTTCCTGCTTTTTTTACCTTGACGAATAGTTGTTAAGGCCTGATAGTTAAAGAGCACTATGTTTTATCTGTCATAAATCTGCAATTTCAAAGTCCAGGCACAACAAGACTCACAAATTGGAGGTATTATGGCATTTAGGAAGCATATGTCGATTACGCTCAAAATTATGCTGCTGGTAAGCCTGTCTGCCGTACTGATTGCACTTGCATTCAGCCTGTTCACATCCAACTCGGTGACGCGCACGGTGTATCAGCGGGGAGAAGCGGAGCTAACGCTGCGATTGCAGGAAGGTGCTCTGGATTTTCGGGTTTGGCTGACTTCCAAGGCAGATTCCTTGCTTGCCTATACAGATATTTTCTCGCATCCTAATTATGAGGCCGCCGCAATGCTTTTCCTTGCCGCAACCGGCCAAAGGGGACAACGCGATCCGGAAATATACAGTATTTATTTCGGCCCAGCTCAAAACAGGAATAGTGGAGGCGTGTTTCTGGATAGCTCCGGTTGGGAGCCAGGACCAGAATATGATTGGACCAGTCGTGAATGGTTCACTGAAGCAGTCAGTAAAGCTGGTTTAGTATATTCCGAACCTTACATCGATGCTGATACCGGGGAACTTGTTTTCAGTATCTCCTTTCCGGTGTATAAGGATACCCAACTGCTCGGAGTAGCCGGTGCAGATATTTTCATGACCACAATAGTCAATTTAATTTCGGAATTACGTCCGACTCCCAGTGCCAGAACATATATGGTAAATCAGGATGATTTATATATTACGCATGAGGATTTGGGTAAAATACTGGAGGCTGATTTTTTTGAAGAAACCGGTATTGTTACCAATAAAACCGGTATTAGGGAAAATTCACATAGCACCTCTTTTCTTACCGATCAGAACCGGTATTTGGCAACCTTACTGATTCCGGAGCTTTCCTGGCATCTGTTCGCATATGGGAATCTTGATGATATCATTGGCGATCTGCAGCAGAGCCGTCTTTTATTGGTTGGTTTTGCAGCGCTTGTCACCTTTCTGTCAATTCTGATTGCCTTTATTGTTGTGGCCGCACCGGCCCGCTATATCCGCAGTGTCGCCCAGGGAATTGCCACTATCGCCGAGGGTGGTGGGGATCTGAGTCGAAAACTTTCAGTGCGGTCCCGTGACGAAATCGGTGAGCTAGCTTATCATTTTAACAATTTTATTGATTATCTTTCCGGACTTATAGGTCAGATAATTGAAGTCTCGGATCATCTTAAGCAGGTATCGGATGATACAAGGAAAGCTTCTGTACGTGTTGCTAACGGCATTGACATTTCGGTGGATACACTGGATGCCGCTATCGAGCGAGTACGCAACGAGGCCGCAGATTTTGACAATACCACCCGACGATTAAATCAGTTTTTTGATCAATATGGTACTTTACAGACACAGCTGCTCAGTCAGTCCGCTTCAGTGGAGGAAACTGCAGCGGCTATGGTCCAGATATCCCGAACGATGGATAATGTAGCCGGTTTGGGGCAGCGAGGTCAGGATCTTACGGTAGTTTTGAATAATTCTGCACGCAAGAGTGCTGGGGCGGTAGACCAATTGGCCCTGGTTATGCAGGATATCGGTAAGCGCAGTGAGACTATCGGTGAATTCACGAAGGTTATCGGCGAAATCGCCGAGCGAACCAATTTACTGGCTATGAACGCGGCAATAGAGGCGGCTCATGCTGGAGAAAGCGGAAAGGGCTTCGCTGTAGTAGCTGACGAGATTGGTAAGCTGGCAGAGTCGTCCAATACCGAGTCCACCGAGATAAGCAAGTTGGTCGCCGAAATTTTTGAAAGCATTGCAACGGGAATTAAAGCATCGCATACGGTACAAGTCGATATCACAACCCTTATAGAGTCCGTAGATCAGACTGGCAGTATTTCCGCGGAGATTTGCTCGGCAACCGCAGAAGAAGCCAAAGGCGGTGAAGAGATATTAAAAGCCTTGCAGATTATCCGTGAGGCGAATACCGATATCAAAGGTATAGTTTCTAGCCAACTCGAAGATGTAGAATCAATCCGGTCTTCGGTAGGGACATTGAAACAGGAAAATGATTCAGTTGCCGCAACAGTAGAGTTGCAGGGCCGCGAGCTCCGTGAGCTAAGCGAGAAAGTCCATACTTTTAAAGAACACATGGATGAGGTCGCCAGTCGGGCTGAACGCCTGGCTTGCATAATGGCAAATTTCAGCCTTCAGGAAGGCTCTTGCGACTGAATATGATGGTAATTAAAAACACCGCTTTTAAGGCGGTGTTTATCAAAAATATCAATTATTCCTGTTAGTTATTGGCCACTCATTCCGGCCTCAGTATCAGACCAGATCCTTGAACATATTTTCTATCTCGTGCTTAGGTAGGCCGCCAACCCGCTGGCGTACCATCTGGCCATTATGGAAAACCATCATGGTCGGAATTGAGACGATATCAAAACGACCGGCCAGGTTGGGTTCGTTGTCGACATTGACTTTGACGAATTTAATTTTTCCGGCATAGGTGTTGGAAAGATCGTCGATATGCGGAGCGATCATGCGGCAGGGCATGCACCATTCCGCCCAGAAATCCACCAGAACCGGTACCGTGGCCTGCTCTACTTCTGCAGCAAATGTAGCGGCGCTAACTTCAAGGGCTTTACTCATAGTTGTTTACTCCTTAGGTCAGGGTGCCGACCCGGAACACAGCAGTGCCGGATAATCCCGAAGGGCGGGTCAACATGACTCTGCATAAAAATACTGTTTCCGTCATATTCTGTCAAATGGTTGCTGACATTTTTTATACTTTAGTATAGACTGCCCCGGCTTTTGGCGGTCGCAGTAACCCGCCTCATCAAAACGACGGAGGTATCCCCGTGTTCTCGTCATTTCTTGTTCCAAATGAACTGGTATGGATTGTTATGCTGGTTCTGAATTTCGGCCTAATCCTGCTGGCATATCGCCTGATGGGCGAACTTGGCCTGTATGTGTGGATTCCCATAGCGGTAATCCTCGCCAACATTCAGGTGCTCAAGACCATCGAACTTTTTGGCTTTACCGCTACACTGGGCAATATTGCCTATGCTACAACCTTCCTGGCCACCGATATATTATCGGAAAACCATGGCAAGCAAGCGGCTCGGCGGGCCGTCTGGATAGGTTTTTTAGCCATAATTGCCATGACGGTGTTCATGAACCTGGCTCTGATATACAAACCGGCTCCAGATGACTTTGCCCAGGAGTCGCTGCAAACTATTTTCTCGATGATTCCGCGGATTGCCCTTGCCAGCCTGGCCGCATATCTGGTTTCACAGATCCACGACATTTGGGCCTATCAGTTTTGGCGCAAGCGTTTCCCTTCGGATCGGGCGATCTGGATACGCAATAATGCCAGTACCATGGTCAGCCAGGCTCTAGACACCCTGATTTTTGTTGCTATTGCATTTTGGGGCCAGTTCGAGCTGCCGGTACTGCTCGAGATTTTTCTTACCACCTATCTCATTAAATGGCTGGTAGCCGCGCTGGATACGCCTTTCCTTTATTGGGCCAAGCAAATTAATCGCAAATATCCCAAACTGTTCGTACCAGGACAAGTGTAAGGGTCTTTAAAGCTTAACCAGGTTGACTAGGTGCCAGCGCAGTCGGCTGGTTCTGCTGGACGGTGGCTCCATCCCCCGACCAACAGAATCAGCTGTCAGCTGTTTGCTGGTCACTCCTTTGCTTGCATAAATCGGCTAAAATCGTTACAGTCTGCGCCATGACTGAACTGACCAAAGAAATTCACCGCCGGCTTACCTTTGCCATTATTTCCCATCCGGACGCCGGCAAGACTACCATAACCGAAAAGATCCTGCTTTTTGGTGGTGCCATCCATATCGCCGGTGCGGTAAAAAGCGGCAAAAATACCCGGGCTGCATTATCCGATTTTATGGCTATGGAGCAGGAGCGCGGCATTTCCATCAGTTCTTCGGTGATGGGTTTTGAGTATAAGGGCCGCAAAATAAATCTGCTGGACACTCCCGGGCATGCCGACTTTTCCGAAGATACCTATCGCGGCCTTTCGGCCGTCGACAGCTCGCTGATGGTAATCGACTCGGTAAAAGGTGTTGAGGAACGAACCCGCAAGCTCTGTGAAATCTGCCGCATGCGCGCTACACCAATAATCACTTTTATCAACAAGTTGGATCGTGAAGGCAAAGACCCTATGGAATTGCTGGACGAGGTGGAGCGCGAACTGGCGACCCAGGTGCGTCCTTTTACCTGGCCGATCGGGCAGGGACGGCACTTTAAGGGTGTATATAATCTGATGGAAAATACGCTGTACCTGTTCCGGCCCGGTGAAGTGCTGCTTCCCCAGGATATTGTAGCGCTGGAAGGGGTGCTGGATCCGCGCCTGGATGAACTAGTCGGTTCCTCGCTGGCGACCAAGCTGCGCGACGATGTAGAACTGCTGCATGGTGTCTACGACAGCTTTGAGCTGCAGGATTATATAGATGGTACCGTAAGTCCGGTGTTTTTCGGTTCGGCCCTCAACAACTTCGGCGTGCGCGAGCTCCTGGATGCGATGGTCGGGCTGGCTCCGTATCCTACTCCCAAAATTGCCGACGAGCGGTCGGTGTTGCCGGAGGAGGAGAAATTTTCTGGCTTCATTTTCAAGATACACGCAAACATGAATCCGAAACACCGCGACCGGGTGGCTTTTCTGCGCATTTGCTCCGGAAAATTTGAACGCAATAAGATTTATTATCACGTGCGAACCGGCAAACCTTACCGTACCGCCAATCCCACTGCCTTCATGTCGCAGGACCGCGAGATCATCGACGAAGCCTGGCCGGGAGATATTATCGGCCTGCACGATACTGGTACTTTCAAGATCGGTGATACGCTTACTGAAGGTGAATGCATCAATTTCCGAGGCATTCCCAGTTTCTCCCCTCAGATTTTCCGGGTAATTGTCAACGCCGATCCGCTAAAAGAGAAACAGTTTCACAAGGGCCTGAATCAGCTGGCTGAAGAAGGGGTAGTGCAGATTTTTTCCAAACCGCATCAGCCCAATGTGCGCGTGCTTGGTGTAGTCGGGCAGCTGCAGCTGGAAGTGCTGCAATACCGGCTGGAGCACGAATACGGTGCCAGCTGTAGCTACCGGCCGCTGGATTACAATATGGCGCACTGGATTACTTCGTCCGACAAAAAAGCTCTTGAGGAATTTCTGGACAATAACATGAAGCGCATTTTGGTGGATATCCGGCATAACTGGGTGTTCATGTCCGATTCAGAGTGGTCATTCGAACGTACCCGCAGCAACAATCCGGCTTTGCAGTTTTACAGTACTTCAGAAATGCAGACGTCGCGGGCTTGACCCCTGTGGTCGGCGGCCGACGGCCGCCACCACCCGTTATTCCGTGGTAGCCCCAAACAAGGCAACGGGAGCGGCCGACAGCCGCCACCGGTCAGCCCGCCAAGTCGCTCACTGCAGGGTATAGGAATTCTGTATAAATGTACTGTCTTGCGCTGCAAAATAGTCGGCTACTGCCAAGTCATAAGCCGCCTGATTGCGGAAAGTCTGGCCAGCTAGATAGGCCCGCTGTTCCAGCGTCAGACTGCCTTTGCCCGCTTGCAACTTTTCCAGCACGAAGGGGTACAGCTCCGGCCGGCAAACCGAGGCTACCCGTAGAAAGTTTTTAGCCGAAGCGCGCAGCATGGACGGTCCGCCGATATCAATGTGCTGCCGTGCTGTTTCGAAGCTCTGCGCGGCGGCGGCGGCTTTGCCAAAGTCATATAAGTTGCCTATTACCATGTCGAAGCTTACGGCGGAATGTTTTTTAAGATCCTGTGCGTGTTCGGCGTCACCATGTTCGGCCAATAGGCCAAGGTAGATTTTCCAGTCCAGCGTTTTTACCAGTCCGCCCTTCATTTCCGGCTGCCGGGTGTAGTCGGTCATACGCACCAGGTGAGCACCGCTCCGGTCGGACAACAGATTCGCTATAAAATCATAGGTGCCGCCGGTTGAATAAAACTTAACCCCAGGGCAGTTACCCAGCATGCCGGTAATCAGTTCTTCCAGGCCGCTTTTGTCGTATACCGATACTATCACGTGGTGCAGATATACCTTGTCTTGTACCGTGTTTACCGAATTGAATGCCATTACTTAACCTCCGCGCTATAATCAGCTCTGATGTCCTCGGCTGACGGATATTCCACCAGGGCATAGGCCGAGTGGTTGTGGATGCTCTCGAAATTCTCGGCTTCCACGCTGAATTGGGGGAAATTTCCGGTTTGTCGCAGTTGATGATGCACTTCGCGCACGACATCTTCTACAAAGCGCGGATTGTCGAAAGCCTTTTCGGTTACATATTTTTCATCATCGCGCTTCAGCAAGGTATAAACGTCACATGACGCGGATTTTTCTATAATATCCACCAGATCTTCAATCCAGAAAAAAGGCCCCAGCTGCACGGTTGCCTTTACTACCCCGCGCTGATTGTGCGCTCCATACTTGCTGATCGCCTTGGAGCAGGGACAGACTGTCTGCACCGGTACTTCTACCGATACTTTAAACTCCCGGCTTTTTTCCGATACCCAGCCGGCATAGGAGCATTCATAACTCATGATGCTTTTCTGTTTGGATACCGGCGCGGTTTTTTCGATAAAGTAAGTGAAATGCACGTCGGCATAAGCCGTCTGGGCATCTAGAACCTTGCGTACTTCGGCCAGCATGGACAGGAATTTGGGCATGGACAGGTCTTTGCGGTGAGCATTGAACACTTCGATAAAGCGGCTCATGTGGGTGCCCTTAAAGTCATGTGGCAGATCGGCATACAGGTTAACCAGCGCCGACGCATGCTGCAGGCTGTTGGCCTTGTCCAAAAGGGTAATCGGATAACGCAAGCCTTTAACTCCGACTTTTTTTATAGGGATGCGGCGTTCGTCTTTCATGCTTTGCACGTCAATACTGCAGCCCGCTTGCGTTTTACTGTCCTCCGCCGGGGCCGCACTCATTTTGCAGCCCACTCGGCCGCCTCTACCGTGTTGTACAGCAGCATGGTTATGGTCAGCGGCCCTACGCCACCGGGTACCGGCGTAATCGAATCGGCCACCTCGCTAACTTCGGCGAAATCCACATCACCGACCAACCGCCAGCCTTTTTTGCTGTCCGGCGCGTCAACCCGATTTACACCCACATCAATTACACAGGCCCCAGGTTTTACCATATCAGCCTTTATCAGCTCCGGAACACCGGCACAGGCCACCAGAATATCGGCCTGCCGGGTAATTGCCGCCATGTCGCGGGTCCCGGTGTGGCAGATGCTAACCGTGCTGTTGATATCCTTGCGCACAAAAAGATTGGCCAGGGGTTTGCCCACTATGTTGGAGCGGCCGACGATAACCGCATGCGCTCCTTTGGTCACTACTCCGGTATGTTTAAGCAGCTGGATAACACCATGCGGAGTGCAGGGCAGGAAGCAGCGATCGCCGATAACCATTTTGCCTACATTGATAGGTGTAAAACCGTCAACATCTTTGTGCGGGACGATGGTTTCAATCACTTTTTGTTCAGCAATGTGTTTTGGCAGGGGCAGCTGTACCAGAATGCCATGGATCGCCGGGTCATTATTAAAGCGCTGTACCTCAGCCAGCAGGCGTTCCTCGCTGCAGTCAGCGGGCAGGTGGCTTTGAACACTGTGCATGCCCAGCTCCAGGCAGGCTTTTTCTTTTGCCGTAACATACGAAACGCTGGCCGGATCCTCGCCCACCAGAATTACTGCCAGGCCGGGAACCACTCCCTTTAGCGCTAAAGCCTCTATCCGGGATTTCAGTTTTCCCCTGATTTCCTGACCGATCTGCTTTCCGTCAATGATTTTTGCCGACATGCTGCCTCCTGTACTGTTTCCGGGTTCGGATTCGCCAGCCCGGCTTGTTGCAGTATAGTATCCAAGTTGGCGGATTCCCGCAAGTCAAACTTCATGCGGCAGGTACAGTTTGACCAGGCGGTCTTCGTCTGCCGGCGGCCTTAAAAATTGTGCGGGAAAGCCTCAAACCACTGCCGCATTTTTCGACAAGCCAGACTGAATTGCTCTTCCGGTACTATCAAGCTAAGTGCAAAAATGCCTTCCTGTTCGCAGTCGAAAAAGTAACCGGGGTGAACCAGTATGCCTGTTTCTTCAAGCAAGCGCAGTGCCAATTCTTCTTCACTGCTGTAACGCGGCACTGCCAACAAGAGTGTCCAACCGCCCTCACAGCGCAATAAACGGAAAGGGCTGTCATCGCCGCCGAAAATCAGGGCAGCTGCTGCAAGATTCTGCTGCAGGCGCCAGCGCACCCCGGCGATAAAATCGGCAACCCTGGGCAGCAGCAGGGGCAGGGCATGCATCGGCGCGGCTCCGACCGAAAGATAGGTATCGGCTATCAGTTCCAGCCGCAACTTGGCTTCAGCTGTCAGTTCCGGTGCGCCGCTGATCTGCATCCAGCCTAATTTTAATTGCGGCAGGCACAGCAGTTTGGAGAGGCCGTTCAGGCAGAAGCACAAGCCGCTCCTGGTGTCGGCAAACGAAGCTGGAGCAGTTGCCTCGTCCAGCTTATACAGCCGGAAAACTTCGTCAACTATCAGGGCTACCTTGTAGCGTTCACAAAGCTCTATAATAGTATTTCGCTCGTCTGCCTGGATATACGAGCCGGTGGGGTTGTTCGGGTGAATCAGCACCAGGGCTTTTACGTCAGGTTCGGCCACTTGTTTTTCCAGTTCCGGCAGGTCAATACGCCAGCCAGCCGGATGTATATAATCCATCCGGTAGTAGCGGGTAGTCGCATTTTCCAGCCCGGCCAGATGCTCAAAGAGCGGATAACCGGGATGGGGTACCAGAATCTGGTCACCCGGGTTGCAAAGCAGCTTAAAAAGCCAGCTGTAGGCTTCCGAAGTACTGGCCGACAAAAACAGATCATCCACTGAACAGCCCAGCCAGGCTGCCAGTGCCTGACGGCTGTTGAGCGCACCGCGGCAATCCGGCGTGTATTGCAGTACTTCTGGCTGGGTAAGAGTCTCCAGAATGCCAGCCGGCATCAGGCCGCAAGCTCCTGGATTACTTTGCGCCAGATTCAGTATAGTCTTTCCTTCCAGCCGCAGCTTTTCCTGCAACTGACTGAGCTGGTTGGAGCTGGTTCCCGCTGCTGCTGATTTATCTGAGAACATTGCTTTTTTCACCCCCGCAGTATATGCAGCCCGCCGCAAATGGGCAAGCCTGGAGACTGCTCCTTACGGCAAGCTCCGGAAACTCTCAATTCCTCCCAGGGGTCAGACCCCGCTATATGCCACCTCCGGGGTCAGACCCCGCTATATGCCACC
>Ga0180008_1000900_pt1 | contig 21121 bp, 13 predicted proteins | sample MM_PW_MetaG_FD_121121 | JGI IMG/M metagenome (GOLD analysis project Ga0180008, IMG submission 121121) | Groundwater microbial communities from the Aspo Hard Rock Laboratory (HRL) deep subsurface site, Sweden - MM_PW_MetaG | ecosystem: Environmental > Aquatic > Deep subsurface > Groundwater...
CGAAGACAACAGCTTTTGAACTCATGACGAAACCTGACTGGAAGAGGAAGTGGAAGACTGGGAGGAGGGCAGGCCATCGACGATGACCACCGGTGCCGGTGCGGTCGGCTGGTTGCGCAGCACCTTTTCAATAAAGAACCGTGGACGGGCACGCACATCGCTGTACATGCGCCCCAGGTATTCACCCAGCAGGCCCATGCCGATGAACTGGCCGCCGGTAAACACAAACAACACGGCGAACAGCACGAACAGGCCATCGCCGGCCCAATCGGCACCGAAGGCCAGGCGCATGACGATCAGGGCAAACGCAAACAGCATGCCCAGGGCCGCGAGGCTGAAGCCGACGATGGACAGCAGGCGCAGGGGCGTGGTGGTCATGCAGGTCAGCAGGTCGAACATCAGGCTGATCAGGCGCATGGCGCTGTACTTGGATTCACCGTGTTCGCGCTCGGCGTGGTGTACCGGGATTTCCGTGGTATGACGGGCAAAGCCGTTGGCCAGGATCGGGATAAAAGTGCTGCGCTCACGGCAGGCGAGCATGGCGTCGACGATGGTCCGCCGGTAGGCCCGCAGCATGCAGCCGTAGTCGCTCATGGCCACGCCGGTAGAGCGCTGCACAGCCAGGTTGATCAGGCGCGACGGCCAGCGGCGAAAGGCCGAGTCCTGGCGGTTGCTGCGCACGGTGGCGACCACGTCGTAGCCCAGGGCCGCTTGCTCCACCAGGCGCGGGATCTCCTCCGGCGGGTTTTGCAGGTCGGCATCGAGGGTAATCACCACCTGGCCCCGACATTGTTCAAACCCGGCCATGATTGCCGCGTGCTGGCCGTAGTTGCGGTTGAGGATCACGGCCACCACATGGCTGCCGGGCTCGGCTGCCGCGTCTTCCAGCAATTGGGCGGAACTGTCGCGGCTGCCGTCGTCCACCAGAATGATTTCGTATTCATAGGCCAACTGCTTGCACGCAGCACGGGTACGGCGCAGCAATTCGGGCAGGCTTTGTTCTTCGTTGTAGACCGGGATAACAACCGACACGCAATGAATAGGGTAGGGTTTCAAAGATTTTTGACCTCGGGTTAGAGCAACTTTGAGCGTAGAGATGACAACAAACAGCGGATAGAAGTGCAGGCAGATCGATAAAAAAGAGCCGTTTGCAATGCCATCCTGAGTAAAGCCCATAACGGCCAAAGGTAAAGCGTTATCAAGGGGTTAGTCAGAAAAATACGGCTTGCCCCAAGTAGTGCGGCCAAGATTAAGCGCAAATCTGTCTAACGAATATGAAAGGCAGATGAAAAACTCGTTTATTTGGTAGGCAGACAGCTAGTGTTCAGCTAGACAATAAGGCGTGCGTGACAAACGATAACTATTTACGAAGTAGTCCTTTTCCGTAAGTGTTTTAGTGCGTGTTTACGCGGGATAAGCCGGGTTGGCAATCCATGCGGCCTGAAGAATCTTCTCTGCATCACCCTGCCAGTGCCGGTAAAGTAGGCGGTCTCTTGCCAGGGTAGTCGGATGAATAACGTGCAGTTTTTACGGGGTCAATCAAGGCCGGTCTTGATGGTGGTGTGGATGACGCTGGGGGCAGCCCATGCCGCTGGAGCCGCCGAGGAGGTAAGGCTCACGCCGTTGGCTCAGGTTCCGTCCGGGGTCGAGGTCCGGGGCAGGCAAGTGGCAGCGTACGGCTGGGATGACCGTCAGGGTCACAATCTGTTGGTCTTGGCCGAGCAGGAAGCGGGGGAGCGTGATGACGACGGTACACAGTCGGCGTCGATCTATGCGGCTCAGTACCTGTTGGAGGGGGATCGCCCCAAGCGCCTGTGGATGTTGCATGACGATGTGCAGCGCTGCGAATTCGACGCCGGCCTACACTTCGATAACGCCGCGACCCGCGTCACTGACCTGCTCGGCGACGGCCTGAGCCAAGTGACAGTGGGCTATTCGCGCACCTGCACCAGTGATGTCAGCCCCCGCGAGTTCAAGTTGATCATGCACATCGGTAAGTCGCACAAGTACGGGCTGCGCGGTGTCGACCGCTACGGTGCCAGTTGGTGGGACGAGGAGGCGGGTGCACTGCGCGGTATGCCGCTGCCGGCAGATTGCAGCGTTGCCGGACAGCAGGCGTTGGTCAGTCAATACAAGGAGCAGGGCACCGACCTGCCATTGCCAGGCTGCTACAACGACGAGCAGGACTTCGCCAAGGCGCCCGCCGGGCTGTTGGCGTTCATGCGTCAGCAGTGGTTTGCGCTGATGCAAAAACAGAACGCCGACTGGAGCCAGCAGCAGAGCCCGGCACCGGTCGAGGATGAGCCCTAGTTTGGTAGGCGGCGCCGACCTGCGTTAGACTCGGCGCTCGCCAAACCAATAAATACCGATATTAAACATAAGCTTAGTATCTGTATTTAATCTAAAGGCTGATCTATTTTGACCGAGATTTCCCGCAATCCCCTGACCCTGTACCTCTCCCGCCTGGCGCCCTCCAGCCAATTGACCATGCGCTACGTGCTGCAAGATGCTGCCGACCGCCTGGGGTTTGAAGAGATCAATCTGGAAGATATCGACTGGCATCTGTTGCAGCCCGAGCACGTGATGGCACTGGTCGCCGTGTTGCGTGAAGACGGGTACGCGCCCAATACCTCGTCGCTGTATGTCAACGCCGTGCGCGGGGTGATGAACGAAGCCTGGCGCATCAGCCTGATCAGCCAGGAACACCTGCTCAAGATGCGCTCGGTCAAGGCCACCGCCGGCACGCGCTTGAGCCAGGGGCGCAACCTGCGCCGCACCCTGATCCGCGAATTGATGGACGTCTGCGCTGCCGATCCAAGGCCACAAGGCCTGCGGGATGCGGCGGTGATCGGGATCCTCTACGGCTCGGGGATGCGCAAGTCAGAGTCGGTCAACCTCGACCTGGCCCAGGTGAATTTTGCAGAACGCAGCCTGCGGGTGATGGGCAAGGGCAACAAGGAGTTGCTCAAGTACGCACCGGCCTGGGCGTTTGCCAAGTTGCAGGCCTGGCTGGAATTTCGCCGCGAGCACTTAAAGGAAGGGGAGCAGGACGATAGCTTCCTGTTCAATCGCATCCGCCGCGGCAGCCATATCACCCGCGAACGCATCACCAAGCATGCGATTTACTACATAGCCCGCCAGCGCGGCGAACAGGTGGGGGTGAAGATCATGCCCCATGATTTCCGCCGTTCGTTCATCACCCGGGTCATCGAGGAGCATGACCTGTCCATCGCGCAGAAACTGGCGCATCACACCAATATCCAGACCACCGCCAGCTACGATGTACGCGATGACAACGAGCGGCGGCGAGCGATTGATCGGTTTGATCTTTGATCATTCGCCAGCGGACTCGCTCCTGCACACCAGTGTCTGGCGCTCGTAGTTCAGCGCCCTGTTTTGCGCCGCCAGTGCATACGGCGCGGTACAGTGCTGGTCGCCCCACTTGATCGTCAGGCTGCCCTGGTCCTCTTCAAGCAGCACCAAGGCATTGCCGCTGGGGTCGGCGATGGCCAATTGTTTGCCCGTGGCGTCTTCCAGTGAGGCGCCGAACGCCATGCGCTGGTGCTGTGCATCAAATAGCTCAAACAGCACGCGCCGCCCGCTTTCCCGCTGTAGCGGGCCAATACCACCGCCCCGCGACGGGGTACCAGTTGCTGCGTAGCCTGGGTGATTTCAACATCACCGCCCAGGTCGCGGGTGTCGAGGCTGATCCAGTTCACCCGATAAGGCTGTGCCGAAGGCACGATGGCGTAGCCGTTGCGCCCGGTTTCAACCCCACTGTAGCTGCTGATCTTTGCCCCGCTGATGCCTGGCACCTGGGCCAGGGCAAAGGTTTCGCTGACGGTCTGCCCCAGGTTGATACCGCCGGCGTGCGCCACCACCGAACCGGCAACGTTGAGGTTTTGCGCGTCATAACCGCGACCCTGGCTGTACCCCAGGCTGAGATCGGCCATGGCGGTGCGGCTATTGAGGTTGGCCGATCCCGATTGACCGCCGGTACGGCTATGGCCGGCCTGGACCGAATAGAACACGTCGCTGGTATCGGCCACATAGCCGTTGATACCGGCCTGGGTGCTGGTGTCGCCTTGCTGGGTGCTGGTGGTGACAAAAGCCCGTGGTGCCCGGGGCTGGCTGCCCAAGGGGAATGAAAAAGACAGGTTGAGCTGCGTATCGGAGTCAGGTGCGCCCCAACGGGCAATCTGTTTGGTACGTGTCACGCCCAGGTTGTAGCTCAGGTCGCCCCAGTTGCTGTTGTAGCCGGCGGAAAAGCTCTGGGCGCCGCCGCGGTTCCAATAGCGCTGGTCGCTGGCGTTCACGTAGAGGCTGCCGAACTCGCGGTTGCGCCCGATACTTTGGTTGATCGTCAGGTCAGTGCGGGTTTTCGAATTGCCGGTGCGCTTGACGGCACCTTCGCTGGTGTCTTCGACGTGATCGGTCAGGGTGCGGTACCCCTCGGTCGAGTAACGATACGCGGCCAGGGTGAAGTTAGTGTCAGTGCCGGCAAAGGTCTTGGCATACAACGCGCGCACACTGTTGCCCTGGGTCGTTTGCCCCTGGGCAGCGCTCGACGAGTGCGTGACATCCATCGACACGGCGCCCAGCGATGTGTTCCTGCCCGCCCCCAGGGAGAGCGCCTTGTAGTCTTCGCTGACTTGCAGGCCGACAATCGCGCTGAGGTTGCTGGTAAGGCCGTAGGCGAGGGTGCTGCTGACAAATTGCGGGCTCGCCAAGCCATTGGCGTTGCTGCTGAATTTACCGGCAGAAACGCTGTATTTGACCTGGCCTTCACGCACCATGATCGGCAGGCTGGAGAACGCCTGTGTGGTGATGTGACGACGGCCGTCGGCTTCGATGATGGTGATTTCCAGGTCGCCGTTCGAGCCACTGGGGTAGATATCGTTGATCTCGAAAGGCCCTGGCGCAACGTTGGCGGTGTAGAGGATGTAGTCGTTCTGGCGGATTTCTACCGTGGCATTGGTCTGCGCCACGCCACGGATCACCGGGGCATAACCGCGCTCGCTGTCGGCACGCATGCCTTCATCGGAGGCCAGCTTCAAGCCACGGTAGCGCACGCTGTCGAACAGGTCGGTATCGGAAAAAATCTCGCCGGCACTGAACTGCCCCTTGAGCGCCGTCACGTCATGCTGCACGTAGCTGCGGTTGCTGGTGAAGTTGCTCGCACGCCCGGTGCCGCTGCTCAGGTTCGATTCGTTGCGCAGGCGCCATGCGCCCAGGTTGATGCCGTTGCGCAGCCCCAGGTTGTTATTGATACGCGTCTCATAGTCGCCCGCGGTGCGGCTGCTGTTGAGTTGATAGTTGATAAATGCCGCCGGCACGCCATCGTCCCAGAGCTGGGGGTCGACATAGCCGCGCATGCCGCGTTGCATCGCGACCTGCGGAATACTCGCCGCCAGGCGCAGACGGCTGGTGTCATAGCGCAGGGTGGCCTGGTCGATCAGCGTCGGCAGGTCGTAGCAGTCCTGGGGTTGGCTGGGGTCGAGCTTGCCCTGGGCTTGCAAAAGAGGCATGTCGATCCCCAGTTGCTTGAGCAAGTCCTGGGTCAGGCAGGCGTCGACCCGACCGGTCTGCGGGTTGCGCTTGAAGTCGATGTCGCGCCGGCCCACCAGCACCTCGTTACTGTACAGGTCGACCCGGTAGTTACCGGGCAGCACGCTGTTGGCCGACAGCAGTTGTTGCAGGTCTACCGACGATTGTGCACCTTGCAAAAAGGTGGTGTTGAACACTTCCAGGGACGGCTCATCGGCAACGGCCCAAGCAGGCGAGCCGACAAGAATCGCCAGGAACAGCGCACTTAACTTGAGTGATGTACACGTTGCCGGCGCGCATGAAGTGCGCTCGCTTGATATGTAATGATTGGGCCTGTTGCCTAAAAGAAAGAACATGCAAAGAACCTATATCATCCCTGTTTATCGGACAGGCGAGGCACGCGAGTACGCACTCGAGTCGAACCCGCAAGTTTAAGGGGAATACTTATTGCCTGGCGCGAGCCTCAGTGGCCTTGGCCGTCAGGCCCGTGGAAAGTTGTGCGGTGTATTTATCTTGTGCGCCATAGTCGTTAATGCTGGAGAAAGATAACTGCACGGCATCTTGGCCGTTGAGTTGTTTGACGCTGAACTGTTTTTCGGCCCCCGGCGCAATCATTGTCGAGTCGGCAGCCAGTTCAGTCTGTTGCCCGGCCTGCAGTTTTATATCGGCCATGGACACGTGATACAGCGTCGGATTCTTTACCGTCAGCTGCGACTTCGCGCCGCGCTTTTGCAGTTGCCACTCCAGGTGCGCCGGTGCCGACAAGGCATTGCCTGGCAAACCGGGCGGGCGGAAAAATATCTTGATGCGCTGGCGCACTGCCAGTTGCAAGGTGTTATCCGAAGCAGCGGCCTGGGGGATCTCCTGCACATTGAGCCAGATCACTGATTCACGATCCACCGGCATGCCCGTGCCCTGGTAGAGAACCCGCAGCAACTGCTGTTCCTTGGCAAAGATCCGGGCCAGGGGGGGCGTCACGGCGAACGATGCCGCGTTGGCGTGAGTGTCGTTGGTGTCGACCCAGGATTGAATCAAGACATCCTGGTTACCGTTACGCACGGTGATATTGGCTTCCTTGTGCTCGCCATCAAACACGATGCGGGTGGCGCTCAGTGAAATGCTGGCGGCGGCCTGGGTCGCCATAAGCAGGGCCAACAGCCCCAGGCCTGCGGCAATGGAACGAGGCAACATGATGTCTACCGTTTGTGGGTCGGATAAATGGCGAGGCCCGAAAGCCTCGCGCATGGCAATTACAGCGTGGGGGTTATTCGTATTGCAGGATGAACGGCAGGGTCGCGTCACCGCGACCAGCGGTAGAGGCGCCGGGGGCACCGGTCGTGACGTAGGCTGCGGCAAAGCTCAAGGTCGCGTCGCCGCCTTCGGCACTTTGGCCGTGCATGGCGCTTTGAATACGGGCGCTCGTCGGGGAGCTGAGGTCGATCAGCGCACCTTGGCTGTCGAGCAGGGCGATGCCGACGTTGCTGGCGCTGCCGTTGCCCGGGGTCAGTGCGAGGACTTTCTTGTCGGTGACCAGGCCCGATCCGCCGCTGTTGGCGTCAAAGATCATCGCCACTTTGGTGCCCAGGTTGCAGTTCACGTTGAGGTTGAAGTCTTTGGCGGTCACGCGACCCGAGGCCGGGTTTTCGGCGGTGCCCATGTCTTTGATCGAGACCGAGCCCATGTCCACCGAGATCACGCGATCGGAGTTGGCGCCGTCGACCGAGCAGGCGTCGTTGTTGATCACGCCGGTGAAAGTGATTTTGCCGTTGCCGCCCGAGGTCGGGGTCGGAACAACAGGATCTTCGGCAAATGCACTGCTGCTGGCGGCAATAACTGACACAGCGATAAGGGCCAGGGAAAACTTCTTCATGATGATGTCCGTTAGTGTTGATTGTAGAGGCGGGTTGAAACTGCCAACGAACAATAGTAAATCTGGGCCTTATAGAGAATAAGACGATTCTTATAACGCGTTGCCGAGGGGAATTGATTTGGAGAAATTGCGCTTAATTAAATAAAGTCTAGTTGAAAATGTTTTGGGCCAGGCAGTAAGTCAATAAGTCCTGGTCACTGCTTACTTCAAGCTTGCGCATGGCGGATATTTTTTGTGCGCTGATGGTTTTTGAACTTCTATTCTGGCTGCGTGCAATATCACTGACACTTTTGCCCGAGATGAATAAACGCAATATCTCGAACTCCTTTGGCGACAGGGTTGAAAAACGTTCATCAATTGCCGTCATCGAATCGATCACCGAGGTCTTGGCCGGTTCCAGGCTCCGATAGTGCGCCTGTTGGGCAATAGACTTGAGGGCGACCTGGATTTCCGTATGCAACTGGCTTTTCTGGATGACCCCCACCACTCCCAACTCTTGCAGGCGCGTGAGAATCAGATGATTGGAGATCATCGTCAGGATCAGCACCTGCACCTCGGGGAAATGGCGCTTGAGGTATTCCACCAACTTCAGGCCGTCGCCATAAGGCGAGTCGCCCGGCATGTTGTAATCGGTGATCACTATGTCGATAGGCTGCTGCTCCAGTAACGCAATGAGACCCGCTGAACAGATGGCTTCGCCAACCACTTGGAAGTGCTCGTCGCGCTCCACGAGTTCTCGCACCCCTAGAAGCACGATGGGGTGATCGTCTGCAATAACCACAGTAAAGGTTTTCATAAGGGCTGGCCGTCGTGCTGGTTCGATGAGTGGGAGGGGGCCATGCGCGTGCGCGCCAGGGGAGGCGATGGGCTCATGGCGGCGCCCCGAGCAAGGCTGATAACCGCGTCATGACGTGTTTTATCTGCTGTTCCAGCGTGTTATTCAGCCGGCCGGCTGCCAACTGGCTTTCCAGCTCGATACACGCCTGGGCCAAGCCAAGCGCCTGTACGGCACCCAGTGCGCCTGCCGTCGAGTGCAAGATTTCGGCCAGGCGCCGGCCATCACGTTGTTCAAGCGCGGCGCTAATGCGCTGTAGATCATGCTGCACGCTGCTGATAAACAACGGACGCATTTTGTCTGACATCTGAACCGTGTCAATCACCGGCGGCGCGGCGCGTGCCGTCGGTTTGCACAGTTTGATCAATTGCGCGCGCAGGGTTTGCAGGCTCAAGGGTTTGACCAGCCAGGCATTCATCCCGACCGCCAGGCAACGCATGCCTTCTTCGCGCATGGCATTGGCGGTGACGCCAATGATCGGCAAGTGCGGATCGTGTTCCCTGAGGGTGCGAGCCAGTTCGTAGCCATTCATCAACGGCATATTGACGTCCGTCAGGACCAGGTCGAAGGCCTGGGGTTGCCACAGGTGCATGGCCTGCTCGCCATTGTCTGCCAGCGTCACCGTACAGCCCAGCGCTTGCAGTTGTTCCTGGATGATGGCCTGGTTCACCGGGTTGTCCTCGGCGACCAGGATGCGCAAGTCCAACTGCCCGGCGCTCTGTTGTTCGGTGTGCAGCACCGCCTCCTGCTTACCTTGCTGCGTCAGCGCCACCACCGATGCAATGGCACGCACATCATGCATATCCACTTCCCAGCCGCTGGCGCTGTGCAGCGGTGGGCTGTGCGCCCCCGGCACACACAGCACCCGCGGCCCCGCCCAGGGCAACAGCGGGGTGGCGGGCAACACATCGACCAGCACCGCCTGCGTACTCTGTTGGGCCAGGGGCAGCGCGGCCACTGAGGCCTGGATACCCAGGCGGCCGAGCCAGGCGCACAGCGACTCTGCCAATTCGCGCACCGGCGCCTGCACATACACCGGTGTAGTACTCGGTTCAATGGGCACAAGCCCCGGCAGTTCGCCATGACCTGCCGGCAAGTTCATTTTCAGGGTGAAACTGCTGCCCAGGCCGGGTTCGCTGACGACCTTGATCTGGCCGTCCATCATTTCGGCGAGCCAGCGACAGATTGGCAGGCCCAGTCCTGCGCCGCCTTGGCCAGCGGTGTCCGGGGCCTGGTAGAACACGTCGAACAGTTTGGCTTGTTGTGCCTGGCTGATACCCACGCCGGAGTCGGTCACTTGCCATTCCAGGTCGACGCTCTCGGGGCTACGGCGAATCGCCCTGGCGCGAATCACCACACGTCCTATGTCAGTAAACTTCAGCGCATTGCTCACCAGGTTGTTGAGGATCTGACGGATGCGCATCGGGTCGCCCACCACGCAGTCCGGCAATTGCGCGTCGATGCAGCCATACAGTTGCAAGCCCTTGCGCTGGGCGAAGGCGGCGTAGGTGTGCAGGGTGTCTTCGAGCATGTCCAGCGGGCAAAACTCGATGGATTCGATTGCCATCTGCCCGGATTCGATCTTCGACACATCGAGCACATCGCTGATCAATTGGAACAACGTGGCAGATGAGCGCTGGATGGTGTGCAGGTAGGTTTTCTGGCGTGGGTCCAGGGGCGTCAAGCCGAGCAATTCCAGGGTGCCGAGCACGCCATACAGTGGCGTGCGTATTTCATGGCTCATGGTTGCCAGGAACAGCGTCTTGGCCTCATTGGCTGCGTCGGCAGCACGTCGGGCCTCTTCCAGGGCCGCAGCGTCCTCGATATGCCGGGTGACGTCGCTGAACGCATACAGCCGCACATCCTGACCCTGATAACGGGTCGAGACAAAGCCGACCTGCAGGTGTCGGCCTTCGATTTCCAGGTGGGTTTCGCCACTGTCGGCGTTGTCGTGGGAGCGGCTGAGGGCCGCCACCAGCCTGGCGGTGCCGGGCCATTGCTGGGCGCGCTGATTTTCGATCAACACCTGGCCATCCGCGCGGCCCACCACACACAGGCCGGTGGGCGCCGTGTCGATGATCACCCGGCTGAAGGCCACGCTTTCGGCGATACGTTCGTGGGCCTGGCGCGCCGGGTAAACCACTTGCCTGCGGTACCAACGGTTGCCCGCCCAGACGATCGCCAGGACCGTACAGAGAAATAACGCGAGGCTCGTCAGTGGCCACAGGGCATAGCGAAAAAAGTGCTTGTAGCTGATCCCGTAGATCGCCGTCCACTGTGACTCGGCGTTGTGGGTGATTTTGAACTCCAGGCCGTCGGCGCGAAAGTTCAGCCCATCCCCCAAAGAGGATGCTTGAACCTGGGGTCCCGTCAACGTCTGCCCGGCGGGGGCGATCAGGGTGAACCGGTCATAGATGGACGACGCCATGGTGCGTTCCACATCGTTGACATGCGCCATATCCAACAGGGTGGCAACCATCACCTGGTTGCGGCCTTGCTCGGCGCGCAAGACCTGGGGGCTGAGGGTCACGCCGATGTACGCCAAGAGCTGAGGGGCCGCCGAGGCATTGCCGGAGGGGGCGTAGGCTTCCCAGTAAAGCCGGTCGTCCACCCGGGGCAACTGGCCAAGCCTTTGTTGCACGGCGTAGGCCTGTTCGGCCGAGGGGCCGTTGAACGGAGTTTTGCCGCCACGCTGGTAGCCGACCGCCGGCACCGCCATGTGGTAGTTGACCAGGCGATTGAAGATAAACGTGTGGGGCGAAGCGTAGGGCGACGATGACCAGAAGGCGCTGTAGTAGCTCGCCAGATGCGCCCCAAGGGCAAACAGCTTCTGCTGCTCGCCGGCCGTGAGCCGTTGCGCATCGAACTGGGCACTGAAGGGCACCGAAAAGGCAAACTCGCGACCTTCATAGCGGGTGTTGTGCGCGTCCAGCCACTGGCCTTTGAGGCTGGCCTGGACGTTCTTGTCGCTGACCAGCTCGCGCTGAATAAGCGGCTGCGTCAGGTTCCTGAGGAAGGCTTCCTGCTCCTGGATGTTTTCCATCAGCCGGGCAAAATGAAACGCCACGGCTGCACGCTGTTCATCGATGATCCGCGCCAGCGCCCAGTAACTGGTGCCGGCCAGCAGCAACGCGACGCCAAGCACCACCATCAGCCCTTTGTTCAAGCGCAGTGAGCTGCGGGTGAAGGCTTCCAGGATCGCGTTGTTATGCTTCATTGATGGTTTTCGCAGGCGGATGAAAAATCGGCGCTGGATGGAGTTTACTCCTTATATAGGCTAGAAAAGTGCAGCCGTGGGCTAATGAGGTGTCGCAGGGCCATCATTGTTCAACAACTGTTGAAACTGTTCTGACGAGACCGCGTGAGAGATCAGGAAACCCTGCACCTGGGTGCAGTCGATTTTGCGCAGCAGCGCCAGTTGCTGGGGCGTTTCGACACCTTCGGCGACGACTGTCAGCCCCAGTTTGCGGCCCAGCGCGATGATGCTGGCCAGGGCCGAAGCCATGCCTTCGTTGTCATGGCAGCCCTGTACCAGCGCCTGGTCGATCTTCAGCTCGGTGAACGGGGTCGAGACCAGGTTCAGGTAGGAGCTGTAGCCTTTGCCGAAATCGTCCTGGGACAGGCCAAACCCCTTGATGCGCAAGCGGCAGGCGCCAGCGTAGAAGTTGCTGATGTCCTGGGGGACGGAGCATTCCATCAGCTCGAAGCAAATCATCCCCGGGATGCCCTGGTGCTCCAGGACAAACGCCAGCAGCCGGTCTGCCAGGTCATGGCTGTTGAGCAGGTGGGTCGGCAAGTTGATCGACACAGGGACTTCATAGCCGCGCTGGCGCCAGCGCTCCTGGGCATGAATGGCCTGCTTGAGCACCACCCACAACAGGCGCTCCTCCATCTCGAAGGTCTTGATCGCGGGCAGGAAAGCGGCAGGCAACATGACCCCTTGCTCGGGGTGCATCCAGCGTACCAGTGCTTCAGCGGCAACGATCCGGCCGTTGGCCAGGGATTTTTTCGGCTGGAACCAAGCCTGGATTTGCCCGCTGCCCATTGCCTGGATAAGCGTATGCCGGTCAATTTTCGGTGCCGTGGGCGGTGGCGGCGAAGGGCTACGGTCCTTGTGATTGAGTTGGCTCACCAGGCTGCGCAGGGCATCGGCTGCCACCGGTTTGGAAATCAGCCCGATGACTTTCACATCGAGGTTTTTCGCCACCAGGCTGGCGGCCATCAACATGCGTCGCGACGCGGCGCTCATGATTGCCAGCGCAGGCTTGCAGCGCAGGGTCGCCAGGCTCTGGATAAACTGCACACCGTCCATGCCTGGCATCAGCAGGTCGGTCAGCACCAGGTCGAAATCACGCTGGCGCAGCCGTTCCAGTGCCTCGTTCCCATCCTGGGCGGCTTCCAGCATGAAGTCGCCCAGTTCATGGAGCAGGTTCTGCAGGTACAGGTGCTGCAGGGGATGGTCCTCGACGATCAAAATACTATAGGGCTTCATGGGGGATCCGTGCGTAAGGCTCCAGGTAGTTGAAGAGGACCCGCAACGCAAACGGTTTGACCAGGCAATGGTTCATTCCGGCGGCCAGGCACAGGTCGGCCTCACCGCGCATGGCGTTGGCGGTTGCGCCAATGATGGGCAGCGCGCAACCCTGGCTGCGCAGCTCCCGGGCTAACTCATAGCCGTTGACTCTGGGCATATTCACATCCGTCAGTACCACATCGAAGTTGGAGGCCTTGCACAGTTGCAGCGCTTCTTGACCATCGCAGGCCAACTCCACGGTGCAGCCAAGCTCCTCAAGCTGGTCGCGCAAGATCAATTGATTGATAACGTTGTCCTCGGCCACCAGCACATGCAGGTTGAGCTTGCGCAGTTCACGTGGGTGCGCCTGCTCGTCGACCCTGGCCACCCATAACCCCTGCGCCTGGCTGACCGCCTGGTGAATCGCGCTCAATTGGTTGAGGTTGGCATGCCAGGTCCCCGTCTCGGCCCGCTGGCCATTGCAGCTGTTGCCGCTGACCAGGATCACCGGCCCCGGCCAATCGGGCATCAGGGGTTGTTCGATGGCGCCGGGATGCAGTTCCAGCAGCAACTGGCCGTCGGGATGGGTCGGCTGGCCGATCTGGGCGCGGGCCCCCCAGCGGCGCAGCCAACCGCTGATGGATTGAGCGAGTTCGGGAATGGGCGAGACCACATACACCGTCTCCGCCAGCAAGCTGCTCATGGGGGTGCAGGGTGCCTCTTCGAGCGGCAGGGTCAGGCTGAAGCTGCTGCCCAGGCCCAGTTCGCTGACCATGCGGATATGCCCATTCATCAACTGCGTCAGGCGTTGGCAAATCGGCAATCCGAGCCCGGTGCCCGCCACGACGTTGGTGTTGCCTTCGCTTTGATAGAAAGGCTCGAAAATCATCGCCTGGTCTTCCTGGGCAATGCCTTTGCCGGTATCGGACACTTGCCACAATACGCTGGAGCGCTCGTCATCGCGGTCGAGCAACTTGACCCGCAGCACCACGCGCCCGTAGTCGGTGAATTTCACCGCATTGCTCAACAGATTGTTGAGGATCTGCCGTAGACGGGTGACATCGCCCATCAGCCGCTCGGGCAACTTGGGGTCAAAGCAGGCGTAGAGCTGCAGGCCCTTGCCCATGGCGGCGGCGGCATAGCCCTGGATGATTTCGTTGACCAGGTCCAGGGGCGAGAACTCACTCAATTCCAGCGCCAGCTGCCCGGCCTCGATTTTTGACACATCCAGCACATCGCAGATCAGCTGCAGCAAGGTGGCCGAAGAGCCCTCTATGGCATGCAGATAGTCTTTTTGCTGAGCGTCAAGTTGCGTGCGGGCCAGCAGTTCCAGGGTGCCCAGCACACCGTACAGCGGCGTGCGGATTTCGTGACTCATGGTCGCCAGGAACAGGGTTTTCGCAGCATTCGCCGCATCGGCCGATTGCCGGGCCTCTTCCAGGGCCGCTTCCACCTGCTTGCGCGCACTGATGTCGCTGAATGCACAAAACAGCACGTCCTCGCCTCTATAGCGCGTGGGTGCGCTGCTGAGGTAAAGGTGGCGCCCGTCGAGGGTCTCGAAGTAGTCACAGTGCCCGGAAGGTGCGCCATCGAATGCCTGGCGGATCCAGCCGGCGCATAGGGCTTCACGCTCCAGGGCCGTACCCAGCCATTGCTGGGCCAGGGTGTTTTCCAGTACCACCTGGCCGTCGGTGCGCCGCAGCACGCACAGGGCTACCGGTGCGGTCTGGATCACGTCGCGGCCGAAGGCTTCGCTTTCAATCAGTGCCTGGATGCCATTGATCGACGGGAGGATGTAGCGTTGATTGACCCGGCGCATCAGCAGCCAGATCAGCGTCACGCTAAACAGGCAAAACACCAGCGATCCGAGCAGCTCGCGCCACAATCCGCGCACCACATCGCGCAGGTTGATCGAGTACATCAGTTGCCAGTCCGATGATTTCAGGCGCTTGCGAATCACCAGGTGATCCGGCACCAGGCCCGTGCCGACAAACCCGAAAAAATTCTCGCCCTTGGGCTTGAGCAGCGACTGGTCCAACCGTGGATCATGGCTGTTGGTGAACACCAGCATGCCCTGGGAGTTGAGCATCATGAACTCGCCCGCACTCTGGTCATTGAGGGTCGTGGACACTTCGTGGCTTTCCATCTCCAGACCCAGCCAGCCGGAGCCTGTGTCGCGTTCATCCAGCAGAATGAACAGGTAGAGGTGGGAGTGCCCTTCGGTCTGGTCGCTGAGCCAGAGTTCGCCGGGGTCCAAGGCATTCTGGCGCTTCAGCGACCTGAGGCGATTGAGCATGCACTTGGAAAACGGCAAGACCTGTGGCGTGGAGTCGTAGAGCCGGGTCAGTTGTGGATTGGCGCCGGCGGTCACGTAGAGCAGGTTGACCTGCTTGGCCTTCAGGTAACTGCGCATGCGCGAGGTCAGCCAGATGCTCCACTGGTGGCTTGGCATATTGCCCAACAGCAGACGTTGCTCCTCGTTTGAGGCCGGGTAGACCTGGGCCTTGGCCTGTGCGGATTTGCGCACTGCCGACAGGCTCAGGCTTTCGAGCAGCGCTTCACGGGTGGTGAAAAATGTGTGGGCCTCGGCAATGGCGCTGCTCATATAGCCGCGCCGCTGGGAGATGTCATTGTTGAAGGTCGAGAGCAGAAACGTATAGACACCGCTCAAGATGCCGATCAGCAACACGGCGGCGAAAAGACGAAGCAGCCTTCTGGCTGCTTCAGGACGGGACAGGACGGGATTGATCTGGAGCAGATAACTTTTAAATCGCATCAGCGGATCTTAATAGGCCGCCGGCGTCCTGGGCATAAGACGATCCTTAAAAGCCGGGCGGCGCCTATTTGTAGAACATATCGACCACCACTGCCGCATCGAACGCGCCGGGAACCGGCAGGGTGCGCCACTTCACGTCAGCCCTGAAGTCCTGGCGGGTGGTCTGGTTGGCACCCGCCATCTGGGCCAGGGGGAACCACTCGTTAAAGGGCAGGTGTTGAAGGGTGTGGTCCCAAGACAAGGCGATGCCCACCGAGCTGTTGTTGGCCGGCACCAACAAGCCATTGACCACGCTCCCGCCGCCCGGTGTGGTCGCAAAGCGGGCGCTCACGGTGTAGGGGGTATCGCAGGCTTTGCGCAGGCTCAAGTTAAAGGTGGCGGTGCTGGCCACTTCACCGATCTGTGCCTTGCGCGAGGGCGTGGGGAAACTCACCACACTGGGGGTAATCGTCAGGTCGGGTGTGCAGGGCACGAAGCGGATGTCTTTTATGCCGGTGACGATGTAGTTGAGGTTACTGTAGGGACGGTTGTTGAGACCTGTAATACCGTCCAGTTGAAACACCCGGTACTGCGACAGGGTACTGGCCTGGCCGTTTTGCGGCGTGGTGCCAAACTTCTCGATAAACACGCTGAAGTTGAGGGTGAACCGGGCCTTGTCCCAGCCGACACAATTGGCCAGGCAGCCGCGGTCAGAGTAGAAGCCAGTGCCGTACTTGCCGCTGCTTTGGGTGATAGGCACTGAGTTGTAGCGGATCCCGGCACGAATGCCTTGACCGATGCTGACGCTCGCCGGGTTCAGGTAAAAGTACACTTCCTCGCGCCCATGGTTGAAGTCATCCTTGCAGATCACGTTGACCGAGCGTGGGCCCGACTCCCAGATTATCGTGCCATCCGGCGCATCGGCGGCCACTGCCAGCGCAGTGCCCAGGGGAGCGGTGTCGGAGACCGAGCCACTGCCGTCCACCCGACAGGCCAGCGCATAACTGGTAGCGGGGAGGGCTGCGCAGACAAGCAGGGTGGCCAGTAACAGATCTTTAAAATGTGACATAGGTTGGTGCTCCCCGCGGCCCATCACTTGAGCGCCGCACGATGGCGGGCCTGCAAGCCGATATCGGTGATTTCGGTAAAGTTGATTTGGCTCCCGTCGATGATGGGGGCGTGGGTGCTGAAGACTTTGCGCTCCCCTGGCTTGAGCAGTACGTAGTCTTCCAACGCTTGAACCTGGCCGCCGGAATCGACTTGCACATCTACCAGGGACAAGTGAAACGCGCTCGGGTTGGTGACGGTTACCAATGGCCCCTTGGCGCGACGCCACACCAGCTGTGGCACCGCCTCTGATGAACTGCCTGCAAGCCCAGGTGGGCGATAGAACAGCTTGAGGCGCTGACGCACGGCAAATTGTACGCTGTCGGTGGCGTGCGGTTTGAGCGGGATTTCCATGACGTTGAGCAAGAACATCGATTCGGCGTCGCTGGGCAAGCCTTCGCCGGCGTACAGAATGCGCAGCAGATGATGCTGTTGAGCGTCCAGGCGAACCAGTGGCTGAACCACGGCGAACGGCACCGGCAGGGTTGCATCATCGTCCTCGCGAGTGACCCAGCTTTGCACCACCCGTTCGCCGGAGGACTGATTGACGATATTGATACTGGCTTCTTTGTATTGGCCAAAGTAGATCAGGCGAGTGCCTTCAACCTTGAGCGTCGCCTGCGCGCAAGGGGTTAAGGCCAGCAAGGCGGCAACCAGCGCACCGATCAAGAGCAGGGACCGGCAGGTCCGTAAGGTTGGCCAATGTTTGAGCGGTGACATAAGGGCGGACAGCATCCCCGGATCCATTTGAAGTGGCTTAGGACGCTCATGGTAGGAGGGAGCTTGAAGAATTTCTCTCAGGCGATTCTTAAATGCCGGGGCACGCGCTTCAATTCCCCAAGTGAGTACCCAAAGGCGACTTAGGAGTGAGTGCTGCTTATAAGACGCTATTCGTTGACATATAACTGTCGTTTTCAGGATGTACCTTTGCAGCGGAGTTTTTAATCAAGAAACGAGTAGACTCCGTCTATGTTCTGCGGTGTGGAGCTATCAATGTCTTGTAGGGAGTCGTCATGCGCAAAAGAAGTCTGGATGCACACACGAGGGCAAACACTTGAACCTTTTCTCTGAACATCGAGCACACGCCAGGAAAAAACTGTTTAGAACTCTGGCTGTCGCATCCGTTTTTTCAAATACGGCAACTGCCGGTGAGCAAAACCTCGAAAAACAAGACAATGCCTTGAAGTTTATGGTGTTCAATATCTGGAACAAGCAAGCCAATTCGAGCATCTGGAGCAAAGATGCGCAGGGACGACCGGCTGGCTTTTCTGAGGCGATGAACAATCTGCTCGACACCGTCAAACCCGATGTGGCGGTTTTTCCTGAACTCGATAATAACCGTGCACAAAAAGCACTTTTTATCGAGAGCATGAAAACCCAGTTGGCGCTCAGCAACAAAAACAACACGAGCTATTTTGCCCCGGCTTTTTTGGGTACCGCCAACACTGAAGGCGTTGCCACCACTGTTCAAGCCAATGCAAGGGAAGTCTTGCCCAACGGCGATGCCTTGCTCAGGCCAGGCAATGGCTTTCCAACGGTCATTGTTCACAATGAACACTCCAACTATTACGATGAGTCCACGCGTCGGCTGGCCGACAATCAACAATATAATCAACGTGTGAAACAGACGTTATTGCCCATGATCAGCATGGGCGACTTTAATGCCGGGGATGTTTCTGAGCGCGGACTGCTGACGGTTGAAGAACAAGCCTATTTGCTCCTGAAAACCACAAAGGCAAGCCCGAACAATCGGTCGCAGCTGTATATGAACTTGCTCAAGGAATACCCCGTCAGTCCCGAAGCGGCCGAAGCCGTTCAGCGTTACATTCAAGCGGGAGATGGAAGTAAAGAAATACCTGCAAACTGGTTCGCCAACGAAACGTACCCGGTAAAAAACAACTTGCCTGTTTCGTTGAATGTGCTGAAACAAGAGAATCAGATGCTGGAAAATGCCAATAGCAAAGAGTTGTTCGAGCCCCTTGAGGCGGGTGACGGTAGAACCACATGGCCCAGCCTGAATGAGGTGGCAAGTCAAAGTGTCTGGCCAAGTTGGGGGAAAGTTAAAATTGACCATGTTTTTGCTTCACGTCCTTTTGCCAAATGGATGGTGGTGGATGAAACGGCCAAAAACACTGGCGTGCTGACACAGCAATCCCAGTTTCAGTCGGGTGGCAAGCTTCAATCACTCTCAGACCATGAGCCCGTAGCGGTCACTGTGCGTTGGGCCGGGCCACAACTGCAGACGTATAGCGCACTGGAAATGGGCAAGGAAACGCAAAAGCTACGCTTGATTTGGGGCGCGGACGCTGCGGCCTATGCGGGCAACTCCGGGGCGTATTTCCTCACACGCAACAACCAGCGTAACGACGTGTACCTTGGGCAGGTCGCTGATGAGAACGGCATCCCCACCTTGCAGGGCCTGACACTTGCGCAGAAGAAATCACGGCTTGACTGCTCCAGCACAGACGCAGGCTTGAGCAAGGCGATCAGTCGCTATTGCCTGGATGATCACGCCCGGTTCAGCGAGTCTGTGATCCAGGACGGTAAAACCCTGATCGTCGAGGAAGATGAAGCCTTGGGCGCCAAGTCCAAGAGGCTGGTGCTGAACGATGGCACCTTGAGGATTGTCGCGAGCCAGATGGGCAGCCTGACGGGAACCGTGCAACTGGACGGTGCAGGCGGTGCGCTACAGATCGATGACGCAAGCAACAACGTCAAGGTCGATGGCGTGATCAGCGGTACAGGGGATCTGATCAAGCTGGGTGCTGGCCAGTTAACACTCAACGCTGAAAACACGTACTCAGGCAACACCTTCATCGATGAGGGACGGTTGACCATCAATGGGTCTATCGCCTCTCAAGCCATCGTTGATCGCAACGCGGTGCTGGCGGTCAACGGTCGGGTTGACGGTGTAACGGTCAAGAGTGGCGGCTTGCTGCAAGTCAACGATGGCGGGCAGGTTGGCCAGGTCGTGCTGGGCAGCGCGGCGCAAGGAAAAGCAGCTCGCCTGTCAGGTAGAGGCGTTGTCCAGCAACTGGTGCTTAACAGTGGCGGCCAGATCGCCCCCGGTCATTCTATTGGGGTGTTGAACGCCGGTGACGTCTCTTTCAATCCCGGCTCACTGTATGCCGTAGAAGTGGCGCCTGACGGGCGCAGTGACCGCATCCAGGCGACAGGTAACGCCGTGATCGCGGGTGGCGATGTCGTGGTATCCCTGGAGAATGCGGCGGCCCCGTTGAGTTCGGGCGAGGCCCACAGTCTGCTTGGGCAACGGTTCAACATCCTGAGCGCAAACGCGGGTGTCACCGGCAAGTTTGACTCGGTGAGCCCTGCTTATCTCTTTCTGGGAGCCGATCTGAGCTACCAGCCCCGACAGGTGATACTGAGTATTGATCGAAACGCCACGGGTTTTGCGCAGGTGGCACAAACCCCAAATGAACGCGCGGTGGCGGCAGCGGCCGAGACGCTAAAAGCAGGCAATCAGGTCTACGAAAGCATTTTGCTCTCCCGTTCAAGTGCACAGGCTCGGCAAACCTTCAATCAACTGACCGGGCAGGTTCACTCTGACCTTGCTGCGGCGCAGATCGCGGGCAGTCGCTACCTTCGCGAAGCGTTGAACGGGCGCTTGCAACAAACCCAGCAACAGGCCACTGATGCACAAATCGCACAGGTGGGTGAGGGAGGGTGGGTCCAGATACTCGGAGGCCGAAGCCAGATAGAGGCAAGCAACGCAGCCAGAGGCTATAGCGCCTCCACCCGCGGTGTACTGCTCGGGATGGATACTGAAATAACGGATGGCTGGCGTTTAGGGGGCGCTACCGGCTACACCCGCACAACATTGAATGGTGCATCTTCTGCCTCTGGGGAGAGTGACGACTATCACCTGTCGTTGTATGGCGGGAAGCGCTTCGACCACTTGTCATTGCGTATGGGGGCTGCGTCTACCTGGCATGTCCAGGAGACCTCCCGCAGTGTTGTGTACGACCCCGTCTCCGAGCGCCAGAAGGCGCACTATACATCCCGCACCGATCAGGTATTCGCTGAAGCCAGTTATAACCGATGGGAAAATGTGGAGCCCTTTGTCAATTTGAACCAAGTCAATTTCAAGAGTGACCGCTTCAAAGAGCGGGGAGGGCAAACGTCTTTGCACTCCAGCGCACAAACCCAGAATGCGACATTTTCCACGCTAGGGGTCCGCGGGCAAATGCGTTTGCCGAATGAGTCAGGCCGGGCTGTGACCTTGCGTGGCGAACTGGGTTGGCTGCATCAGTTCGGCAATCTGGCACGTGACACGTCGCTGAAGTTCGCCGGTAGCAATACAGCCTTTACAGTCAACAGCGTGCCGGTGTCCCGCGACGGTGCATTGTTGAAGTTAGGGAAACTCTGAAAAAGACTTCCAAATCTGGTGAGATACGGCTGTCCCACGAACTGAACGGTTGAGCCCCGATGAAGCAAATGTCTTTCGCTGATGCCGAGTACGCAGGCAAACGTAAG
>Ga0180008_1000901_pt1 | contig 21112 bp, 14 predicted proteins | sample MM_PW_MetaG_FD_121121 | JGI IMG/M metagenome (GOLD analysis project Ga0180008, IMG submission 121121) | Groundwater microbial communities from the Aspo Hard Rock Laboratory (HRL) deep subsurface site, Sweden - MM_PW_MetaG | ecosystem: Environmental > Aquatic > Deep subsurface > Groundwater...
CCGACAGGCAGGTCGGTGGGCCGAAAACCGCCGCGCGGGCGGACAAGGCAGACAGCCGGCAGAAAGCTAGCGGTACAGCCAAAGGGGCCGGGAAAGCTGAGCCGTCCGTCTGGTTTACGCCAGACTTGCTGCGCGGCATAGCGGGCACAGTCTGGCGCACATCCCGCGAGGCGGAACTTCCGGCAGCGGCACTGCGGCTGCCAGCCCATGCCGTTGCCGCGGCCGATCCACTGGTTTTTGCTCAAAGCTTTGCCCTGCAATACCGCAACAGCGATCCTGGTACCGCCCGGATTCTGGTAGAAGAGGCTGCCGGGCAGTTTGTGGTGCAGGAAATACCGGCCGCGCCGCTGGACCAGGCAAGCCTGGATGCCCTATATGCCCTGCCCTTTACCCGCAGCTGGCATCCGGCCTACAAAGTGGCCGGCGGCGTACCGGCCCTGCAGGAAGTGGAATTTTCGATAACCATAAACCGCGGCTGCTATGGTGCCTGCGCCTTCTGCGCGCTGGCCTTTCATCAGGGACGCATCGTCAGCAGCCGTTCCAAGGCTTCAGTGCTGGACGAAGCCAGGCTCTTAAGCGTCAGCAAGAATTTCAAAGGCTACATCCATGATGTGGGCGGCCCTACCGCAAACTTCCGCGGCCCGGCCTGCGAGCGCCAGGCCAAAGGCAGTGCCTGCACCGACCGCCGCTGTCTGGCCCCGGAAGCCTGCCCGTCTCTACAGGTAAGCCACCGCGATTATCTGGATATCCTGCGGGCGCTGCGGCGCTTGGCCGGCATTAAAAAAGTATTTATTCGTTCCGGCATCCGCTTCGATTATCTGATGCTGGACAAAGACAAGGCTTTCCTGCGCGAGCTGGCCGAGCACCATACCTCCGGCCAGCTAAAAGTAGCCCCTGAACATGTTTCGGAACGGGTGCTCCGCCTGATGGGCAAACCCGCGCATAAAGTATACGAGCGCTTCGCTGCTGCCTGGGCCGACGTGAACCGCGAACTAGGGCTTAAGCAATATGTGCTACCCTACTTTATAGCCAGCCATCCTGGAGCCGGACTGGACGAAGCCATCGAACTGGCGGAATACCTGCGCGATGCCGGCTTTGTTCCCGACCAGGTGCAGGATTTTTACCCCACCCCCGGCACCCTGGCCAGCGCCATGTACCATTCCGGCATCGACCCCTTAAGTGGCGAAAAAATCTATGTTGCCAAAGGCGCCCGCGAACGCTCGATGCAGCGGGCCTTGCTGCAATATAACAAAGCGGAAAACCGCGCGCTGGTAAAAGAAGCCCTGCAGTTGGCCGGACGCAGCGACCTGATCGGCAAAGGACCGAAATGCCTGGTTAGCTGATTAGCTGGAGACCAGGCATCACTGCTATCGGCAGCCTATTGCTCCGATTGCTTTTTTTCTTGCCAAAAAGCAGAAACCGTGTTCTAGTACAGCCCATGAATACCTACGATGAACGCGACACCATATTCTCGCGCATGGAATTGCAGGCGGGCACGCCGCAGTACAACGATTATTATAGCCGCCACCCGGAGCGCAAGGCTGGTGATGATGCCGCCAGGCTGCGCGCCGGTCAAGCCGGCCCTGCCGACGATCGACTGCGCCGGCTTTCTATCGATGCCAGCTTCGGATTGCTGGAAGCTATGCGCCCCCTGGCCAGAGGCACAACGGCAGCAGTACGGCTGGAAATAAGCCCTCAGGAAGCGGCCGATTTTCTGTGCAGGCAGGCAGAATCGTATGGGGCAGTACTGACCGGGACCGCACTGTTGGGTGATGCCTGTTTTTATGCGGTTCGCGGCCGCGGAGCGGAGTACGGCCAGACAGCTGAGACTGAAGGACGCTACGGAATAGTGTTTGCCGTGCGCATGAATCCAGAGGAGATAAGCCAGGCTCCGACGCCGCGCGCGGCGGCCGAAGTGGTGAACGGCTACAGCCGGGTGGCCCTCATCGGGCTGGTGCTGGCCAGAACTATTCGGGAGTGGGGTTGGTCGGCGGCCTGCACCATGGATGGCCGCGCCGATGTGGTGCTGCCGGTGGCCGCCCGCTATGCCGGCCTGGGCTCGATCGGCCGGTCCGGACTGCTGCTCACTGACGATTTCGGCCCCTGCGTGCGCCTCGGCGCAGTAGTAAGCGATTTACCGCTGGAACGCACGCTCCGCCAGCCCTGCAAAGCGGCAAAAGTGTGCGAGAGCTGCCAGCGCTGCGCCGCTGCCTGCCCGGCCGGAGCCATCAGCCAAGAGCCTGCCGCCGCCGGCCGTTTTGCACCGGTAAACGACGATGCCTGCTTCGCGCAATGGCAGAAGGTCGGCACCGATTGCGGCCTGTGCCTGTCCAAGTGTCCGCTTTCGAGGATTACCGCTCGGTAGATCCGGCCCTAGCGCACCCGACGGTTATAATCGCTGATGAAGGGCGGCGGCAGCACGATGTGCTCATGCGTTGTTACGCTGGTTGCCGCGTAGCGCAGTGTTTCGTTTTTCAGGTAGCGGGCCAGAATGGCGTCAAAATCGTCAAGCCCGATACCAAGATGCGAATTGATCCAGGTCCGTACCGCCGCGACTTCTACCTTATAACCGCCGTCGAAAATTTTCTCGCCTTCGCGCAGCGCAAAGTCCACCAGCCCGTGGGCCACCCGTTCGCGCGGGATGGTCTCTATCAGCTCGGAAATCTGTACATTGGACGAACGGATTCTGGCTGACAGGGTTTTGATGATGGTAAGCGCAAATTTCGGATTGCCGAGTATCATCGACTCGAACACCGTTTCGTCCACCGCCATCAGGGTACTTCGCTCGGTGCATACCGCTGTGGCCGAACGCGGGCGGCCGTCTATCAGTGCCATCTCGCCGAAATACTCGTTGGGGGTGCGTATCACTTTAAGTGTTGCTTCGCCGCCTTCGACCTTTTTGCGCAGCTCCACGCAGCCCTTAACCAGGATGTACATCAGCGCGCCCTTTTCACCTTCGCGGAAAATCTGCGCTCCGCCTTCGTAGCAAACCGTGTTTTGATTCATGATTCCAGTGTAATGCCTGCCCGGAGCTAACGCAATGGTCGTGGTTGGGGATTGGGAATCTGAGTATGTAGTGACCAGGCGGAGCCGTAAACCGGCAGGCCCACTTAACCCGAAAGTATTATACGAATAACGAAATTGTATAACTTTACAGTATCAAAATCCCTCATTATCGTTGCTCAACCACTACACAAAGGAGTGCCTTTATGAAGAATAAGCGAGTATCAACTATTATGGTGCTGCTTCTTTTATGCGTGCCGCTGATTGCATGGGCTCAACAAACCCGCAACATCGGCTTTACAGCTTCACCGACCGGAATTGGCGGAGTAACAACGCTGCCGGGAACAAATTGGAATGTAGATAAGCTAAACAGCCTGTATACAGCATGGCGAACCTGGACAGCTACAAACACCTTATATGGTGGATATGTTAGACATTTTGATATACCTAGCAAGGGGGATGGACGGTATCTAGCATCCAAGGATATCAAGGGCCTAAATATTGCCAATGCTGCTATGGCCAGAGGTGGTACAGCCGCCGTATTTTATGAAAGCTCCACCATTGAAGGATTCCAGTATAAACCAGAATATGCCTTCGACGGAGACATGGACACTCGCTGGGCGTCACACGATCCGGCCGTAAACGGTCCTGAAACACTGAGTGTGGATCTAGGAGAAGAATACAATATCGCGAAAATTGTACTTAAATGGGAAGCCGCTTATGCGAGCAAGTACACGATTGAAATATCAACAGATGGTACTACCTGGGGTACCCTATATTTTACTAGCAACGGCGATGGCCTAGTGGACGACATTGATGGCCAAAATTATATTGCTCGCTATATACGGCTGATATGTGAAGAACGCGCCACACCCTATGGCTATTCGCTGTTTGAGTTTGAGGTTTACGCTGATGTTGACTCTGTGGCTGCTGACGGCACGTATACAGCCAGTTCTATTGAACTGGAGATTCCCAACCTCCACGCCTGGAAAGCCTTCGACGGCGATTTTACTACACGCTGGGGATCAGAAGAGTATATAAACAGCGATCAATGGCTGCAAGTAAACCTTAACGGGATGAAAACAGTTAACCGGGTGGTACTGCATTGGGAAACCGCCTTCGGAGCAGAATACCAAATACAGGCAAACAATGGCGGTACCTGGCTAACACTGGCCAGCATCACCGGTGGCGATGGCAATATAGATGCCATTGATTTTACAGCAACAACAACAGACAAGCTCCGACTGCTCTGTACAAAGCGCGGGTCTGAATATGGCTATTCGCTATATGAGATGCAGGTTTACGAAACTGATTACAACCGCAGCTTTGCTGATGGCTGTATAATCCAGATGAGCCCAAATGGAAAGGCTTCGGAGATGAGTATGTCCGCCTCCACCAGCGAGGCCATGGGCTACGGCATGATACTGGCAGTGCTTGCCAATGACCTGGATGTTTTTACTGGATTGTGGAAGGTAGTACAGGCCTATGGCGCTTGGCATCCGGAAGGAGCGCAGGGCAAGCTGTTACCAGACCTCATGTCCTGGTGTGTACCCTGTGAACCAGACCCCAATAATTCGGTCACGTATACAAATGAAAAAGGTGAAGAGGTTACAGAACACTGGCCCTTGACAGTTGGGACGTCAGTTGATGCGCCCATTGTTGGCGCTGAATCCAACTTAACCAATAATTTTTGGGCAGCCACCGATGGCGAGATGGATATTGCGTATGCCCTGATACTAGCTTACGACAAATGGGGTGATGAAAAATACAAGGAGGCTGCATATAAGCGCATGCGTGCCATTGAACAGTACCTTGTAGGAACGGCTACTGTTAATGGCCAAACCATGAAGTTTTTAAATACCGGCAATTGTTTTGGCATACAAGCGACAAAGCCCGAGTATAACGGCACAACTGCTAATAACCATTGTTTCGCACAACTTTCACGCCCCTGTGATTGGATGCTAGCCAATTTAAACGAAATGTCACGCATTGGCATGCCGGCCGGCATGGCTGCAGCAAACAACAAAATTTACGCCAATATAGACATTCTTAAAAATATCGGCACTTACCTGCTACCCGATTTTGCAAAATTCACGGAAGATACAGTGCAGCAAATTTCTGAAGCTGAAACCATAGAAAACGAGATTGGTGACCGGAATTACTCTTGGAACAGTGCACGCGTGCCTTGGCGGAATGCCCAGAATGTATTCTATTACCAGGATGACCGATCCAGACAGGTTTGCTATAAGATTGTAAATACGCTTAAGAGCGACTTAGAAGGTGATGGGCTTTATTATGGGTACTATTCAGCAGACGCGACTAAGATCCCCGACACATATAGAAACCCGGCATTTACTATACCAGCCTTACTTGCGGCTCAGACACTGACGGGTACAGATCTAGCTGACAGGTTTAATGCCGAGAAGCTTGACCTGCTGTGGAAAAAACATCTTCTGGATAAGCACTATGCGCTTGGTAGTGGTACTGAAGGTGGTGATTATGCGCCGTATGAAAAAAATGAATATAATGCAAATGTACCATCAAAGAGTAACTATTTCGGTGATGCCATTACCCTTATATGTGGTGCTATCAGCCTAAACTGCTTCCCACCTCATGAGTTCTATGAGGAAAAAATTGTTAACGGCTATTTTGAGACAAACACAAATAGCTGGACGGCAACAAAGGCCACCTTGGAAGCTACCGATATCGATAATGATGGCGACCAAGAACTTGTAATATCTTGCAATGCCGCTGGTGACATCATACTAAGGACGACCACAAAAGAACTCGAAAAAAATGTCGGATTTGGCCTGTCCTTTACAATGACCAAGGCAACAACGAAGCCACTAACCTGGACGATGCGCAATTGGAACATAAAGGAATTCAATCTAAGCTCAGGAGCTAATGCCCTAGAGTTCAAGCTTGGTGATATTCAAGGTGTCTTTAGTTATGAATCAGGCTTTGTAGTGCAGAATAATGTGATGCGCTTTAAAGGCGACATCGGGTTCAGCAGCCCGGGAGCCGGAGAAAAGCCGCTTTTGATAACTATTAAAGATGCGAAGGCGGGAGACATTTTTATCCTGGATAATATTAGACTTCAGGATCCGCCTATTACTATTAATCGCTACCTTTATATTGCACAATGGAATCAGAGTCGGAGTTACAATGACGGCAGCTATGTTCGCTACAATGGAGTTACCTACGAATGCGTCTATTCGTATGGTACGCCGGCGGCAAACACACGACCAGGATATTCCCCATATTGGCGAGAAAGTACCTATGGAGAGATCGGCAGCAAATGGCAGAAATATTCAACCTATCAGACTGGTGACTATGTCTACTATCAGGGAACGACATACCAAGCCTTAGCTGGCCACACTTCATACAATAATCCCCAAAATGATAAAACCAAATGGACATATTATTTTAGTCGTGAAGATGAGGGGTTCTATCCGGATATTCCTGATTTGGGCTATCCCGCATGGGTTTCATACCAGTACTATAGCGTGGGCAACAGGGTTAGCTACAACGGATCTGATTACGAATGTACTTACTACCATCAATCCGGACCAGGCTACGAACCAAGCAACCCGGCAATGTGGGCGCTCTGGAAAAGACTGTAACATTGAATTGTAAAAAACGGGGACTCAAAGCTGTGTCCCCGTTTTTTTCGATACGGTTCAAGTTCAACGCAAATTTAGCAGTTCCACCTTGTTGCCGACCCCGCATTTTTTGTAGATATGCGAAACATGTACTTTAACTGTGTTTACTGTTATTCCAAGCTGTTCGGCAATTTCTTTATATAGCCTGCCGCGTTTAAGACAAGCGACTATTTCCAGTTCACGCTCGGTCAGATCAAAATCCATATGCTCAACTTGTTCAGAAACCATCCCTCTTGCCGGATCCGGGCTTTGTAGGTAGTGCAGAAGATCAGCCGCGAGCTGGTCTTTCATTCTTTTTCCCACTTCATCTTTAAAGCGCAACAAGGCATATACTCTGGCTTTCAATTCAGCGAGACTAAAAGGCTTGCAAATATATTCAACCGCACCTAAAGACAATCCTTTTGAGCGGTCAACTTCTGCTTCTTTAGCAGTAAGAAAAAGGAAGGGAACCCCACTTGTTTTTGGCATTACCTTAACTTCCTTCAAGAAACTGTAACCATCAGTACCGTCCATCATGATATCCGAGATAATTAAATTAATCTCCGGCTCTCTGCTTAGTATGGCTAGAGCCTCCTTGGCTGTAAATGCGTAAAAAATATTATACTCGCTGCCAAGAGTGTCATTAAGGAAGGCAATCATCTGCCTGTTGTCGTCCACCAAAAGCAGGGTATTCCTTCCGCCTTGGTAAGCTCTGACGACGATATCCAGCGGCACGATCTCATCGGGGCTGTTACCATAAAAACATACTGGGAGCTGGCCCTCGGCTGGAGGTGTATACGGCAGTTCGATACTGAAAGTCGTCAGCTCCGCACCCGGCAGCACTTGTATCGTTCCGTTCGCATCCTCAAGGGTTCTGCGTACAATATTCAGACCCATACCTATCCCCTTAATACTGCGTTTTTCGCGGGATATTTGCTGAAAAGGATCAAATATTTTATGTTTATTACTATTATCAATAATATTTCCGGTATTGGCGACAGTAATGCTTACCCTTGCCGCTTCTCGCCTAGCGCAAATAATAATCTTGCCACCTTGGCGATTGTAACGGAGCGCGTTGTCAAGAAGATTGTTCATAACACGGTCAAGCGCAGCAACATCCATTGCAATAAACAACTCCTGGGTGCAGTGAAGATCAATCGCTATACCCTGGTTTTCTGCTAGCCGGCTAAAATCCTTGACTTTGGCAGCCAGAACAAGAGACAGGTCGATACTAGTGGAATGGTCGTAAAATACCAGCCCGCGATTCAATTTTTCGCTATCAAGTATGTTCAACATATCTTGTCTCAATTTATTTACATTTTGTCTGGCTATCTTCAAATCGTCGATATTCGATGGGTTTCCTAAATACTTTTCCAGATAGCTTGAGATTATTGTTACAGGAGTCTTAATTTCGTGGGCAATATTTATAAGAAAATTGGTTTTCTCCTGCACCGACCGTTCCAAGCGTTTTACCAGAAAACAACTCCGGAGCGCACTGCCGAGAATAACCCTGAGATTCTCATAGAGATTAACAATCGTAAGAGGGTTAAAATCAAAAATAACATATCCGAAATGCTCATCTTTAAAAGAAAGTGGCAGAAAAACAAAGCTCCTGCGGGTTGTATGTTCCAGCCAGCCATTGGGAAGCAGCTCGACAGTCGGGAAATGAATAGATTTGGTAGCGTTAAGACGATCCCGGCCTTCACTGAATCCGACCACCAGTTCGGCCTGGCCTGGCTTTACCCAGCAGTTGGAATGGATAGAACAGCCTTCAAGCGATTCATATAACACAATGTAGCAGTCCTGTATCCCAAGTGAAGGAAATTTAGCGTAAATCAAAGCTATCAAGTCATCATACCTAAATGTTGTAAGCATAAGGTGGGTGATGATATGCAGCCTATACCTATCTTCCTCATCGTTTATCTGCCGAAATCGACTATTTTCCCACATGAGCTTATAATTTTCACCCTGCGCGGTAAAATTATCCGCGGCTTTGACAGAGCCAATCTTGCAGCCACAGGACCCGCGTACAACCATCTGGGTTTGCAATATTACACTCGGATTTGTGGGTGGCTTACCTATTAATTGCATGAGTGCGCTAACTGCGCTTACGCCTTGCTGATAAAAGGGCTGAAACACTGTAGTTAATGGCGGATCGGAAAAGCGGCAGGCTTCCTGGTCATCGAAACCCGCCAGTGCTATATCATCCGGAACTCGAATTCCCCTTCGCCTCAATTCCCCAAGCGCCCCTAGAGCAATACTGTCATCAGCAGCCAGGATAGCATCAACACGAGTATTTCGGGTGTCCAGCAGAATGCGAACAGCCTCAATTCCGGCAGCCTCATTAAAATAATGACCCTCAACAACAAGATCAGCATCAAAGACCAAACCTTCCTCGGCCAAGGCTAAGCTGTACGCGTGATATCGAAGTAGCGCTTCCTGATGACAAGCTGGTCCCTTGAAAAAAGCTATTCGCCGGTACCCATGAGTATGCACAAAATGTCGGACTATTTCCCTAATACCGGAGCAGTTGTCTACCGTGATACTCGGTATTTCCGGTGAATCAAAGGCTATCGTAACAATAGGCAATGGCTGAAACGATTTTAGCACTTCGAGAAAATCGGAGACAGCATAATGTTCGGTAATAGCTCCGCCAAGTACCAGCAACCCATCTATTTCATTGGGAAAAATAAAGTCCTTAACCAATTCATACTGAATATTCCGCTCATTCTGCTCGAATTGCAGAGCCCCCGAATAAATAATAAGGTCAATGCCTTTTTCATGACAGGCATCGGAAATTCCTTCGAGAACTTGGCATTGAAAATTGCGGTCAAGTGCGTCGACAAAAAAACCTATCCGCGGACGAATACCGAGATCGTTTCTCATAACCCGAGTTTAACAGAGAAATTGCAAAGCTGATAGCAATATCCGCTTGGTTTCAAATAAGGTTGCGCAATATTAGATGACCAATCCGCTAAAGCAACTTGAAAGAACAGAATAGAACCCCAGGTTTTCGCGGCTGGCTCCCATCGTAACAATGGTGGCAGCTTAGTCGGCACGTGTATGGCATATAGCACCTTGGCCTTATTTACCAGGCTGGAAGCTGCTGCCCAAAAACTGCCCTGCCGAAAGTGTGGATTAAATTAGAGTTCCGGCACGCCCACTTCACGCATTCTGTAGCGGACGATTTCTTCTATCAAAGTATGCGGCAAAGCTTTATCCAAAGGAAACTGGATCGCCCCCTTCGAGCACTTATAAACCTGAAGCGCTTTCTGAAACCGCTCCGTCCCGCTCGGAGTAGGATAAAAACCGATATGGGCCTTAAAGCCGGCAAAATGCACGATATTTTCCTTATAATAATAGGTGGGCATGCCATAGGCCATTTTCTCTACTGCTAAAGGCAGGAGACTGCGCAGCTGTTGTCTAAGCGCGTACAGAAATTCACGGGCCGGGCTGGCAAACTGGTCAATATATTGACCGAGCTCAGGGTTTTCGGCTTCTTGTTTAAAAAGAATCCGCCGGATGCGCATTTCGGTCTCCAGCGTCTCCAAGGCGCTTTTGCCGATGCCATGCAGGTTCTGCAGTTGATACCGGGTTAGCTTGCCCAGATCCTCCAGCCGCAGGATGCCGGCTTCTGTTAGGGCCCGCTGTGCAGGCGAGGTCAGATTGCTTCCAAAATCAGTGCTTTGCATACAAGCTCCTGTCGCTCTTGCGCTTACACTACCAAGGTAGCGAGTTCAGGCGTACAACGGCAACAGTAATCAGGTTTTTTCCTGCACTGAGTCGATTTCGATGTTAAGCGCATTGATCGATATCATCACTTCGATCAGCGAAGTAAGCAAAGAAGCCATCAGAACCAGCAGACTGACCGAAAATACAAGTTCGGAGAAGAGCAGCTGGCCGAGCATGATCAGGAACATACAGAATACACAGATGATAAAACTGAGTACACCGAATATCTGGGTGAATTTGATGAGCCGCAAGCGCAGCTTAAAATGGTTGATCTGGCGCAGGATTTTGTCTTCCGGTTTTTCTTCATACAGCTTGATAAACTGACGAATGAGCGCGGCGATAGCCAGAAAACGGTTGGTGTAGGCCAGCAGCAAAAGGCTTATTGCCGAGAACAACAGGGCCGGGGTGCTGAGGTTGAATTCCATTGTGGGCTCCTTCGGGGTGGTCAATCTGAATATATAGTCAGTTCAGCTTCCCAGCAACTGAGCAGACTGGAGGCATAGTCGTTATAGTTTTGACCCTGCTGCTCAATCAGGTCGATAACCCGGCTATGAAAGGCCTCGTATTCCGGATACTGGGCAAAAAAGGCTCCCCAGGTGAGGCCCGGCTAGTTTACCAGCAGCACCAGACAGCTTGTTGATTTTAGGTTCATGAAAACTACTCCCGTCTGTGATCTGACAAGCACTTCGTTCTTTCCAGGTGATAGTATTCCAGAATCCCGTCCAAGGTACAAGGGTCAGCCACTTGCACCGTGCGGAAAGCTCGATTATCTCCACCGGCGGGGACTGTCCCCCGCTGTCGTTACTTGACACGCACGGCGGCATGACAACAGAATCAGGAGCGCGCTAAAAAGGCGTTCATTACCGCTTGGGGGGAAGCTTTGCCGGCCAGTCAACAACGAAAGACTCCTACGATCCGCGATGTTGCCCGGGAGGCAGGGGTTTCGGTAGCAACTATCAGCCGCTTTCTGAATAATCCGGCAATTCTGCAGGCAGAGACGGCCAGGCGGGTCGAAGCGGTAATGGAGGAGCTGGAATATATTCCAAAACTGGCGGCCAGGAATTTGTCCAGCCGGAACACGCGTACGCTCGGTCTGATTACCGAATATCTGGATGGTGAATTTTTTCTGCCGCTGCTTACCGGCATGGAATCGGCGGCTTTTGAACACAATTACAGTCTGCTCATTTCTTCTACCCGCCACTGGAAGGAAAGCCGGCAGCGTATGCTGCCACTGGGGCCGCATAACTGCGACGGCTTGCTGGTATTTCCAGGCAGTCTGCCCGCCGAATATCTGGAACGCTGGCAGCGCCAGGAATTTCCGATGATACTGATTCAGCACATGCTGGCCGAGCTGCCGGCGCTGCCGCGCATCACCATCGAGAACCGGCAGTCCAGCCGCGATGCGACCCTGCATCTGGTTCAGGTACACGGCTGCCGCCGCATTTTATATCTGGCCGGACCGGAAGGCCACCACGATGCCAGGCAGCGTCTAGCTGGCTATCAGGACGGTTTGGCGGCCGCCGGCCTACCGGCGGACAGCCAGTTGATACTGTCCGGACAGTTCAACGAGGAAAGCGCTTTTGCAGTGTGCCGGCAGGCCATACAGCAGGGGCTGCAGTTTGACGCGATTCTGGCCGGGGACGACGACTCGGCACTCGGCGCCCTGGAGTCATTACGGGCCGCCGGACTCGAAGCTGTCCCTTTGATCGGCTTCGACGGTATCCTGCTGGGTCAGCGCAGCCGGCCGCCCCTGGCCACCGTTCTAGCGCCTACCGAGGAAGTCGGCGAGCTAGCGGTTCAGCATCTGGTGGGCATTCTGGAAGGCAAGCAGGTACCTCTGGAATCACAACTGCCCTGTACCCCGCACTTTTTCGGCAGCTGCGGCTGTCCGCTGCCCTGAGCTAGAAACGCCAGCAAGGCCATGCAAGTGCTTGTACGGTATGCGATCAGGCTTATCATCTTCCCTACCCTTCACCTGTCGTTTGTCTAGCAAAAGCGCTTCACCGCCGACCACTTAAGCCCTGCCTGCTGCGGGTTACTTCTGTCACCTGAGATCGGTCACCTAAATTCACCAAAAAATCGCTCTTTCTTCAGAAAAAATCGCTTGACGATTAGCTAATCTAGCCCTACTCTGTAACCGGTTACATTATGTAACCGGTTACATTCCGGATCTAATAGCTTCCGCCAATGCAACCTCATACAAACCCACGACAGCCCACTGCGGCTGGAAGGAGAATCCTGATGCAAAGAAGTAAACGCTTCATTCTGCTGGCACTTGCCGCCCTGCTGTTGACACTGCCGCTCGCGGCGACTGCCGAAAAGGAAACGGATTTCGGCCGTAAGGACACGGTTTACGTAACCGGCGGCATGTGGTCCATCCCTACTTCATTCAATCCCATTACCTGGTCGGTGCCGGCCGGTTTGCGCGGCCTAACCTACGAGTCGCTGCTTACCTATGATGCCCTAAGTGATCAGCTAAAACCCTGGCTGGCTAAAAGCGCTGTCTGGCAGGCTGACGGCAAAACCCTGCGTGTTACCCTGAACCCCGGAACCACCTGGAGCGACGGCAGCCCGCTTACCGCCGAAGATGTCGCCTTTACCTTTACCTACGGCGCCTGGTCCAATCCCTTTGCCGGCTATCTGGAAACTGCAAATGTAATCGACGACCGCACCTGCGACCTGGTATTCAGTGACCCGGCCTACCACAGCATCAACCTGAATCTGTACATCTGGCCGATTATCCCGCAGAAAATCTGGAGCCAAATTCCGGCCGAGGAAGCCACTGACTTTGAGCCCAGTCTGGAACAGTCTATCGGTTCCGGCCCATATGTAATCGAAGGCTATGACCAGGACCGCGTTGTATACCAGCGTGACGATGACTGGTGGGGCATCAAAGGCCTTGAACGCAGTTTCCCGGCCAAACGCGTAGTCTACATCAAGTCGATGGCCAACAACGTAGCCATGGCCATGCTTTCGCAGGGCCGCGAGCTGGATATGGCCAACAACTATGTATCTGGTCTGCCGGCATTTACTGCCAACAACCCGGCACTGCATACCTATTACAAAGGCGCTCCTTATAACCTGCCCGACAATATCGTGTTCCTGATGCCCAATCATACCAAAAAGCCGTTTAACGATACCGCTTTCCGCAGGGCTTTGGCTTTTGCCATCAATACTGACGATATCGTGGAAATCGCCTATGAAAACATGATCGTAAAACCGGAAAACAGTCTTGGCCTGCTGCCGCATCCGGGCTGGGCGGCCTATAACAATGATGATATTGCCAAGAATCTCGGCTATAGTTTCAACCAGGACGAAGCCAGCCGCCTGCTCGACGCGGCCGGCTATCGTGATACCGATGGCGACGGCCTGCGCGAGTATCCGGACGGCAGTGCGCTGTCCTTCAAGGTCTCTGTTCCCTACGGCTGGACCGACTGGATGGATGCCCTGCGCATTATTACCGACAACTTCCGCGAAGTAGGTCTGGATGCCAGGCCGGACTTCCCGGACGAAGGCCGCTACCAGAACGAGATGGTCAAAGGCGAATTCGACATGCTCTTGAACAACTGGGGCGCCTACCGCTCCTCTTCGCCCTTCTCACTGTACCAGTTCCTTTTCAGTACCTATACCCCGGTGGGCGAAGACGAGTGGACCGGAAACTTCGGCCGCTATGACAACGAGACCCTGCGTAATCTGGTACAGGAATTCAACCGCATTCCCATGGATAAAACCCAAGAAAGCAATGCCATCGTTAGGCAGATCCAGACGGTGCACATGCAGGACATGCCCTATATTCCATTGTGGATCAACGGCATGTGGTTTGTGGCCAACACCAACACCTGGACCAACTGGCCGGGCGAGGTCGGCAGTACCAACCAGAATTATCCCTCTTTATGGACAGACAAGCTGCAGATCGGCGGATTGTGGATGCTGAGCGAGATAAAGCTCAAGTAAGCTCAATATAACCTAGTATACAACGGAGGTCGCTGCCACTCCGGAGGCGGCCTTCCGTTCAAGGAATAGCTCTGGTGAAGAAATATATATCGCGCAAAATCTTCATGTACCTGCTCACTTTTTTCGTGGCAATCAGCATCAACTGGCTTATTCCCAGAATGATGCCCGGAGATCCGATTCTTAACCTGATCTCCAAACTGTCGCGCCAGGCCACCAATAACGCCCGCCTGTATGCCGAGCTGAATCAGAAATTCGGCATGGACAAACCATTGTTTTCACAATATCTGCTGTATTTGAAAAACCTGACCCAGGGTGACCTTGGCCAGAGCATCATCTTTTATCCCAAAACAGTAGCTGCGATAGTCAGCAAGGCGCTGCCTTACAGCTTGACCCTTACCATACCGGCCATCCTGCTGAGTTTTCTGGTTGGCAATTATCTTGGGGCCTTGGCTGCCCGCAAAAAAATGCTGGACAATACCGTACTGCCTTTCTGGTACGTACTTACCGCTACACCGTATCTGTGGCTGAGCATGCTGCTAGCATGGCTCTTGGGAAGCAAACTTAACCTATTTCCGATTTCCGGCGCATACAGCTTCAGCCGCCTGCCGTCGGCAACCCTGTCGTTTGTTCTGGATTATCTGCACCACTGGGTGCTGCCGTTTGCCTCAATTTTCTTTGTGCAGCTGGGCGGCTGGGCCATCGGCATGCGTAATTTGATAATCTATGAGCTGGACGCCGACTATTCCAAATACCTGCGCGCTCTAGGCGCACCCGACAAGCTGGTGCGCCGCTATGCCTACCGCAATGCCCGCCTGCCGCAGATAACCGGGCTGGCGGTTCAGCTCGGTGTTGTGGTAGTAGGCGCTATTACTACCGAGGTGGTGTTCGGCTACCCGGGTATCGGGCTTATTCTTGCACAGGCAATTCTGGGCCAAGATTATTTTGTTGTACAGGGAGCCTTTCTGATGGTAGTGCTCTGTGTGCTCGGTGCGAATTTCTTTATCGACATCGCCTATATTTTCATCGACCCGCGGGTACGACATTCCATGATAGGAGACTGAGCATGCGCCTGAAAGACAATGATATTCTGCATTACGCTCTGCGCAACCGCAAGCTCCGCATAGGTCTGGCCATTATCGCTTTTTTTATGCTGGTGATGCTGGCCGGGCCCTTATTTGCCCGCTGGGAAGCCCGTGAGCGGGCCGGCTTATATCCTTCAGCCCCGCCCAATAGTACCAACTGGATGGGCACAACCAAAATGAAGGAAGACATCTTCAGCCAATTTATTTTCGGCACGCAGTCCACCTTCTTGATCGGCTTTCTGGCCGGCTGCATCGGAACGACAATAGGCCTGAGCATAGGCTTTTTTGCCGGTTATGTTGGTGGCTGGTTTGATGAGTTACTGATGATGCTTACTAATATCCTGCTGGTGATTCCTTCTATAGCCCTGTTGATCATTCTGGCTGCCTATCTGCCTTACCGCGGGGTGCAGATTCAAAGCGTCATTATCGGCTGCACCGCCTGGCCATGGGTAGCCAGAGCAGTACGCAGCCAGACACTGAGCCTTAAGCAGCGCGGTTTTGTATCACTCGCCCGCATCAGTGGAGTAAGCCCGCTGCGTATTATTTTCGAAGACATCGCACCAAACATGCTCTCGTATGTAGTCATGGTTTTTATTCTGCAATTCGGCGGCGCCATTCTGTATGCGGTTGCGCTCGACTTTATCGGGCTGGGGCCGACCCGCGGCATTTCCCTGGGCCTGATGATGCAGGAAGCCTTTCAGAATAATGCCCTGCAGGTTGGTTACTGGTGGTGGTTTATTCCCTCCGGTCTGAGCATCACCCTCATTGTTTCCGGCCTCTTCTTTTTGAACACCGGACTCGATGAAGTATTTAACCCAAAGCTGAGAGACCAATAAGCCGGCAGCGGCAAGGAAACAATATGTCAGTCGAAGTAGAAAATCTTAAGTTTTATTACCGGACCAGAAAGGGCAGTGTAAAAGCCCTTGATGATGTCAGTTTCAGCATCGCCGATGGCGAGATTCTCGGGATCGCCGGTGAGTCCGGCTGCGGAAAATCCACCCTGTCCAACGGGCTGATACACGTCTGTCCGCCGATGGAGCTGGCCGGCGGCTCGGTGCGACTGGACGGGAAAAACCTGCCCCTGGACAAACCTGATGAAATGAATACATACCGCTTCAGGAACCTGTCGATCATTCCACAATATGCGCTTAACGCCATGAACCCAACCGTTAAGATCGGCCGCTATGTACAGGACCTGATGCAGAGCCGCGGTATAGACTACTCGGCAATTGAAAAGCTTTTTGCCGACCGGCTGCGTTTTGTACGTTTGCCGGAGGGCATTCAAAAGCGCTACCCAATCGAACTGTCCGGCGGCATGAAGCAGCGGGTAGTGATGGTCATATCTACCTTACTGAACCCCAGCCTGCTGCTCTGCGATGAAATAACCAGTGCGCTGGACGTATCCACTCAAAAAGTGGTAAGCGCACTGGTTGCCGCTTTCCGTGACGAGAAAATTGTTAAAAGTGTCAGTTTTGTAACGCACGATGTGCCGGTACTGTACCAGATTGCCGACCGCATCCTTATCATGTACGCCGGTCAGGTGGCAGAGGCCGGCCCTACCGAAGAAATAATCCACGCAGCCAAACACCCCTACACACAGGCTTTGGTAGCGGCCATGCCGGAAATGGCGTCCACCTACCGCCAGAAAAAACATGCCAGCATTCCGGGCAAGCCGCCGGCCTTGCTGGATCCTCCGGAGGGCTGCCGCTTTAAGGAAAGGTGCCCGTACCGCATGCCTTGCTGCGATGAACGGCCGCAAAAACGTCTGGTCGGGAACGGGCATGAAGTGTACTGCTGGAAGGAGGATTTGTAATGTTGCAGGTTGAAGGACTTTCCAAGACGTACAACAAAAGCAGCCGGGCCAGAGTGCGCGCTGTTAACAATGTATCATTTTCGGTAGAAAAAGGCCAGATCGTCTCGCTGATCGGCGAAAGCGGCTCAGGTAAAAGCACTATAGGCAACATGGTACTGCAACTGACCAAACCAAGTTCCGGCCGAATACTGTTTGGTAATCAGGATATTACCCGGCAGCGTTCGCGCAGCAGTTTAAAAGAATATTACCGCAAAGTACAGGGTGTTTTTCAAGATCCTTTCAGCACCTTTAATCCGATTTTCCGGGTTGACCGGGTATTCGCCATCCTGCACCGCGAGTTTTTCCCAAACGAAGCAGCGGAAGCATGGCAACAACGAGTCGAGGCGGCCCTGTTGTCGGTAGGACTCACTCCGGCTGCAGTGTGCGGAGCCTACTGCCACCAACTATCCGGAGGCCAACTTCAGCGTATACTCATCGCCAGAGCCCTGCTGCTGGAGGCGGAATTGCTGGTGGCTGACGAAATTATTTCCATGCTGGACGCCTCCACACGCATTGATGTGCTGAACCTGCTGGGGGAAATGCGCGAACGCGGCTTGTCAATGATGTTCGTTACTCATGACCTGTCTCTGGGCTATTACATCAGCGACCGGGTGATAATCCTGTACAAAGGAGTAATGGTGGAAAGCGGCAATACCCAGACGGTATTTTCCGATCCGCAGCATCCATACAGCCGCTCGCTGCTGGAAGCGGTGCCGCGGCTGGATGTGCGCTGGGATGAGCTGCCGCCGCGGCCGGCATCCCGGCACGAGGCTGCCATGTTTAACCCCGATTGTGACAAAGGCAGCCCGCGCATGGAACAGATAGGCGAGGATCACTGGATTGCTGTCCGTGATTGCCTTCCGGGAACAGAACTATGACAGTCGGCAAGCACAAGCACGCCCGAAGGAGCAGCTGTTGCCGTTCCGGTTTTTGGCTGGCGGCCCTGCTCTGCTGCTGCCTTCCAGCCCTAAGCTCTTGCAGCGGCCGGCAGAAAGAGAAAAGCCTAATGATTGAAGAATCAGGACAAATAAACAGCAGGGGACAGATCCACCTGCCGAAAAGCTGGCCACTGGAACGAATGCAGCAGGAAGCAAGAGAATATTATTTAACATGGTCAGAAAAATATGTGCAGGAACGTAACTTGCCTAAAGGAGAGGGGCGTCAGCTTTTCGTTGACTATCTAGCGGGGCAGCGCGAGAGCCCGGCCTTTACCTGGGGAGACAGGCGCGCACTAACTGTTTCGGAAGCCCATGGTTATGGCATGCTGGCGGTATGCGGTATGGCCGCAATAGATCAAGAATACAAAACGGAATCGGCTCGGGCTGATTTTGACGCCCTGGCCAGACTCTTTCTGAGCTTTCCCAGCAAGGGCGACAAAAGGCTGATGACATGGCAGCTGTTCGGCGATGGCATCGATCCGGCGACTGGCAAAGGCAACAGCAACACCATCCAGCCGGGACAGCGGCAGTTCAGTGCCACTGATGGTGATATGGATATCGCCTATTCATTTTTACTGGCCGACAGTCTCTGGCCCGGCCAGGGGCTGGAGGGGTCATCCTACCGGGAAATGGCGCTCGAGGTAATTTCCGGCTTACGCGAATCGTGCACAAATACGGCCGGTACAGTTTTGTACATCGGCGATTGGGCAGGCAGCGGCAGCAGCCACTCCACTGTAACCCGCAGCAGCGACTTTATGCCGGCCCATCTTAGCGCTTTTGCCGCAGCCGATACCGCCCACTCGGCGCACTGGGAAACCCTGCGCGAGGCTCAGATCAGTCTGGTATTTGCGACCAATGCCGGCCCGGCAGAGAACAGCGGGTTAGTGCCGGATTTTTTCAAAAGCTATAACAAAGCTACAGGTTTTGAACCAGCACGGACCCAGGTTCTGGAGAGTCCGCATGATGGCGACTACAACTGGAACGCCTGCCGAGTTCCCTGGCGGTTGGGTGCAACCTGGCTGGCCGAAGCCGATCCCCGTCTGGAGAAAATCCTGCATGAGGGCACCGTAATGATACGCAAACTAAGCGGCGGCGATCCGTCGCGGATTCCGCCTGGACAGTACCTAAGTTCAGGCCCGGTGAGCCAGCCAATTCCCGGCAGAAACTATAGTGACTATTCTTTTACGGCACCATGGGCACTGGCAGCAGCCTGCACAGCCGGAGCAGAACTATGGACAGAAGCCCTGCTGGACGAACTTGGCAGCTGGCGCACTGAAGGACTGAGCAGCTACTTCGGCGACAGCATTCGGCTGCTGGTATACCTGACACTGGCCGGGGCCTACGGCCACCTGGACGACTAAGCTAGCGCACAACTGAAAAAGCAAACAAACACCACAAGGAGCACAGCATGGAAATAAAAAAAACGGCCGAAAATATCAATCCGGCCGACTTCAGCTTCTCGGCGGATGGTACGGTAGTTATTAAAGAGGACAGCACCCACCGCACCCGCGAACCCTGGCTGATGCTGCTAACCCGGCGTAACCAGGAATTGATAAAAACACTTTGCTGGGGGCTTACCAATAATGGCAGCAGCTTCGCCCGCATCGGCACCCAAGAAGCAGACCTCATAAACGGCTTCGTCCATGAAGATCCCTATAAAGCAGCCGCACTTGGCCAATATATCTTCATAAAATCTGATGATGATTTCTTTAGCACAAGCTGGTATCCGCAATGCCGGAGTGATCAAAAACTGGAAACCCGTTTCGGCTTCGGCACAGTACAGTACAACACTAGCGCTCTTGGTATCGACAGTACACTCAATTGTTTTATTCATCCCGACCAGGACTGCATGCTGCAGCTGCTGACTCTGCAGAACAACAGCAGCAGTACCAGACGCCTGGAATTATTCTCGGTAGTGCCGGTAAACATTGGTGATGCCCGGGATATCGGCTTTTCCGGCTTTAACACTCTGATGCTGGGCGGCAGTTATTTTGACGAAGAGCTGCAGGCTACGGTATTCCGCAACAACTTTGGAGTAGACCTGGACGAAACAGATGAAAAGCTTCGTGGGATGTTTAGTCGCGTGCTGATTCATACAAGCAGCGAAAAACCATGCTCTTATGGCACCCGTTATGAGGATTTTGTCGGTCACTACAGCAATGGGCTGGCGCAGGCGGCAGCCTTGCGGGGCAAGACCCTACCCAGTCGCGAAAGCGAAGACGGCTGTTCTAGTCTTTCCACACTGCACTGCATCATCGAACTGGCCCCAAACGAAACAAGAGACATCGTTTTCTCCTGTCACGCAGCGGAGGCAGGTGATTATTTTTTAAACAAGGCAAAAACAACCAAGCAACAGATACAGGAATTAAAAAATCCTGAGATTGTTAAAAACTTGTTGCGCCAGGAACAACAGGCCTGGCAAAACACGCTATCTGCGTTGCACTTCTGTCTACCTGGCCACGACACGGTTAATCATTCCTTCCGCTGGCTGCAATACCAGTGTATCATGGTCAGCCGCCTGAACAGGATGAAATCGCGCTTTCACTCAGGTTTTGAATATGGGTTCGGCTTCCGTGATATTTTACAGGACATTCTGGCGCTCCTGCCCTATCAGCCAGAAGCCCTGAACGATATTTTGCCCTGGGTAGCCGGTCAAATGTTCAGTGACGGCTCGGTGTACCACAATTTTTACGCTAACAGTAAAGGCAACCGCGAGTTTGTGGCCTGTGACGACGCCTTGTGGTTTATCTATGCGGTCTGTGAATATATCAAGGAAAGCGGTAATTATTCAATTCTGGATGTAATCGCGCCGTATGCCGACCAGCAGGAAGGATTGCCAGTCAAAAACGGCAGTATTATGGAGCATCTGCACACAGCACTGCGGCGTGTTCAGGAACAGGCCTATGACGG
>Ga0180008_1000902_pt1 | contig 21104 bp, 25 predicted proteins | sample MM_PW_MetaG_FD_121121 | JGI IMG/M metagenome (GOLD analysis project Ga0180008, IMG submission 121121) | Groundwater microbial communities from the Aspo Hard Rock Laboratory (HRL) deep subsurface site, Sweden - MM_PW_MetaG | ecosystem: Environmental > Aquatic > Deep subsurface > Groundwater...
CAGGATGCGGAATTTCGCCCCGGGTTCCAGTGGGGGAGCGACCACCACACAGGTGGCGTCGTCGCGTGTGCGGCTCGGATCGTAGCCAAGCCACACCGGGCTGTTGCCGAAAGGCCGATCCAGATCGGGGTCGTAGTCTTCCCATAGCGACAGGTCGGAATAGCAGCGTTCCAGATCCTTGAGGCCGAACGCGCTTTGGCTGCTGTCAATGAACTTGCAGTAGAACAGCTGCTGGAATTTGTCTTCGTCGTACTCCAGCTGCAGCTGCTCGAGGTCGAACAGATCGCAGCCGCCATCGATCGCGTCTTGGATGGTGATGGTCTTGCGCCATTGGCCGTCGGGGCAGAGCGCGCCCTGAGTGTAGGACGCCTCGGTGGGCCAGGTGCCGCCGGCTTTCTTGCCGCGTTTGCTGTTGCGGAATTCCTCGCCCGACCAGAACGGGTACGCCTGGTGCGACACCGCGCTGGGCGTCGAGAAGTAGGTTTTGCGCCACTTCTTGTGGGTGCCCATGGCGCTGGCCACGGTGCTGAGTTTTTCGAAGTCGCGGATCCAGAAGTACTCATCCACGTACACATGGCCATGGTAGCCCTGGGCGGTGCTGCTGTTGGTGCTGAGAAAGCGCAGCTCGGCGCCGTTGCTGAGTGTGATCGGGTTGCCGGTCAGCTCGATGTCGAACCATTGTTTGGCAAACTGGATGATGTAGCTGCGGAAAATTTCCGACTGCGAGCGGCTGGCCGACAGGAACACCTGGTTATCACCAGTGAGTACCGCGTCCATGAACGCTTCGCCGGCGAAGTAGTAGGTCAGACCGACCTGGCGGCTTTTGAGGATGTTGCGGATCCGGCTAGTCAGCGGGTTTTGCTTGGCCGCGAACAGTTCCTGCTGATAGCGGTACATCTTGCTGATGAACTTATCCAGGAAGTCGACTTCGGTCAGCCCGCTGATGTCGTTCTTGGCCTTCTTTTCCTTTTTCCTGTCGCCGCCTTCGCCACGCGAGCGTTTGCGCGGTTCCTGGGGCTCGCCCAGGTCGTTGCCGTTCGATGCCGCCACCGGTGCGGGCTTGGCCGCTTGTTTCAGCAGTCGTTCGCGAACAACGGTCAGTCTGTCCAGTTCGTTGAGGTCGTCTTTGGACAGGCTGCCCACTTTGTCCAGGAGCAGGGTGATTCGCCGTCCGACAGCAGTCAGCGGTTCCTCGTCCGACAGCATGTCTTCCCATCCGCCCTGGCGGATCCAGTAGTAGACGATACGGATGTTGGGCAGGTTGAGCTGCGCCTGAATTTCCTTGGCCTTACAGCGGCGCAGAAACAGGCGTTTGGCGGCTTCTTTAACTTCGGTCGAGTAGTACATGGGCCGCAGTCTATGCGGCGAAAACGCTGGAAACGCGGGGTTAAATTCCGTGATCCGCCTATATCGCGAATATAGGAGAAACGCGCATTTGAACCGTTTGTTTGAGGGCAGACGGCTCCCTATCTTGGCGGCTCATTCAACGATTGAGCGCAGTTATCGCCCATGCCCCGTTCCCTTGTTTCGTTCTGGAAACGTGTCGCAACCAGCGGCATCACCGCCGATGGTCGCGAGATCCTTCCCCAGGAACTGCGCGACATCGCTGAAACCTACAAGCCTTCGAAATACACCGCTGTGATCTGGTGCGAACACCAACGGGCCGAAGGTTCTTTTGGCACTGTTTACGCGGTCCGTCTGGTTGAAGAGGGCGACGACCTGGAGGAAGGGCAAATTGCCCTGGAGGCCCAACTAAAGCCCAACGATCGATTGCTGTACCTGAATGACCAGGGGCAGAAGCTGTTCACCAGCATTGAGATTTGGCCGAATTTTGCGGGTAGCGGCAAATCCTATCTGACCGGCCTTGCGGTCACCGACACCCCTTCGAGTCTGGGCACCCAGGAACTCTATTTCTCGCGCCGAACCAACAAAGCCACGTACTACGCCGCTTCCGTTGAACTGGGCTCCTTTGAGGAGGAGCCCCAAGGCGAGGTGGGCAAGCTGATCGGTTTGCTCTCTGGCTTTTTCAAGCGCTTCGCGGCGGACGCTGAGCCCGCCGAACCCACCACCCCAAATGAGACCAAACCCCCTATGGATGAAGCTACCGCAACGGCCTTAAAAGCCCTGCTGGCTCAACTGCTGATTGTCGCTGCCGGCATTCAGGCCGTGATTGAGCCCGTCGCCGAAGAAGCTCCAGAGCCTGAGGCCGCTCCGATCGATGACGTGCAAGCCGCTGTCGACGACATCGTGACCACCGCCGAGGACGAACGCGAGTTCAGCCGCAAGGGCGGCGCTACGAACAAGGCATTGCTTTCGAGCATGGCTGCACTGCAAAAGCAGTTCACCGCTCTGCAGAACACCTCCGCCGGTCGCCAGTTGCCGCGCAACCCAGGCCCCGTAACCGCTCCACGACGCAAGGTGCTCTGACATGGCCCAGCCATTAAGCGCCCGTGGCGCCAAGCAGTATGCCGAGCTGCAAGAAGCGATCGCCGAAGCATACGGCATCGAAAATTCGACCCGCATGTTCAGTGTGGACCCGACGATTGCCCAGGAACTGAACGACGCTATCACCGCGAAAGCCGACTTCCTGGAGCGTATCAACGTCACCCCGGTCAGCGAGATCAAGGGCGAAAAAGTCTTCATCGGCGTGAATGGTCCGGTCACCGGCCGCACCAACACCAAGACCACCGATCGTGAAGCCAAAGACGCGTCGGCGTTGGACAACAGCACCTATGAGCTGGCTGATACCCAATCGGACGTGGGCCTGCCGTACGCCAAGATCGACGCCTGGGCGAAGTTTCCGGACTTCAAAGAGCGTTATTCCGCTGCAGTGCAAAAGCGCATTGCCCAGGACCGGATCGTTATCGGCTTCCATGGCACCCGCGCCGCACCTCAGACCGACCTGGCGGCGAATCCCAAACTGCAGGACGTGAACAAGGGCTGGCTGCAGCAGTTGCGCGAACAGGCCCCGCAGCAGGTGCTGAAAGAGGGCACCGCCGCTGGCAAAGTTACGTTGGGCACCGGTGGTGACTACGCCAACCTTGACGCTCTGGTGCATGACACCAAGCAGATGGTGGACGAGATCCTGCGCGAGGACGGCGACCTGGTCGCGATCATCGGCACCGACTTGCTCGCCTCTGACAAGGCCAAGCTGTACACCAAACAGGGCGATACGCCGACCGAAAAAGAGCGCATCGAAAACGCCCAGGTCATTGCGACCTACGGTGGTCTGCCGGCGTTCAGTGTGCCGAACTTCCCGGTCAACGCGGTGCTGGTCACCAGTTGGGACAACCTGTCGATCTACTACCAGGACACCAGCTGGCGCAAACAGACGATCGAGAACCCGAAACGCTCCCGCGTCGAGGACTACAACAGCCGCAACGAAGGTTATGTGATCGAGCAGTTGGAAAAGATCGCACTGACCGAAAACGTGGAGCTGCTGGCGTGAGCCTGGCCCTGGCGCATAAGCGCCGCATCCTGGCCCTGGGCAGCGCTGCAGTGGCGGCAATTGCCGCTACTGCAGGCATGGCCTACACCCCGGGCGATGCCTTGAGCAGCCCGGCCAATGCACGCAAGCACCTGCTGCTGCAGGAAGCGGCATTGGACCAGGACCTGGCGCGCATCAGCGCGATCAATGGCCTGGCAGGACGTCAGGCACTCAAGCGCGACGAGCTGCTGCCCAAGTACCAGGAATACGTGCAGCGCTATTGCGAGTCGGGGTTGGTCTTTCCCAATCGTGTCGCGGTGCAGGTGTTGGTCTGGCTGTTCGACACCGCCCAGTTCGAAGACGCCCTGGAGCTGGCCGACGTCCTGATCGAGCAGGGCCAGCAGATGCCGGAGCGCTTTAAGCGCCGCGACATCCAGACCTTTGTCGCTGACGCCGTGTGTGAGTGGGCCTACGCCGAATACAAAGCCAACCGCAGCCCAGAGCCTTATCTCTCCGACCTGCTGCCCCAGGTTGACGGTGAATGGCAACTGACGGAGCAGATCCCAAGCAAGTACCACAAATTGATCGGTATGCGCGCCATGGAAGCCGGGAATTTTGAGGTGGCACTCAAGCATCTGGAGCGGTCAACGGAGCTGTACGCCCAGGCCGGCAACGACACCCGTATCGAAAAGGTCCGCAAGGCCCTGGCAAAACAAGCGGCCGTTACCCCGGCTACCGAATAACCGACTACCCCCCCAGCGGGGACCTGTGGAAGTGAGCCGCCCATTTATGGACCGTCCCACTGAACACAGGCTCCCCGCCCTATTTGAGCGGTCAGCATGAGCTTTTCAGGTAAACCCACCATCCTGGTGGAACTGGCGATCGAGAACGACGGCTTTTGGCCGAACCTCGACGTGGCCGAGTTCCAGAAGGGCTATCGCCTGCCGGCGGAATACCTGGTTGAACTGCTGATTGCTGAGTTGACCATGGCGATGGCCGAGGTCAACAGCGACTTGGCCACGTGCAAAGCGCGTTGGCAGAACCAAGGAGTTACCACCTTGAAATCTGCTGACCCTATGGTGCTGCCCGAGCGCACATTTCAAGCAGCGACGTACAAACGCGCCGTTTACTGCAGGGCAAAAGCCAGCCTGTTACCGCAGTTCGCGACGATCATCCGCCGCGACACTGCTGAGAATCTGGGCAAGGAATTGCCCGACCGCCCGGAAACCTTCCTGGCGTTCAGCCAACAGGCCGTGCGCTCGCTGCAGGGCCGTGGCCGTATCACGGTGGCGTTGCTATGAACAAGCTCCGAGCCCTGACCACCTACCTGATCGGCCTGAATCTGGTGCCTCCCGAGCAGATCGACAGCTGGGCCGAGCAGGTCAACCTCGATTTGATCTGGAAAGACACCACCCAGGGCCTGCACATGGGCGATATGCGTTATCGCGCCGTAGTGGTGATCGAGCGATTCGCCGGCAACCCGGCGCTGTTGATGGCCCTTCTGGGCGGCTGGCTGGAAACCAACGATCCCGATCGGGACGACGATCTGCCGGCGCCGACCTTCGCCGTCGACCAGATCACCCCGGACGAAGCAGATCTGGAATTGACCCTGGAGTTTGTCGAGGCACAGCACTTGGCCGAAGACCCCAACGGTCTGGTCGACGCGTTCGGCAAAAAGTGGGGCCTGGTCACATTCGATCTGTGGACCGCTGAACACGGCGAGGTCCGCGGCGGTGGCGCGTAGCACTTTTGAGCTGGATGTCCGGGGCCACCTGGGCGTTCGCGAGCAACTGGCCCTGCTGAGCCTGCCCCCGCAGCTGCGCCGGCGTTTGCTGAACAACGTCACCAAGCGCGTGCGCACCATGAGCCGTAAGCGGATCCGCGAGCAGCGCAACCTGGACGGCTCGCCTTTTGAGGCGCGCAAGGGCGACGGCAAGGGCAAAAAGAAGATGGAATCCGGCCTGGGCAAGTTGCTCCAGGTCACCAGCGTGAGCGCGGACTCCGCAACCCTGGGATGGCGTAACGGATTAACAGCTTGGGTCGCCGCGCAGCAACACCACGGTGTCAGTGAGCGCCGTACTGCCGCGCAGATGCGCCGGTGGAACAAGGTTCCCGAGGGCCTGGCCGCGACGGACAAACAGGCAAAGCGTCTGCGCCGCCTGGGATTCAAGGTGCGCCAGAAGGGCAAGAAGAGCCTTTCCCGGCCATCGGTGGCATGGATTCAAGAACACGTGAACTACGCCAAGGCGGGCCTGCTGATACGCATCCTGTCCGACGAAAAGGCCGAGGGCAACGGCGCGCAAAGCTGGGAAATCACCCTGCCAAAGCGCCAGTTCCTGGGCGTCAGCTCCGATCGGGATACCAGCCTGCTGGTTAACCAGGTGCTGGAACAAATCCTCAACTCCCCCAAATAACGAGGCACTGCATGGCACTTGGCAAAGTCAGCGTTAACAATCTCAACCTCGGCCAGGGCGCCGTGACCGAGATCGAGCGCTATTTCCTGTTCATCGGCCCCGGCGCAAAGAGCGTCGGTAGCCTGATCGCCCTGAATACCGACAGCGACCTGGATGTCATGTTGGGTCTACCTGTCAGTGATCTGAAAACCCAGGTTGCGGCAGCCAAGGCCAATGGCGGCGACCGCTGGGCCTGTTTGGCGGCTCCGATTGCCGCCGCCGGCAACTGGGCTGATGCCCTTGAAACCGCTCAACAGCAGGGCTTTTCCGTCGAAGCGGTGGTGATCACCACGCCGGTGACAGCAGCAGCGGAATTGTCTGCCATGCATGACGCCGCGATGGCTGTCAGCAACACCTACGGCCGCCGTATGTTTGTGATGGCCAGCACCGTAGGGATTACTGCAGAGCAGACCTGGGCCGACTACTTGGCCCAACAAAAAGCGATCACCAAAGACCTGGCCGCGCCGCGTGTACTGGTTGCACCTCAGTTGCACGGCAATGACCTCGGCGTTCTGGCTGGGCGCCTGGCCAATGCAGCGGTCAGCATCGCTGACAGCCCAATGCGCGTTGCCAGCGGCGCTGTATTGGCCCTTGGCAGCGTGCCCAAGGACAAAGACGGCGTACCGCTGCCGTCTGCGATCCGATCGGAACTCGACAAGGCACGTTTCTCTGTCTCGCAAACCTATCCCGACTACCCGGGTGTGTTTTGGGGCGACGGCAACATGCTCGATGCGCCGGCGAGTGACTTCCAGGTGGTCGAGTACCTGCGTTTGGCCGACAAGGCCGCTCGCCAAGTGCGCCCGCTGCTGATTCTGCGCGTTGCCGATCGCCGCTTGAACAACACGGCCAACAGCATGGCGGCCGCTATCAGCGCGTTAATGAAGCCGCTGCGCGTGATGGCCAAGTCCACAACTTTCGCCGGCCAGGTGTTCCCGGGCGAGATCGAATCCCCGAAAGACGGCGACATCCAGCTGGTCTGGCACACCAAAACCAAGGTGGAGGTGTACATCAAGATCAAGCCCCTCAATTGCCCGAAAGACCTGACGGCGAACATCGCCTTGGACCTTTCCAACGACGATTCGGAGTAATCCCGTATGTCCCGTATTGGCGGTAAAAACTTCGACATCAACCTGGGCGATCTGCAGATCCACGTTGAAAGCTGCACCCTGGACATCACCGATAACACTGCCGTGGCGCAATCCCGGGGTGTGCCCAACGGGCACGTCGACGGCGATGTGTCGTGCAGTGGTGAATTCGAATTCGACACCAGCAACTTCAACCTGTTGATCGAGGCCGCACGCACTGCCGGTAGCTTCCGCCAGTTGGAGCCCTTCGACTCGGTGTTCTTCGCCAAGGCCGGCGACGAAGAGCTGCGCATTGAGGCCTTCGGCTGCAAGTTGAAGGTGTCCAGCCTGCTGAGCGTCGACCCAAAAGGTGGCGAGAAGTCCAAACATAAGGTGCCTTTTGACGTCACCAGCCCGGACTTCATCCGCGTCAACGGCGTGCCGTACCTGGCTGCTGCAGAGATCGAGGACCTGCGCTGATGGTTTGCCCGTTCGATCGCGCCCAGGCCCTGGAACAACGTCAGCGTGACGCGTCGATCGCGGCCGCACTTGCTGCAGCGCGGCCGAGCGGGCCAAGCCTGACCCACTGCAAAGACTGCGATAAGCCGATCCTGGAAAAGCGCCAGGCCCTGGGCGGGATGACTCGCTGTGTTCCATGCCAATCACTTGTTGAGCAAGGACAGCGCCGATGACCGCACGCGCCAAGCCCAAAGGCACCTTGGAAAGCCGCTACGCCGTACTTGAGCACCGCGTCAGCGACCTTGAGTCCCGCCATGAAACCGTGCCGACCCGTGTCACACGTCTGGAAGGTGAATTCGAACATATGGCGGTACAGCTCTCGGATTTGAACGATGGCCAGCGCGAGCTGACCGCCACCGTGTCCGACATCGGTACCAAGGTCACCCGCATGTTGGCGGTACTGACCGTGCTGGGTGTAGTCGCGCAGATGGTCGGGCCGGCGCTGTTGCGGATCCTGTTCCCATGAGCCTGCGTAACAAGATCGCCGCCGGTGGCCTGGTGTTGGCCAGCGCGCCCTTGCTCGTCTTCCTGGGCAACTGGGAAGGGGAGGGTCAAAACGTCGTCTACGCCGATCGCTTGGCCCGTGGCCTGCCAACGGTGTGCAAGGGCATCACCCGTTATACCAGCCCGTACCCCTTGATCGTGGGTGACTACTGGTCGCCGGCGCGCTGCGCCGAGGTGGAGCAACTGGTGGTCGAGAAAGGCCAACTGGCGCTGGCCGACTGCCTGACCAATCCGGCGATCGGGCAGAAGACCTTCGACGCCCTGAGCAGCCATGGCCACAACTTTGGTACGCCCAGCACCTGCGCCAGTCGCGCCGTGGGCTTGATCAATGCCGGCAAGATCGCCGAAGGCTGCAAGGCACTCGCCTGGGGCCCCGACGGCAAGAGCCCGGTGTGGTCGTCGGTCACTGACGCCCAGGGCCGTAAGCGCTTTGTTCCGGGCCTGCACGCTCGCCGGCGCGCCGAAGCGGCCATGTGCGCGGAGGGCTTGTGATGCTGCGCGAGATCCTGTTTCCGCTGCTGCTGTGCGTGGTCGCATTTATCGGCTTCGACATCCTGGAAGGACAGCGCGACACAGCACGCCAGGAACGTGACAACGCCCTGTTCGAAGTGACGGGCCTACGCGAAGCCGCCCGCATTAGCGGCGAAATGCTGGCCAACCGTGACGCGATCGATCTTAAACGAACCCTGGAGCTGGACCATGAACGCGCTTCAAACCTTGAGCTGCAGCGCGCTGTTGACGATCGCCGTCAGCGGCTGCGTATCAACGCCACCTGCAGCGCCGCCGGCACCGAAAAAACCAGCGCCGGCGGCGTGGCTGATGCAAAAACCGCCGAACTCGCAGCAGACGCTCGACCGGATTATTTCACCCTCAGAGATCAGCTTTCCCTCAGTAAGCAAATGATCCTGGGCCTGCAGGACTACGTGCACCAGGTGTGCCTGCGCTGACCCGAAACCGCCTTTAAAAAAACCACCACAACGGATACGAACAATGAGCCAGACCCAAGCCCGCGAAATCACCCTGGAAATCGGCACCAAGGAATTCACCTTCACCCTGACGCCCCAGGACGTGACCAAGTACTTCAACGCCATGACCGCCAATAACAAGGTCGCACCGTCTTTCAACCTGCTGAGCAGCACCGTGCTGCCGGCTGAAAAAGCCGGTCTGCGTGAGCTGCTGGCCAACCCGGTGATGACTATGCAGGTGGCCGGCGCGCTCCTCGAGGAGTACGCGCCCGACGTCGAGATCATCGTAAAAAAGCCCTTGAGCACGCTGACCGCCTGACCGAAGACGGCCTGGGCCAGTTACTGGCCTTGACCAACCGTTGGCTACCAGGCGCCGAGCCCAGCATTGAAAGCATGGGCACGGCCAAGTGGCTGGAAGACGAACACTGGAAACGCATGGAATTTGCCGTTGCAAGCGGCATTGCCCGTGCGTTGAACGGATAGGAACCACATGGCCGATCGTAGCGCCCGCCTGGACTTCATCCTGGCCCTGACCGATAAGGTCACTGCGCCCCTGGGCAAGGTGAAGATGGGCTTTTCTGAGCTGACCGAGCAAAGCGAAAAGAACATCAAGACCATGGGCATGGGCCTGGCCGGTGTTACGGGCGCTTTTGTCGGCATCAACGAATCACTGCAGCCCGCGCTGGAGATGAACCGCGCCCTGGGCGAGGTTAAATCCCTGGGTGTGGCCGAAGATGCGCTGACGGCTTTGAATCAGAAGGCCCTCGATTTCTCGGTGAACTATGGCGAGAACGCCCGGGATTTTGTCGCGTCGGCCTACAGCATTGAGGGCGCCATTAAGGGCCTGACGGGCAGTCAGCTGGCAACCTTCACGAACACAAGCAACCTGTTGGCCAAGGCCACCAAATCCGACGCCGAGACCATGGGCGCCTACGTGGGCACCATGTACAACCTGTTCAAAGGCCAGGCTGACGCCATGGGCAAGGGCGAATGGGTTGAAAAACTCGGTGGGCAGACTGCCCTGGCTGCGCAGCTGTTCCGCACCGACGGCGCCCAGCTCAAGGACGCCTTTAAGGAAGTAGGTTCCATCGCGACCGCTGCCGGCGTCGATATTGCTGAGCAGTTCGCGGTAATCGGTTCGCTGAGCAGCACCATGGAAGGCGGCGACGCCGGCGGGCGCTACAAGGCGTTCTTCGAGAACATGGGCGCTGCGTCCGAAAAAATGGGCCTGAAGTTCACCGACTCCAACGGCAAAGCGCTGCCCATGCTGCAGATCATGGATAAGCTGCAGGGCAAACTGGGCGATCTGACCAGCGCGTCGGCCAGCGCTAAACTGATGGAAGCGTTCGGCGGAGAGGGAGCCCAGGTGATCAGCTCCCTGGCCAAGGACACCGATCGCCTACGCAACGGCATGGACAAGCTAGGCAAGGTGCGCGGCCTTGAGGACGCGCAGAACATGGCCATGGCCATGGTCGACCCGTGGCAACAGTTCGGGGCAGCGGTAGAAGCGCTGCGCATCGCCTTTGGCCAAGCGCTTATTCCGATCCTGACGCCGTTGATGGCCAAGCTGTCGGGTATCGCCGGCACCATGACCCGCTGGACGCAGATGTTCCCCAACATTGCCCGGGTGATCGGCATCGTCACGCTGACGATCCTGGCTCTGATCGCTGTCATGTCCTTGCTGACCTTCGCGGTGGGCGCCGGCCGTATGGCCTGGCTGGCCATGGTGACGGTCTGGAAAGTGGTGCAGATGATCAGCCTTCGGACCACCGCCGTGTTCCTGATGCAGAAGCTGATCATGCTGACCTATATCACCGTGGTTTACGGCCTGACCGCCGTGCTTGGGCTGGTTCGCGGCGTAATGATGTTGTGGCAGGGCGCGATCTGGCTGGTCAACGCGGCGCTGCTGGCCAACCCGGTCGCCTGGATTGTTATCGGCGTTATGGCCCTGATCGCGGCAGTGATCGCAGCCGTCGTGTACTGGGACGAGTGGACGGCCGCGCTGATGAACAGCGAGGCGTTCAAGTGGGTCAGCGACCAGTTGACCGCGCTGTCTGAGTGGTTCGCCTCGATGGGCGGCTGGTCAGGGATGGCCAAGGCCGCATGGGACGGGATCGTGGCGATCTTTCATACGGCCATCAACAGCCTGATCGAGATGCTGAACAAGATCCCCGGCGTCGAAATTGAAACCCGCTTTGGCGCCATGCCCGAGGTGCCCGGTACCGACATCGGCATTAACACCATGGACAGCGCTGCAGCGGCGCAGCGGGCCCAACAGACCATCAACGCGGCCATTCCAAGCCTATCGCCGGCGCGGCCCAACGCCGTGCCCCAGGGCGGACTGCTGACCAGCATCCAGAATAACAACAGCAGCCAGAACAAGGGCATGCACGTGGAGAAAGTCGAGATCCACAACAGCAAGCCTATGACCTCCCTGGAGATGGAAAACATGGTCGCCATGTCGGTGGGCGGATGAGCGAATACATCGATCTTCTGATTGTCGGCAATGACCTGGTGCTGGATCCGTCGCGTCAGCCGCTGCTGATCGATGACCGGGCCAGCATCGCCCAGGACATCGCCCACATGATCCGCGACAGCGGCCTGCTGGTCACCCTGGTGGCCGAGCGCGACCGGCTCAAGCAACGCGACTGTATCCAACAACTGGAACTGCTGGTGGAGGCCGACGAACGCCTGGTACCGGGCACGGCGCAGATCACCCAGCTGCAGCCAGGCCAGTACCTGGTCACGGCGACAACCCTGAAATTCGGCGATATAGAGGTGGATTTGTGAGCGACGTAGATTTCAAGCAGGCGCTGGCCGACGCTGGCATTCCCACGACCGAGGCGGGGCTCCTGCAGGCGTGGGAAAAAGAGGTAGCCGCCCAGGGCAGCAAATTGAGCAACACCAGTGCCTATTCGCCGTTCTGGCGTGTGGTGCGCGCCCTGGTGACCAAGCCGGTGCTGTGGATCCTGGAATTTTTCGTGGCTACGGTGCTGCCCAACTTTTTCGTCAAGACCGCTGTAGACGCCTGGCTCGATATGCTGGCCTGGGCTGTCAACGTCGAGCGTAAGGGCGCGACCAAGGCCAAGGGGTTTTTGCTGTTCACCCGCGAAGCTGCCGGCGGCGCCCTGGAAGTACCGGCCGGGACATTGGTGCAATCTGCCCCGATTAACGGCCATGTTTACCAGGTAGTGACCACGGCGGTGGGCATTTTCGCTGACGGACTGATGCAGCAGCAGATCCCGGTCGAAGCGGTCGAGGCCGGCGCCGGTTTCAATTTGGCCCCGGGTTACTACGCGATTCTTCCCGTTCCGGTACCGGGCATTGCCCAGGTTGTGAATAGCGACGGTTGGTTGACCACACCTGGTGCCGATCCTGAGCCCAACGACGAGTTGCGCTTGCGCACCCGCAACCAGTTTTCAGCGGTCAACCAGTGGCACACCGATGCGGTATACCGCGCCATGATCGCCGCCTTTCCTGGTGTGCGCCCCGATGGTGTGTATTTCGAACATGGCGCACCACGTGGCCCAGGCAGCGCCAATGCCTATGTGCTGTTTGAAGCGGACGTGCCGGCGGCGACCTACCTGGAGCAAATCAACGCGCATATTCGCGACCAAGGCAACCATGGCCACGGCGATGACTTATTGGTGATGGTCATGCCGGAAACCCAGCACGCGCTGCAGTTGGATATCTGGCCGCGCTCCACCCTGACCGTCGAGCAGCGTGAAGCACTCAGGGAAAACGCCGAGCTGTTCGTCCGCGCAGCCTTTCGAGAAAGCACTGCCAGCGACTTCCAACCGACGCTGACCTACCCCCAGTCGCGCTTTTCATTCAGCCGCCTGGGCGAAGAGCTTCATCAGCAGTTTGCGGGGATCGATTCTTTGCGGTTCGCCACGGCCGACATCATCAGCGAGCTGAACATTCCGCGGATCCAGACCTTGGAGGTACTGCTGCATGATTAAGATCGAACTGCCTTTCTGGCTCGATGGCGCCGAGCTGACCAAGCTCAAGGCGGCGGCTCAGTCCTGGTGGGAAAGGGTCGAGGGCTGGTTGCGCTGGCCGTTACTGCAGATGGATGCCGATACCTGCCATATCAGCGTGCTGGAGCTGCTGGCCTGGCAGCGCGATATAACCCGCTTCAAGGGCGAGCCGGAAAGTCTGTTTCGCCTGCGCGTGAAATACGCGTTCATCAACGCGGTGGACGCGGGCAGCACCGCCGGCATGAAACGCATTCTGCAGCGCCTTGGGGTTGGCTACGTCGAGATTGACGAGCGTATGGCCGGCCGGGATTGGGACGTGGTGCTGCTGCGTTTTTCCGACTCGCAGCTCTCGCAGAACCCAGAGCTATTGCGCGTGCTGATCCAGCACTACGGGCGCACCTGCCGCCGGTATGACTTCATCACCTTAACGCCGGTGGCCGTCCATGCCGCCACCGTTCACTTCAATGACGATCAGCAAACGCTGGTTGCCTATCTGTAGGAACCCTTCCATGGCCAACATCACCCTCGCAGGCGAAAGCCTTATTGCCCGCCAGCAGGGCGCCAAGCAACCCCTGGTTATCAGTCGATTCATCTTTGCCAATGTGCCCGGGCTGAACCCGCAGGCGCCTGTTGACCGTGCTGCAGGTAAGCCACCGGCGGGCCAGATCGTGCACGTGTACCAGATGCCGGCGGAAAACGCCGGCTACGTGAACCCCAACCAGGTGGTGTACAGCTGCCAGTTGGGCTCCGACCTGGGTGACTGGGATTTCAACTGGATAGGCCTGGAGAGCGACGGCGGCGTGTTGTTTGCGGTGGCGTACGTTCCGCTGCAGCAAAAGCGCCGGTATATCCCGCCGCACCAGGTGGGGAACAACATCACGCGCAACTTCCTGGTGGCTTTCGACGGTGCCCAGGCGCTGACCAATATCAGTATCGATGCCAGCACCTGGCAGCACGACTTTACGGTACGCCTGGCGGGGATTGATGAGCGCGAGCGTCTGAGCAATCGTGACATTTTTGGCCGAGCCTGTTTTTTTGGCGCCGGCCTGCAGTTGGACAAATCGGGGGCCACTTACTTGCTGAATGGCGGTACTGCCTACATTGAGGGCGTGCGCCTCTACAATCCCGCGACGACCGCTGTGACCCCGACGAGCTTCCCGACCACCGCCTGGCTGGATGTCGTGTTGCAGCGGGAACTCAGTGATCTGGTCGTAAGTTGGAAACTGGTATTTGCCGCTGCCCAATCCGATTACACCGACAGCGCCGGCGCTCGTCATTACTGCGTGCCGCTGGCGCAGTTGTCTGCATCTGGGGCCATTACTGACCTGCGCAAGGTCGAGCCAATCGACGGGCCGCTGGTGGAGCACTTCGCCGCTCGATCAGGGGACTACTCCAAACTGCGCGCACGGGCTACCACCAAGGATGACGTGGGGTTGGGCAAGCTTCCCAACGCCATCAGTGATGATCCAGCCTCAGATAGCAGTGAGGTACTGGCCAGTACCAAGGCGTTAAAAAACGCCATGGAAACTCTCAACCTTGGCACGGCAGAGGGCCCGTACACACTGGTCAAGGTCAATGAGCGCGGCCAAGTCGTCTCCGGCAGCAAACCCAAGAAAATTCGTGAACTGGGAGTCCTGGACGCTTTGATTCCGGGTGACTTCGGTAGTCCGATCGCCGCTACAAGCCGGCATTTTCGTATTTCTTCAGAGATCGAACCACCGACGACGCATTGGAATTCCCTGGTTAACGAAGGCCTGCATTACAAGCTTATCCACGGCACAAACCCAGGCGGGCCAGGCGATGACCAGTATTACTACTGCCGTGTGTACGTTCGCGGCAACGTGTCAGAGTCGGGTATCACCGTGGTGCAGCAATTTGCTGAGCCCTACGCAACGCCGGTGTATGCGGGGAAGTCCTGGTGGCGAGGGAAAAACGATACCTGGGCCCCTTGGGTTGAATCGCTGGACAGCGGGCGTTTAGGGACTATCCCCGAAATGGTCAGCGGTGGCGCGCCGCACAAAATGCCCACCTTTGACACCCTGCTGAACGGCCTGCTGGGCTCCACCAGCGCCAGCCACCTGATGATTCCAGCGCGGGGGGCGGATAACCGTATGCGCTTCAAGCTGGTGCAGATGGGCAAGACAGCCAATGTCCCTTCGGACGGCTCCATCAACGTGACGTTCCCTCTGCAGTTCTCCGGTGAGCCCGTGGTTATCGGCAACATGACGTACCCGACGTTCAGCAATTTGCGCACTAGTAACTTCACGCCGATCGGCGTCACCAGCACCGGTTTTACCGTGGAAAACCAAGCCATTATCGAATCCACCTCACTCAACGTCGGGCCGGCCTACTGGCTGGCGATCGGCGATCCGATTTAAGGAACCCTCATGTACGCCACTTGGATTGAAAAGGACCAGCGTTTTGGTTTTCGCCTGAATGAGGGGGCTCACAAGATCACCGAAGAAGAGCGCGACAGTTTGTTAGCGGCCGAGGCGGCAGGTATGCAATTAGCCCCGGCTCCGTTGACGGGCCGTCCGGTCGTGGTGCCTGCGACGGGGAGCGCGGATGACCCCGCTAAAGAAATCAAAAAGCTGCACCAGCGCGTTACCAGTGAGATCAACCGCGAATGTGAAGCGTCGATCACCGGCGGGTTTTGGTCCAATGCCCTGGGCGCCCGACACCTTTATAGCAGCCAGCAGGCTGACCAGATCAATCTGGCCGGCGCCGTGTCGCTTGGAAAAAGTGTGGAGTATCCCTGCCGGGACGTGTGGGCCGTAAAAGCGTATGTGCTGCACTCGGCACAACAGCTGCGCAAAGTTAGCGATGAGTTTGTGCTGTACAAAATGCAGTTGCTGCAGCGCGCGGATGAACTGAAACAACGAGCCGATGAGGCCCTGGACAAAGGCGATCGGCTCGCGCTGCAGGCCATCAAATGGGAGCAGCCAGCCTTATGACTTGGGCACCTATCAATATGCGTTGGCCAGAACAGTCGACCCGCTGGATGGAGGAACTGGCAGTTGCGCAAGGTCTTGCCGGCGGTGAGCTGGCCAACACCAGCCAGCGCCTGGCCGGCCTTGAGGGCATGACTAGCACCAACCCGGGGCCGGTGGGGGATGCCGCCAAAGGCGCGATCGAGGCGGGGCGTGCGGCATTGGCTGGGCAAATGGGCGAAACGCCGGCGTGCCTGACGGTGACCCCATTTCAAAGCGGTGTAGGGCAGGGCCGTGGCCACCAGCGTTTTCTGTCTGCGCCGAACTTGCTGCAGCAACTGGCTGCCAAACTGGTCGACGCCAGCGACAGTGGCCGGCCGGCTGGTCCTCAATACGCGCTGTCGATCATGTTCCTGGGCACGCGCCTGGATCAGTTCGCCGAGACCCTGGCGCGCTTCAATGCCCTGCTGCCGATCCCTGACCTGGTGCGCGCTGAACGTCGGGCGCGCAACCTGTCGCGGCTGGAGGCCGAAAAGTGGGAGATCCCCAGCGCCGGGCCTTTGCCGCGCTGGTCTACGCTGCCACTGGAGCGCTGCACGCTGGTCAAAGCGGCCAAGCAATCCATGGCCGGCCAGATTGCGGTCCTGGAAAGCTACGCGGCCGACAGCTCGCCCATGGGCGACCTGGCTGCACTCGCGGGGCGTAAGGCTGCCCAGCAGCAGGACCGCGATAAACAGCTGAATGACTTGAAAGCCTTGCTGGCAGACGGCAACGCCGATCACAGCATGCGTGCGCGAGTCCTGGGCCCAGGTGATAACAACGAGTTACGCCGTGCCTTACTGCAGGGTGATGCACCGGGTCATGAGTGGGTGCTGTGCGCCGGCGTGCTGTTGGTAGGTTCGCGGGACGGACTGAGCTTTGTCCGGGAGCTGGTCGGCCTATGACGCTATTACTCGACGGCCAACAGATCCTGGGCAAACGCCTGAAAATCACGGCCAACCTGCGTATCGAAAGCGATGATCTGTCGGGCCAGACCAGCAACAGCCAGACCGCGCACAAGGGCTTCAAACCCAAGACCCTGACGGTCTCGCTGATGATCCCCTTCGTTGACCAGGTGCAACTGCACAGCGTGATGCGCTTAGCCGAGGCCACGGCCGGCGGTGGTCAACTCAAGATGTACCGCATCGTCAACGATACCGCCGCCGCGTTCGGGATCCGTGAAGTGCAGTTCTCCGACGGTGTGAGCGCCCGGGAAGACGACACGCTGAACGCCTGGCTGGTTCAGTTCACCCTATCTGAAAAGTTATCCAACCCTGAGCGCGTGGAAAATCGCCGCGCTGGCAACGGCGTTACCTCGCAATCCGGCCCGGGCTCTGCGGTCGGCGGCGGCGCCGCTGGCGGGGGGGACGGTACCGGAAACCCCGAGGAACTGAGCGGTTTTGAACGGACCTTGAAAAAGGTCGACGACTGGCTGGCACCCACACCATGAAACTGCACAAGGTACTGACGATCGGCGGCACGCCTTACCCGCTGATCAAGGATGAAGTTCGGCTGGACATTAAAAGCCCCGGCCGGGCGACCTTCACCATCCAGGCCGGCGCCCCAGTCAAAGGCCTGGTGATGCTCGATGTCGGCTACAACGACGGCCCGCTGCAGCGCCACTTCATTGGATTTGTCGAACGCTCGACCGCAGTCAACAGCGTGCAGCAGATCCTGGTCTGCCGCGAACTGGCGGCGATCCTATCGCAGCCTATGCCGTTGAACCTGCGCCACGTCGACCTGCAGGGCGTGCTGGCCGAGGTCAGCGACAAGACCGGGCTGCGCTTCCGGGTGCCGGACAAGGCTTACGCCAAGGTGAGGGCGCCATTTTTCTACAACCTGTCTGCCGGCTACCTGGCGATGGACAGCCTGGCCAGCGTTTTCAGCATCCCCGACTTTATCTGGCAGCAGCAGGGCGACGGCGAAGTGTTTGTGGGCAGTTGGGCCGACAGCTTCTTTGGCGTCCGCTCGCCGCTGCAGCTGCCGGTCGAACTGTTCGAAGGCTACCAAGGCAACCAGAGCGCAATGATCGCGGCCCTTCCAGGGCTACGACCAGGTGCAACTATCAACCAGGGCGAGAGGATCACCAGCGTGACCCTTGCCGGCAATCAAATGGCGATCAAATGGACGACGCAATCCGTCGCAGTGTAGAGCGGCAATTCCCCGAACTGACCGGTGGCTACCACCTGCCACGCTTTGGCCGAGTTGTGGCCGTGCCTGATGCGCCGGCCGCGCCTGGCCTGTGCGACGACTTCCGACCGCGCTTTGGCGTCGACGTGGAAGTGTTGCTGCCCGATGGCGAGCCAGATCCCGCGCTGCCGATCCTTACCGGCCTACCGCTGCCGGCGCCGATGGGCGGGCAGGAGGCGGGTATGTTTGGCTTCCCCGAAGAGGGCACCACAGTGGTGGTCAGCTTTGCCTACGGCCTGCCGCACAAGCCTTTTATTACGCAGATCCTGCCGCACGGCCTGAGCCTGCCCCGGGTACCTAAGGGTGACCAGGTGTGGCAGCACAGCGAGGCCTGCCAGCAGCGCGTCGACGCCGACGGCAACTGGCTGCGCCAAACCGACGGCAAGATCCAGGACAAGTCGATCGAACGGGAAGTGGAGGCGATGCAGAACACTGAGAGCTTCCAGAGCCACACCAGGACGGTGGATGACCATTCCACCGAGTCAGTGGGAGGGATCAAGACGCTGGAGGCCCTCGGCGCACTCAAGCTGCTATCGGGCGGATCTGCGAGCCTAGCGGCGGTGGATGATCTGCACCAGGCGACCGGGCGGGACTTGAATCTGGTGGTGGGGCAGAAGCACAACGCCACGGTGGGTGGCGACATGATGGAAAGGATCGAAGGGCTGCGTAAAAGCATGACGGCGGTCAGTCAGCAACTGCAGGCACCGAAGAGTTGGATCGGCTCAGGTAGCGTGAACCTATTCCAAGTGGTGTGCGACATACTTGATTTACTGCAGCAGATGAACACTCAACTGGCTGCTCATACCCACTCCACGGGGCCAGCCCCGAGCCCAATTGATGTTGCTGGATTTAAGGCGAAAAGTCTGCAATCAATGGAAATGGCTATAAAGCTGAAGTCAATCACCCTCTAAACGTGTTCAAGAAGTAAAAAGGCCCGCATTGCGGGCCTTCCTTCATTTCGAACATTCTCCAACGCGTTGCAGGACGCCATTATCATCTGTTTCATATTTTCCACCAGGAGCGCTAAGTTTACCGCCGCACTTGGGGCAAGGCTGCTTGTGAGTAATTTCAGGGGCATCCAGCGTGAGCTTACCTGCTACCTCAGTGCTTGCTTCTATACCGCAGTCTTCACAGTTGAATTTGATCGTGGTCGCCATGACTCATTCCTTTTCGAGTTAGATCGGTTAATTAGACGGATTATGGCATAAAGCTATGCTGCGCGCGTGCTATGCACTGCTCTTAACGAAGCACCCTCCTTACTTACGATTTGGCGAGGGTATCCAGTTACTAATAATTTGCTGCGCAGGAATCATTGAAAAAACCCACTCCCTCCCATTTTTCTTCTTTTGGAATAGCTTTAGATCCACCAGCCCATTCAGCACCGCGTTTGCTGTATTGTAAGAGCAGTCAAGATTGTCTTTAACATTTGCAGCAGTAAAAGCAGTTGCCTGGCCACTTTTTGCAACCTGTAGAACTGTTTTCTGCTTATCATTTAACTTTCCATACAAGCCTGTTTGAAATAGAAAAGAGTTAAATGCCTCAATGCCTTTTATGGTTTTTTCATAGGCGCTTTTGAATTCCGCAATCGCTCTAATTATTGTTCTTGATTGATAGTCAACAAAATATGTGAGATCCATATCATCAGTCTCGGTGTAAAGATAGCTTTTGCCATATTGAATGGGTGCCGACTTCAACAGCGTGCTGATAGCAATGAATCTAAATGCCGCAAAATCATGCTTAAACAAGTACCAATAAAACAAAGAGCGAGCAACCCTACCATTTCCATCATGAAACGGGTGTTCAAAGCCGATCGCGAAGTGTAGAACTATCGCTTTAACCAACGGATGTATGTAGTTTTTATTTTGTACATCACTGTGATTGGTATTTACCCACTCAGCGAGCGCATTTAAGCGTGTCTCCAATCCCTCAGCCGGCGGTGGGGTGTGCACGACGTTTCCATCACCGTCTTCTACAACGACGTCATTAGTTACTCGGAAAGCGCCCGGGTGGTATCTGTCGTCATCAATACCCTCAACGCCTACTTGATGCAGCTCGGCAATCAGCTCAGCTGAAAGGTTATCCTCCCGGCATCTCCAGGCACATTGCATCATCTGAAAGTTACCGATGATCATTTTTTCATCCGGGGTTCTAGGCCCACGCTTACGCTTTAATAAGTCTTTTGCTACCTTCGTAGTAGTTGCAGCCCCTTCCAGTTGGCTGCTACTTATGGCCTCATCTTCAATCAAGTCATTTAGCAGATACGCCATGTGTTTCTGCTCACCAATTTTGCTGCTCATCCACTCCAGCGCTGCACCAGTAGTATGTCGATCACTTTCTGAAATCGCCATTTGTATAGCTGGTGTCAATAAAAGCATGCAGTTTTTTTGCGGTGACCCTAGTTTCACCGTTTCACTTAACTGGCGCAGCCGAGCGGTTTTTACCACCGACCATACTAACCCATGGTCAAGGTCTTCTGGGATTCTGAACCGTAGCTTGTCGAAGTGTAAATAACGTCCTTTGTCATCAAGTGGAGTGCTGAAATCAAGGTATTCCCCGGTCTTGGCAGAGTGATCCCTGATGATGGTCTCGAAGGGACTGAAATTAACGGGTGGGGGCAGCTTGATCATGATCGTCTCAAAAATGTCGTGCTTTGAGTCAGCGTACACCATCGGTTTCAAGCTGTCTCAGAAATCTAATAAATTGAGTTTTGCATGTTGCCCAGTTTGTGATTGCGAGGATCGCGCTTTAGGCATCGATAGGCGGAAACGTCCGTCCGATGAAAAAATCGGCTGAAAAAGCACTTATCCCCCTCCCGCCGACGGGCTTTGTGTCCCTTTTTTGTGCAAACGGGTAGTGGGGTGCAAACGGTGCCCCAGCTCAAGCCCGCTGCGGGCTCTAGGGGAGGTTTCGCAATTGCACAGAGTGCAAGGCTTTGCAAAAAAGTGCAGTGGCCTTGCACATACGCCACAAGGCGGTAGGGGAGTGGTCACGCAGACGAGGTGCCCGGTTTACGGGGGCTATGGCTGTGAAAAC
>Ga0180008_1000903_pt1 | contig 21096 bp, 15 predicted proteins | sample MM_PW_MetaG_FD_121121 | JGI IMG/M metagenome (GOLD analysis project Ga0180008, IMG submission 121121) | Groundwater microbial communities from the Aspo Hard Rock Laboratory (HRL) deep subsurface site, Sweden - MM_PW_MetaG | ecosystem: Environmental > Aquatic > Deep subsurface > Groundwater...
CGTATGAAAACAAAGATAGATACATTAATTGACAAAATAATTAAAACACAACAAATTGGTAACACAAATTAACAACTATTCTACTAAATGTTTCGGTAACATTTTTAAATGAGCTATAGCGTTCAGACGGACGTTAGCCGGAAGTCTTTTCTCAATAGGCACCGTGGAAGGGGTTTAGCATCCGGCAATTAAGGCGGAGGTTTGCAGGTGGTCTTTCTCTGCAGGCATCGTGGAAGGGATTTCGCCACCGGCAATTCAGGCGAACGTTTGTCGTCGCCTTCCTGGCGACGACTGCACTCGGAAAGAATGAAAAAAATGCGGCATCCTGCCATTTTTTCATCCTTTACGCCGCGCTGAATTACCTTGGCGGCGAAACCCTTCCACTTCAGCAAGAGAAAGTAACACAACTACTTAACCGCCGCTGTGATTACCGCTGCGAAGCCCTCCCTCTTGGTCATAGAAAAAAAGAAACCAAATAAACAGTCGCCTCGCTGAGTAACTTTCGTTATAACCTTGTACTTAATCTGTCAAAAGAATTACACAGAAGTCACTGCTCTGAATTGTCGGCGAAACCCCTCCCACTTAGTTATTGAAAATAATACAAACAATCGCTCTGAGTTCAGTATATTTCTTGCGCTTAGTAGTACGAATTTTAAATATCTGCACCGCAAAATGAAAAAATCGAAGATAATCTAAAAAAATTGGTAAATTTCCCGCCGTCATCCCCATTAGCGTTCATTCGCGTCCATTAGCGGTTTTCTTTTGGTTTTCACCGCGAATAAACGCTAATGTACGCGAATATCTCTGTGATCTCTGGTGTCCTATGTGGCTTTCTTTTTTAGTATATTCCAAATAAGGAGCGGTCGTTTCATTCCTAATTATACTGCTGCGTAGTTAATAATGAATTTCATTACTAATCAGATTGAAAAATGATTGCTGACGTATTGGGAGAGATACATCCTGTTAAATATGACGAATTTCGAAAAAATGCAAAAAATTGGATTTTTTTTGAACTCAAACATTACCAATGTACATCGCTTTCTCTTAAATTAGGTAATTTTTTTTATTGACATTATTGGAAACGCGTATTATAATTGATTGTTGTGTCGATTCTATGAAGTACTATTCGTTCAAAATACTACATTTGGTGATTGTTTATGTGCGGCAATAATTGATGCAAATATTGGTGAAATTTTAAATAATATTTAATTACAATAACCGCACCCGAAAAAAACTCGCCAGAAGGATAAAGAATGCCGGAAATAAGCAGATTTTTAGGAATCGTAATATATATGCTCTATAACGACCATAAACCACCACATTTTCATGCTGAGTATGGGGAATACAAAATTCCACCACTGGAGTAGAAAATGCTTGAAGTAGTTGAGGCAAAATATCTGGGAGATTACAAAATCAGAATTACATTTAATAACAATGAAAGCGGCGAAGTGGATTTAAAAAATGATTTGTGGGGAACAGTTTTTGAACCGTTAAAAAATAAAAAATATTTTTCTGAGTTTAAAGTATCAAAAACCCTGGGTACAATAGTTTGGAAAAATGATGCAGATTTAGCACCGGAATTTTTGTATGAAAAAATAAGTAATAAGAACTCGTTAGTTTAGTAGTATAAAATCTCCCCCCGTAAAAAGAGCATTTTCCAGAATTCGGGGTACTGGTAATACCAGAGCCGCGGTTACCGCCCATAATTGTTTTTTCAGCACTTGCATTGTAACAGCCGCCGCCGCCAACAATTAATACATCGAGTACTCCGCTTCCTGCTACAGTAAGTGTTTTTGTGCCTGTATTTGTAAAAACATTATATTTATAAATACCGATTACGAAACTCACCCACTTGTTCATACAAAATAAGATTGTTACTATCAAATCAGTCGCTCTAAATTCATTGTAGTCTTTGCAATTAGTAATTAGAATTTAAAATATCTTCACCGCAAAATGATAAATGCGCTTATAATCTAAAAAAGCTTAAATTATCCGCCGTCATCCCCATTAGCGTTCATTCGCGTCCATTCGCGGTTTTCTTTTGGTTTTAACCAGGAATAAGCGCTACTGAACGCGAATATTCCAGAGCCGATTGTAGATGACACGGAGAAAAATTTCCTCCATGACATCTGTCCGCTGTCATCTGGCTACTTAATGTTTGAAAAATTAAACTTCGTACTATTCTATCTACGATTTTTATCCGCAGATGTCTGAAAAAAAATTTTAATACACATACCGAATGATAACAATACCCGAACCGCCGTCACCGCCTTTATTGTTTGCATTGTAGTGAGAACCGCCGCCGCCCCCGCCGCCGGTGTTTGCGCCAGCGTCGCCTCCTGGTGTGTTACACTGGGTTACTGCTGCACCACCGCCGCCGGGCTGGCCATTATTATATCCCGCTCCGCCTGTGGTGACACCAACAGCACCGCCGCCGCCGCCGCCAATACCACCGTTGCCGCCGGGGCTGACAGAATATGCAGCCCCGCCGCCGCCGCCTGCCCAGTATAAGTCATATCCTAAAATTGCATTTAATATGCCAGCTCCGCCGTGCGGTGTTGCCGTTGCATCTGTGCCCTGAGCGCCTGCGCCGCCGCCGCCGCCGCTATAGTAACTTCCTCCTCCATTGCCGCCTCTATTACCCTGACCGGCAGTACCCGCACCGCCGCCAGTCCCGGTGGGTGTGCCGTATCCACTGGCGCCGCCGCCTGATCCGCCGGCTGAACCGAGCTGTAAAGTAAGATCAGTTCCTGTTCCGCCGGCACCTCCGCCTATTGCTATGAAACTGCCGAATGAAGAATTTCCGCCATTTTTTGCAGGTTTTGTCATTGGATTCGCTGTAGGCTGACCTTCGGTACCGCCTGCAGGAGCACCCGCCCCTCCGGCTCCTACAATGACAGTCACAGAGGTTCCTGCCGCAATGCCTGTATATGCGGCTTGATATATCACCCCGCCGCCACCGCCGCCGCCGCCCATAGTACAGCCTCCTCCTCCTCCTCCGGCAACAATTAATACGTCGAGTACTCCGCTACCGGTTATAGTAAGTGTATTTGTGCCTGCATTTGTAAAAACATGATATTTGTAAATGCCGATTGTATATGAGTAATCACCGCCCATGGCCCACGAGCGCCATTTAGCGTACATTGTTACATTGCTCGCGGGCATAGTAAACGTACTGTCAGGTAAATAATCCTGCCCTGAGCCGTCCTGACGGGTGTTCCAGGCGTAAAGCCATTCACCGGCAGTCGTTATCATATTGCCGGGGTTGCTTAACAGCGTAACCTCAGCACCGGTTTTGTAATACGTAGGTGGAGCAGGTACATCTCCGCGGGTGTGTCCGTTGCCCGCATATGAGAAGAGCGAGACAGTCGCGTTTGTTACCGTCCGGTCAACTACAGCTGGTGCAGGTTCAAGTGGTGTTTCGGTACAGCTGAAGAAAGGGAGTAAAAAAACACAGGTTAATAAAATGTACATCGTTTTCATGATGTAATTATAAGGCATTTTTTATGAAAAGTCAAGTGTTTTTCAATAGGCGCCGTGGAAGGGGTTTCGCAATCGGCAATTCAGGCGGACGTTAGCCGGCAGTCTTTTCTCAATAGGCACCGTGGAAGGATTTCGCAATGGTAATTCAGGCGGAGGTTTGTTTCTTTCGACGAGGCATCGTACAAGGATTATAAAGAAAACTATTCAGGCGGACGTTTGCCGATGCCATCCTGGCATCGGCTGCACTCGGCAAAAACAGAAAAAATTCGGCATCCTGCCGTTTTTCTGTTTTTGACGCCGCTCTGAATAGTTTTCGTTATAACCTTGTACTTAATCTGTCAAAAGAATTATACAGAAGTCACTGCTCTGAATTGCCGGTTGCGAAACCCTCCCACTTGGCTAATGAAAATAATACTACTATAATCAACCAGCCGTTCTGAATTACCGGCGAAATCCCTTCCACTTGGTTATACAAGACAACACTAAAACTAATCAGTTGCTCTGAATTCACTGTATCCCATGAAATCAGTAGTATGAATTTTAAATATCTTCACCGCATAATGAAAAACCCGCAGATAATCTAAGATAGCTTTTTGATTTTCCACCTTTATCTCCATTAGCGTTCATTCGCGTCCATTCGCGGTTTTCATTATCATTTCAAACGCGAAATAACTCAGAAATTTAAAGTTTTCGTCCACCTCGAATTTCAGCAAAAGTATAAGTCAAAAGATAACAGCTTTCTATTGTAAAATATAGTGCTGAGTTCATATGATATGATGTATCAAGTTTTTAAATTAAAGGTGCACAGTATTGATTCAAAAAAGTGAAAGGCAAAAATCGTCAGTATTATCAGATTGGCAGTGTGTGAATTCGGCTGACCATATACGCGTGCTATCCGCAGTACCGTATATTCTCGCCGCGTTACTCGCATTTTTTCTTATCAGGTGGCAGCGCGGGCCGGATCTTCAGTTGACGCTGCGTATTCCCGATCCCGTACATGCGCAAAGAAGAGCGCAGCAAGCTGATAACGAAGCCAGCCGTGTGTTGGCCGGTCCCGCGGATTTATGCGGATCATTCCGGCGGTTTGACGGTGTCCCTTCAAAGACAATAACCGGAACATGGAGCGCATTCAGAGGCAATGCCCGCGAGAATCTGTACAGTGGAAAGCCTATTGCCAAAACACTTGCCGGTCCGGCAGTCCGCCTGATGTGGGAGGTTCCGCTCGGTGAAGGGTATGCGGGGGCGGTAATCGCACTTGGATGCGCGTATGTGCTTGATTACGATCCGGAAAACAGGGAGGAACAGATACGCTGTTTCAGCATGGACGACGGGAAGGAAATCTGGCGGAGATCATACCGTGTGACCATTAAAAGAAACCATGGTTTTTCACGGACTGTGCCGGCAGTATACGGTTCGAACGTGGTGACAATCGGCGCAAAAGGCCATGTGATGTGCCATAACGCATTGACCGGAGCATTTCACTGGTCAATCGATCTTGAGCGTGATTACGGAGCGGTTATCCCGCTTTGGTATACCGGGCAATGCCCGCTCATTGACAACGGTACAGTGATTATTGCCGCCGGTGGAAAGGCTCTTCTTTTCGGCGTTGATATACACACCGGAAAAGTGTTATGGGAAACTCCAAACCCCAAAAAATATCTGATGTCGCATTCGTCGGTAATGCCGGTTACCGTACACGGCAAACCGGCATATGCCTATACTGCTCTCGGCGGGTTTGTAGGAATAGGCCTTCGTGGTACCATCGAGTGGGATAGTGAACTCTGGAAGCCCACCGTCATCGCGCCAAGTCCGGTGCTCTTCAGTGAAGGAAAATTTCTTGTTACTGCGGGATATGGCGCCGGTTCTGCGATATTGAAAATTAATGCTGATTTTTCTGTCTCTAAAGAAAGTATTTTCAGCCGCAGTCATTTCGCCTGTGAACAGCATACGCCTTTATTTTATAAAAATCATTTTTATACTGTAAATCCTAGTGACGGCGGCGCGTCCCGCAGGCAACTCGTGTGTATGGACACAAAAGGTACAATTAAATGGACAAGCGGCGCGTATCGGTTTGGTTTAGGCCCTTTCCTCATTATGAACGATGTTGTACTTGTGCTTGATGATACAGGACTTCTCACCATGATCAAAGCGGATTCAGAAAAATTTGATATGAAAGGTCAGGTGCAGGTTCTCTCCGGGCGTGAATCATGGGGGCCGATGGCTGCAGCAGACGGAAGGCTGATCGTCCGGGATTTTACAATGATGCGCTGCTACGATTTAAGTGAAAAATAACGGTGTAAAATTTTACTAATTCAAAAAAAAACTACTAATGGATGTGAATGAATATTAATAAATAGGCTTCTTCCTTATTGTGCATATTTTAAAATAGATTGAGTTTGGATTTCACACAGAGCCCGCGGAGAACACAGAGAGAGGATGAATTCTTTGTGTCCTTTGTGTCCTTTGGTGCGAAATTTCTCCGATACTTAACTATAGAAATGATAAATAGTTTATGTCCATTCGTAGTTATCTTTATTACCAACGGCAGGAGGCCGTAAGCAAGACCGCCGACACGAGGTCGGATAAGCGGTCGCCCCAACGGCAGGAGGCCGTAAGCAAGACCGCCGACACGAGGTCGGATAAGCGGTCGCCCCAACGGCAGGAGGCCGTAAGTAAGACCGCCGACACGAGGTCGGATAAGCGGTCGCCCCAACGGCAGGAGGCCGTAAATAAGCACGCAGCGCAGGTCAAACAAGTCGCCCTATTTTGAATGATTTATGTACGAATAAAGAAGGGGAGCAAACGTATGATTTTTTATATAGAAATTATAATTTTTTTTTCCGAGACTTGACAAATTGCGATTTATGGTGTATACTTGTTTATATATATAAATAATGTCTTGGAGGCAGCTATGCTGTTCGCGAATTTTAGTAATATCCGGTATGCCAAAAAAAATCAGAACCGCCTTTTAAAAAACATTATCACTGTTTCTTTTTTACTTCTTCCGGTTATTTTTATCCAAAGTGCCTCAGCCGAAGACATCATCGCGCACTGGAATTTTAATACCGACACTCCTGGTATTGTAAAGGATGTTTCCAGGAACAATCGGCATGGTGCAGTATCAAAAAGTGCGAAATATTTCCCGGGCGTAGACGGGAAAGCCATATTTTTTGACGGTAAAACCGTCGTTGATTGCGGAATGACTAATCTCGTGTTTGACGGTGATTTTTCTGTTGAAGCCTGGGTGTATACGGAAAAAAATGATCCCCAGACTATCGCAGCGAAATGGCAGGGGCATGGGACACAATCGGCATGGTGGATTGGAATATATCAAAAAGTTTTTCAGTTCAGATGTACTGTTGAGGGTGTCGGATCTCAGGTACTGCGTGATACTCTGGAAAGAAAGGGCTGGAATTACGTTGTTGGTGTCAGAAAAGGATCTTTGTTGACTTTATCTGTAAACGGAGAAAAAGTTCATGAAAGAAAAATTGAATCGGTTCCATTTGGACTTAATGCAGGAAATATTACAATTGGCGCAATACAGGATATTAATTTACAGAAATCATGGCTTTGGAAAGGATTTATTGATGAAATTATCATATCAGCTTTTAGCATCGACGAAAAAGACATACAACAGAATTTTACCTTAAAAAAAGAAGATATTCCTTCGGATACTGATAAGGTATTTAAAACATTAATTCCATTCAGTTATGGAATTAGTACTGAACTTCCGGCATTAAATAATGAAATATCGGATAAAATGCTTTTAATGCAAATTAAACCAAATATACCCGCACTGAAATCTTTTTACGAGGAAATGAAGAATGAAAATATTGAAAAAGCAAAAATGATCCTGGCTGGTTACTATAGGGAAAGAAAATCACCGGTTATTCCAAAATCTGATATTTTTACATGGAGAGGAGACAGCACGATGATTGTCTCAATGAGAGATACTAATGTAAATTCTGATTATAACCGCAAATTACTCAACCGAATATACATTTTAGACAATAACACAACAGGAACAAAAGAAGAATTTGACATGTGATATGACATTAACTGGATAAAGAATCCTTCTGCTTCAGAAAGTTGGTCTATCTATCTTCATCAACTTAACATTATCGCTGAATTAACATCATTATTTTTAATAAGCGGTAAAAAAAAATATGTGCTCGAAGCAGGTGATTTAGTGAAGTCATGGTCTGCGAAGTGTCCGAGAAATATTGCAGCAGTAAATCCTGTTACACAGAAGTGCCGGGGTGATTATATGCAGACAAGAAACAGAGCATGTAATTTGATTGCATCTTATGACATATTGAGAAAATCTGAAAATTTAAATCCAGATATGCATATTGCGTTTTTAAAAATAATTTTCGGTGCTGCTGACTTTTTATCATTCTATGTCAGTGATACTATGGACATGATGTTTCCTGCTTTACTCGGAGCAGGAATATATTTTCCTGAATTTATTATGTCGACAAACTGGATAAATAAAGGAAACGCAAATCTCATTCAAAATGTGCCTGAGCGGATGACTCCTGAAGGATTGGCAGGTTCTTTTTCTGCGGCATATAATGACGTTACTATTAACTTAGCTCTCCGCATTTTGGAGATAATATCTGCAAATTCTCTTGAGCGGACATACTCTGAACTTTTTAATATAATACGCAACCAGGCACAAAAAACGTGGCAAACAATGTTTCTTCTTACAATGCCGAACGAAGGTTTTCCGGGTATTGGAGATTGTTATGGACGTCAGGACTGGAGTAACGGGTTTATTTCTATCAGGAGTGATAAATATATTGCGGCATTATGCTCAAAGCCAGAAAAGGAAGAAGTGCAAAAGATGTCCACTGTGTACGATAAGATTAAATATCTCGCCGAACTAACCTCACTGAAGGAAGTTAGTTTGCAGCGTGATGTTTCATGTAGTTTTTCCGGAACCGGCGCATATGTGATGCGAAACCACTGGAAAAATGCAGATTCCCCATATATGTACGTTGATCTTACTCCGCAAAAAATGGCCCATGCCCATGAAGATGCTCTTCACTTTGAAATGTACGCGTATGGTAAGCCGCTGTTTGCTGACACAGGTGATTATTGGCTTGGCTGGGGATATCGTACCGCGCTTCATAATACTATTGAAATAAACGGCCTTTCTCAGTCAAGAGGCTGCGAAGTGCATCCCGGAACATGGATTTCATCACCTCATTATATTCACTTCGACGGCGCGCACCGCGGGTATGCACAGTTTGATGTGACGCACCGCCGGAAAATAGTGTATCTTAAATCATCAGACCCCCGGTATTACGATTATTGGGTGCTTGCCGATATTGTCACCGGCGGTAAAGCCGGTGAAGCGCACACCGTTGAGCAGTTTTTTCATTTTGCAGGCCCCTCACAGCTGGATGGCGCGAAAGCTGAAATTCTTAAAAATAAGTCGGTACGGAGTGTACACAAAAATACCGCGAACGTAATTATTGTTCCGGCTGACACCGGTGCATCAGTGCGCCTTCTTCAGGCGGAGGACACAGACATGAAGCCGGAAGACAAACAAAAACGTAAGGCGATGCTGGGATGGATTGTAACACAGGGTACACATAAAAAAGAAAAATCGGCGGTTGCGGTATATTCCAATACATCATCGCTGCCTTTCAGTATATATCAGACACTATTTCCGTTTCCCGCTGGAATAGATGGAGATATTATCGCACAGGCTCTGCCTGCCTCACGGGACGGGAAAGCCGTCCCTGGCGACATCGCGGGCGGTATGAAAATAACGGCGAAAGTACCTGACCGTAATAATACCTCTCTCGTCCGTGAATGGATTTATTACATACTGTTCTCGCACACCGGAATCGGGGAATATACGTATGCAGAATTTATGTGCGACGGCACTACCGCAGTTCTGAGAACCAGCTCAAAGGGCACACCCCAACACGCGTTTTTGCATAACGCACGTACACTTCGTATGAATAATAAAACGCTTGTAATATTTTCTGAAAATGTTCCTTACGCGGAAATATCGTGGGATGAAAAAAAGATTTCGGTGACTTTGCCCCTTGAAACAGGATTTTCAGTTAACGGTCTTGGTGCGGGGACAGTGTATGTGAACGGCATGCCGGTAAACACAACTGAGCGGGACGATGCGCGTGTGTTCGTTCCGTCACCGGTGGTAAAGCCAAATCAAATTACTGAAACGTCGGTAAGTATGGATATTCCAAACCCGGGAATACTCGGCGGCGCACAGCCGAGAGCAACGCTTAAATGGAAAACAAGCCTTCCCTCAAGAGGATGGGTATCGTATGAAGAAGGAGGAACATACACCCGTTACACGCCGTTTCAAAGCACTGCCGGTACCAGTCATAGTGCGGAAGCATTTTTCCTGCGTTTCAGTACCGCATACCGTTTTACGATTACGATGTGGGATTCAAACGGGCGGATTACGAGGCATATGATTGATGCGGTCAGCCCGGGGGCGGGGGAATAAAACTTTTTTTTTACGTGATCATGACTATATTTAATGAGAATGCAAAATAGTCCTGACTTTATTGCATTCTTGTAAAATTATTACACAATGAAGCGTTCTTCGTGAAGAAATAATACGGAAAGACCTGACTAAAAAATGGTTTTTCTTGTTGGCCGCGGCAGGTCGGGCAATGGACTGCCAGGTGCATAAATATGAATTTTATGTCTATGTCTCCATTCGCGTCCATTTGCGTTCATTCGCGGTTTTCTCCTGATTTAACCTTCGAATTAACGCTAATGAAACAAACTCACACATTTTCGATAAATCAAAAAGTGAAAGTTCGCTATGCGAAGAAATAAAAAAATTTGCGTGATACTTGACAAATGGTAATTTATGATGTATACTTGTATAATCAAATATTAACACTATGAAAATTTGAAATATGTATAGAACAAATGTAAAATAATTAATATTTTATTACGGAGAAATGTATGATTTTTAAAATAATAACTTGCCGGATGTGTTTTCTCTTCATTTTTGTCATAGTATTCCCTTCCTTTCTGTCTTCTGACGTACTACTTAACTATAGTTTCGATAAGGGTGATGCAGAAACCGCAATCGATGGGTCTGGTAACGGCGCTGATGGAACAATTATTGACGGTATGCTGACGAATGGTATTTATGGGAAAGCACTTTTTTTTAATGGTGAGAGCACTTCAATTGAGGTGCCCTTTTGTGATAAACTTGCGCCTGAAGAAGAGATTACGTTAGAATTATGGTTGTTTCCGGTACCGCCTCATCAGAAGAATTACGGCGGTATTATTAATAATTTTTGCGGTGCGGAAATGAGGAGAATCAGTCTTGACAATCATGGCGAAATACTGGCACAGCTGAATAATGACAGGAATTATAACTTCAGAAGCGCCGGAGTAAAAAATAATCAATGGAATCATATCGTCTACACCCGCGGCGGCGGCAAAGAAACATTCTACATAAATGGAAAAAAACTGAAAGAGGCGGCTTTAACTGAAAGCATTTCAATTGGCCGGAAAAATATAATTATCGGGTGGAGTTATACAGCGCCTGATACGTATCATTTCAGCGGAATGATGGATGAAATAAAAATACATTCACAAATATTAGATGACGTGCAGATAAGTAAAATTTTTACGGCGCTTTCCTCAAAAATCGTTGCAGCACCGCCGCCCCCTTTACCGGAGATGAGCGCAGCGCTTCAGAATAAATCTTTCGAAACAGATAAAAATAAACCCGGCATTCCTGATGGCTGGCGGATTTGGGGGAGCGCAGGCGATAATGCAAAAGTACAAATTTCTTCTGAAGAGAGTAAAACGGGCAGTCATTCCGTATATATAAAACATAACAGATTGAAAGCCGCCATAGGGCTTGAAAGCGAGCCGATAAAAATTACTCCCGGTCGCGTGTATGTATTTTCTGCGTATATTTTGAATAAACAGGGAGGACCTAATCTTTATTTGCAGTATTACAACCATGAAAATAAGAGAATCGGAGTGAAGGCCGAAGAAATAAAAACTATAAATTCTTCCTGGAGTAAATGCATTGTCGAACTCACCGCGCCTGAGGAATCTGTGTATGCGAGGGTGATGCTCTATATGCCGAATATCGCAGAAGCCTTTTTTGACGATACGGAATTTTACGAAAAAACTGCGGAAATGCTGCAGAAAGAAGCCGATGAAAAAAAAAAAAAATATTGATGGTTGATTTTCTTGATCACGGTGTGTGTGCGCAGGTGTCGGAAAGCCGCGGAAGTGTGCTGACCATGGACAGTTCCGGCACACTGCTTGCCCTGATTTTACCGATGGATATGTGGCGGGGAACTATGAGAGTTTCTCTTCTGGTGGTAAACCTTCATGACGGACGTACACAGCATTTTTTCTTACCAGATAAAAAAACGGTTAACAGCGCAAGCTACAGTATGCTGCTTTCCGCAAAAAACAGACTGTATGTAATGCCGGGCGCATGGTTCACAGAATTTGACGTGAACTCACGCGCAGTACTTTTTTGCAAACAAGCAGTTCCCGGAGAAACCGCAATGTGCTATACTGAAACTGCAGATGGGATAATTTACGCGGCAACGCATCCCGGCGGGTATCTTATTAAATATATACCTGCCGAGAAAAAAATTGAATCCCTTGGGCGTCTTGACACAGTGCAGAAATATCCCGGTTCTCTTGCGTATGATGATTACGGTTTTGTGTACGCCGGTTTCGGTACTGCGGAAAGCGGCATTTCAGCCTATAACAGCGCTAATGGTGAAATCGTCCAGCTTGCGCCCGCCGGTGAGCGTAAAAAAGGAAGCGGGCAGGTGTACCGTACCGTATCCGGAAAGGTCTTCGGATTATCCGGGCCTGGCGGCAATTGGTATGAATTGAAACAAGGCAGAGCAACACCTGTTGCAAAACCTGAACAGAACAGGGTTCCTGTTCTCGTTTCAGGCTGGCAGGGGACAATTAACAATCTTAAAGGCGTACTCAGTGTAGAAAAAATAGATGTAGAAGAAAAAATTATTGAAATAAGAAATAAAGACGGAAAGTTCAGCCGCATGACGTTTGACTATGAATCTGAAGGCGCAATTACAACTTCCCTCGCTCTCGGTAATGACGGCCGTCTCTACGGATCGACTGCGCATCCCATGCATTTTTTTATGTACGATCCGGATAAAAATATTCTGGAAGACTGGGGCGGTATTCCAAAAATCGGCGGCGGAAACATCTGCGATCTGAAAACGCAAGGCTCCCGGATTTTTGGTGCGGCGTATATGGGCGGTTACTTGTACGATTTTGAAATGAATAAACCGTATAATAATACGCTCGGGCTGATGCCTAATCCCCGGCTTCGGGCAGCGTACGGAACTCATATCGCCCGTCCGCGTACCGTACTCGCGCATCCCGGCGGTGACGCAGTACTCTTCAGCGGATATGCCACGTATGGATACACCGGTGGCGGAATTGGTGTATTTACGATTTCGGAATCAAATTCGGTGCTGCTCCCGCACGAAAAAGTAATGCCAAATCAAAGTCCCATAACGCTTGTTTCATTGCCTGACGGGAATATTGCCGGCGGGACAAGTATCCATGCGCCCGGCGGAGGGGCGGTTAAAGCCAAAGAAGCGGAACTGTTTATTATGAACTGGAAAACAAAAAAAAATATTTTCCGGATTGTTCCGGTAACAGGAGCGAAAGAAATTGTAAGTCTTGTGAGCGCTCCACCCGATTTTATATGCGGAGTGTCCGACACCGGAGTATTCTTTGTATGTGACTGGAAGCGGAAGCGTATCATTCACTCGGAAAGCCTCGGGATTAAAACCTCCGGACGGCATTTTACTGCACTTCATCAAAATGATGTACTATATGTGGCAGGCAGCAGCGGAGTCGTTAAAATCAATTTAAAGACATTCTCACAGGAATTATTTATTAGTCATGCAATGGGCGGTATCAGCGGCGCGGTAATTCAGAACAACCGGCTGTATTTTATTTCCGATACCCGTCTGTTCAGTTACCGGATCGGGCCGCCTGCGGCTGCTCCGGTAACACGCATGGAAGGGTGGTCGTACTTCAGATCTGATCCTTCACTCTCCGCATCCTTTTTCTCAGTTAAATATCCGTCCATATCCGGTATGCAAAAAAACATATGGAATAATCAAATGAGTGCAGCGCTGAATACCGGAGGGGACCGGCTTTTGTGCGATTCGGAACTGGATAGTGAGACACCGGAGACAGCAAATCAAAAAACAATATATAAAAACGTGGTTACCGTTAACGGGAAAGCCTCTGAAAAAAATACAGGCGTAATAGATTACGTCTTCCGTTCTTCTCCGTACGAGTATTTACGGATAACCGCAAATGGTGCATTTGTTTCTGATCCGGATATTGTCTGGTCACGGAGCGCGGTACATGTCCGCCCCGACTACTATGTGGTTTTCGATGCCGTTGCAGCAAAACAACCTTCTTCTATCGCAATTCAATGGCATACCGGTACGGATGGTCTTGCTGCTTCAGAAAAAGACGGGTTCGTCATAGAGAAATCAAAAAGCCGTTTAAATTCCTATTTAAGTGCCGACTCTCCGCTATCCGTACACATCAGTAAAAATCAGGATATTGTACAGATTACCTCAACGGCAGCAGAAACTGACAGAACCGGTGTGATTACGCTTTTTTATCCTGAAATAACCATGCCGGAGACAAAACCGTATATGACTACTTTTATTCAGGAAGCAATAAAAAATTCATCAGGTAAAAAAAGTATTTCAGTTACGGTTGAAAAAGTACAGGGAACCGCATATCTTGCGGATACCGCCGGTGATTATATTGAATACCACATCGATGTGACAAACGAGGGAAAATATGAAGTATTTGGAAGGCACATTACCAGCCCCGCGTACGGCACAGTCGATGTGTATGTTAATGACAAAAAGAGTTTTTCCTATGACGGTTTCGGTTCTCAAGGCCTGAGTGCAGACCTTTCATACGGCACATATTTTCTTTCGAAAGGAGTACATAATATTAAATATGTTATTACCGGTAAAAACGAAAAATCACAGAATATGTTTATGGGACAGGTATATGCCTATTTAGTCCCCGTAAGTTCAGACAAACAAAAAAATCAGCGCACCGCGGTCCGGACACCGCTGAATATAGAATCAATTCGTTCGAAAGAGGTTGCCGGCATTTCTGTCACAAAAAATAATACTGCCGACACAATTCTCTTTTCCCTTCCCAGTGCTTCAGACAGTGCTGCCGCGCCGGTCTCGGTTAAAAGCGCAGAAAAGACAATCGACTTTTCAGGTGATACTACTGCAATACGTTTTAACCGCAGGAACCAAAAATCTTCTATAAAAACCATTTTAAAAACTGCTGACCTGATTAGCCGATACGCCCTTGTGCGCGGGCGAGAACTCCGTGTAAACGGCTCGCTGCTTTCAAAGAGCGTCCATCCGGTTTCTGCGGCAATGTACTGGCAAGGCGGAGTACTGCGTGGCAATGTTGAAATATTCGAAAAAGAAACTGAGCTGAAGTTATTTTTACCCGCGATTACCGCACTCAGTATTAATAACAGGGACGTTGACGGGATTGAAAAAAGGTTTCACAGTGAAAGCGGCATTTTTACTATCACGCTTACGAAAGGATGTTACCAGATATCCGGAACGTATAATGAAAAATAAAAGGAGATTACAGTATGTCTGAAAAATATTTCAGAAATATTCCTTACGAAGAACTTATGCAGATACTGCATTCATATGAAAAAAAGTATCCGGAGTTATTTAAGATAGAAATTATCGGGAAAAGCGGGGAGGGTAGAGATATTCCCGCCGTTATATTGACAGATTTATCTGTGCCTGACGGTAAAAAAAATGCCATGCTTCTGCAGGCAAATGTACACTCGGTTGAGAAAACCGGCACTTCTGTTCTGCTGTATCTGTATGAAACTATTTTAAAAAATGCACGTGACCACCGCGCACTGCTGTCGCGTACCGTATTGTACTGTATCCCCTGTGTGAATCCAGACGGCGCGGAATTGGTACGGCTTACCGGCATTAATAACCGGAGTAAATGTATTCCGCTTCAGCGGAAAAACGCCTTTATTCCAAAAGATATTGATAATAATGAACTGATTTGCCAGATGCGGTGGAAAGATCCCGGGGGTAATTACCAGGTGGATACTGACGACAGCCGGCTGATGCGCGCCATCGGCATTGATTCTGTCCCTGAAGACGAACGTTACTCACTTGTTGAATACGAGGGCGAAATTGCCGGGTGGGATGGTACTACCATAGACAGCAGCCGTAATAATTTTCTACTTGCTGATTTTAACCGCAATTTCCCCGCAAACTGGGAGCATTTTACCGAAAGCAGCCATGGTATTTCTGTGTCGAGCGGAACCTATCCGCTCTGTTTTCCGGAAACAAAAGCGGTTGCTGATTTTATTCTGCAGCATCCTCAAATCAGCATTGTGGTTGATATGCATAACGGAACGTACGCCATGATGTATCCGCCGAGTGTGAAAGATGAATCAGCGTACCCTGCCGATGATATGCAGCTTTTGCGGACAATTGCACAGGAGGGTGAAAAAATTACCAAACTTCCCGCAATGTCCGACAGGGATTACAGAGCCCCAAATCATCCTCGGCTGCGTTTGCCCGGGCATTTTCCTGATTGGGTGTATGAAACACTCGGCCTTATCTGCCTCACACCCGAGCTGGGTAATGTATATATGGCCGCAGGTCTTTCAACTAAAGAAACATTCCGCCTCATTGGAGAAGATCCCCATGGATTAGACCTCGCACTCATTAAAGGAAAAGATAATTGCGGATACGAATATTTTAAACCGTGGAAACCGTTTATGCATCCTCAGATAGGTGAGGTAGAAATCGGAGGGCGGTGTGTGAGTGTTCAGGGTTTAATCGGTGATAAAAATTTCCCATGGATCTGTAGCGGAATGATGGGTTATATTCTCCGGCTATGCAATTTTCTTCCATCACTTCATATTACCGCATCAGCAGTATCGCTCGGTACTGATCCGGATGGTAAACCACTCACGTTGATAAATGCCGATTTTGGTAATTCCGGATTAGTATCTACAGGCCTGACCAGGCAATATGAGACTAAATTTGCCTGTGACCGTCCGGTAATAGAACTTCATGGTCCCGATACAGATGCATTTGTCCAGGGTAAGCCATCGTTTGAATCTCCACACATTGACACAGGAAAAACAATTTCCCATTCATGGATAATTAAAGGCGGCGGCCGCTGCCGGGTGGTGTTCAGGAGTATGAAAACCGGAATATGTGAAAGCAGGGAAATAATTATCTGAAACGAACCTGAATTATTTTTCAGGTATCCCGGGTACCTGTATTCAGATTTTATGATCCGAACCAGTGGTGTTGAGATCTTGGGAATTAAAATTTATTTTTTTCAGTTTTTTCCATAGTGAAATCCTGCTGATTCCCATTGTCCGTGCGGCTGCTGAACGGTTTCCCTTATGCTCGTCGAGAATACGCAGTATATCTTCATTGGAAAATTTTTTACGAACTGATGTATTTTCGTGCGGTATTGATTCTGACGATGCGGGAGATAATTCAGAAGGTAAATCCCGCGCGTGTATAATATCTTCGGTACAAACTGCAAAGGCGTATTCTACCGCATTTTCAAGCTCGCGGACATTGCCGGGCCAGCGGTACTCCATAAGTATTCTCAATGCATCAGAAGATGCGGATTGAATTTTTTTCACCGTTCGTCCTCGGTATTTATTTATAAAATGAGTAACCAGCAGTGGAATATCATTTTTTCTCGTTCGTAACGGCGGCAGTACAATCGGGAAAACTTTTAGCCGGTAGTACAGGTCTTCTCTGAACCCGCCAGTGTTCATTAAGTCCTTAAGATTCCGGTTAGTGGCCGCAATAATCCGGATATCAACCGGGATAAGCGCAGTATCTCCGACACGTTCGATGGTCCGTTCCTGAATTACACGTAAAATTTTTACCTGCATTGAAAGAGGCAGCTCTCCGATTTCATCGAGAAAAACCGTACCGCCGTTTGCCGCCTCAAATTTTCCTATCCGGTCGCGGTATGCTCCCGTAAATGAACCTTTTACGTGACCGAAGAGTTCGCTCTCTAAAATTGACTCAGCTATAGCCGCGCAGTTCACGGCGACAAACGGTCTGTTTCGCCGTGCTGAGCGTACATGTACCGCGCGGGCAGTGAGTTCTTTGCCGGTCCCGCTTTCGCCGCTGATGAGTACATTCGCGTGCGAATCAGCGGCACTTTCAATAAGACGGAATACCCGCTGCATGACCGCATCTTTACCGATGAGTCCTTCGAAATGATCCGGGATGGTTTCCTGCGGAGTGTATGCACCGCACACATTTACCCTGCTCACATCGATTACAGTGATAAGTGTATATTTTTTTTCGTTGATTATAAGAGGTGTGCCGGTGAGAATTACGGGAACAAATGCTCCGTCCCTGGTTTCAATGAAAAAACTCCTCGGTTCATTGTTTTTATTTTCCTGCATGCAGAGGGTAAAATCAGCTTCGCCTGATGCAGACATAAATGCGAAGTATTTTATCGTTTTGTGGTCCTTACCTGTGACGTCCTCTCTTTTAAATCCGGTAAGATTCTCCATGGCTGGATTCCAGGTACGAATTTGCATGTCGTCAGAAATGAGGTATACTCCGTGATTAAAGCTATCAAAAAAATCCGGTGAAAGCAGTAAATCAAAAAAAGAGTTGTTGGAAACGCTATTTTTCATTGTTAACCTTAACATGTTAACATGTTATTAACTTTAACGTTAACTTTTAGACTTTTTCGACGAAAGTGCTAATTTCTGAGTTTAATTGTTTTTTTTACACGCTTATTTCACGATTTTTCAATGAAATTTTTTGGAAAAAAAGTATCGTAAATTTGGTACACAAGTTGCTATGTAATAGTTGAAGTATAAGTTTATGTTTGATAAACAGGATGATAAATAAAAGGAGGCTTTTATGTCAATAAAAATTTATTCAACACCAACATGCGGGTATTGCACAGTTGCTAAAAAATATTTAAAGGAAAAGGGACTGTCCTTTACAGAGTACAATGTTGCGCAGGATCCGGCCAAGGCTGATGAAATGTTCCGCAAATCTCACCAGTACGGCGTCCCGGTATTAGATATAAACGGTACGGTTGTTACCGGTTTTGATAAAGCGCGCATCGATACGCTCCTGAGGAAATAATAATGGCCGCAACAGTGTTAAAAGACAGATGTCCGCAGAATCATAAATGTCCCGCTATTAAAGTATGTCCGGTTGGAGCGATTACCCAGAAAGGTTTTGGGCTTCCAGCAATTGATAAAGACAAATGTACTGAGTGCGGCGAATGTACTGACTTTTGCCCGATGCGGGCAATAATTATTTCAAAGGAGGAATGAAATGAATGATAAAAATATCGTAAAGATTGCAGTCTACATCTTAGTCGGTGCTGTGTTGGGCTACGGCTATTACAGGCTTGTAGGCTGCAAGACCGGCGCATGTCCGATCACTTCAAATCCATTTATATCGGTTATTTACGGCGCGGTTCTCGGGGCGTTAGCTGGCGGAGTGATTTAATATACTATCCGATAATTTTACAATAATCTTCGGTTCCCAAATACGCATTGATAATATCTTCTGCCAGGTGTTCTGAAATACCATACATAATGCAATTTGCTGTTATCACTGAGGGTATATTGTCTGCTTATTGCCACTGCCTCTAAGCCGCTTTGTGTAACGTGCTTGTGTCCTTCCCCTTGTACGTGATTTAATGCTTCAGAATTTTTACGCCCGGATTTGCCGCAAAGTTCCAAAAATGGTTTTACAAGATCATCAATATTTCTTCCGGTTAACGCAGAAACCGTGGTGAGCGGCGCCCCGGGCCGGTGACTTTTTACGAGGCTAAAAACTCTGTCCAAAACTTCCTGCTCAACCAGATCACTTTTATTTACCGCGATTATATCCGCCGCATCAATACCATCAGTGATAATCGGAATATTCAGCGACGCCAGTTTAGCAAATCGAAAAGCATCAATAATGACCGCGGTAAAAATACATTCAACATTTCCGCTATACCCTTCAATAGCATTAATAACCTGTTTTGGCGAGGCAATGCCTGAAGGTTCGAGAAAGACAACGTCAGGCTTTATTGTTGTTTCAATTTCATGCAGTGCGGCAGCAAGATCTATCCGAAGGGAACAGCAAATATAACCGGAAAATATTTCCCGGACCTCCAGCCCTTCTTCAGACAGGAGCAGGCTATCTACTCCTGTTTTTCCTGCTTCGTTTTCAATAATAGCTATTTTATTACCCGCGGCGGCAATTTTTTTTGCTATGGAAATGAGAAGTGATGTTTTCCCTGAACCGAGAAACCCTCCCAGAATATTCGGAGTAGTGAGACTCGAACTCACGACCTCTACGACCCGAACGTAGAGACAGTTTATTATTGCATATTATTGCAATTCGTTGCAATATATTGCATCAAATTGCGGCTTATTTAGCCGTTTTTTAATGAAACTATGGCGTCCCGTTGCATTTCGTTGGGTCTTGTATAATATTTGTGGCAACATAGTGGCAACTTTTTGACGTGTTAAAATTATCTACAATTATGACTGTAATCTTATAATATATCATAATTGGCAGGTTTGCAGGATATACCTGGATATAATGATGGTACAGTGTAATACCGGCTTGGATTATTCTTTTATTGAGTTGCAATGACGGTCATAACGCCGGCACCATTAGAAATACTGACTATAAGCGCCTACATTTGTTTGAGTGAATTATTCCTTTAGTGCTAATTATCTATAAATATTAAATAGCAGCGGCGCCTTTCCACATTACCGGAAAAATATATCAGACCTATCTGAGGTGAGTGGATTTAAGAGTACCTGAAAACTTAAAATACAAATACGGTTAAAGTCTCAAAATGAGACGGTAGAGTCTCAAAATGAGACTTTTAAAAATATAGCGGGCCTTAGTTAAATTTTGAGTATAATAAAACCGGCTCCCACATTCTTCAACCCGCCACCGGTGTCTGAAGGTTATAGCTTGCTGATCAGGAAATAAATCCCTAAACCAACCATAACAAGCACTTTCAAGCAAATATAGAACAGGTATACATATTTCATTTCCTAACCTCCATATTTTTTGTTTAACTTATTGTTCCCTCAGCACATTCCCCAATATCAGCAGGCAGTTCGTTTAACCTTTGCATTAGAAGCAAAAGAATACCTTCCTCAATGATGTATGCAACAAAGCCGGAACAAAACCTGTTTTTGCGGACTATTGTTGTTAAAAGCATTTTTACCTCTATAAGAGAAGCAACCTTAATCATCTCAGGATTTTTAATAAACTCCGCCGCTTTTTCCTGCCATTCGGGCCATTCAAATTGAATGATTATTTTTGTTTCATATAGATTAGTAATTAAGTCGTCAATCTCCTGGGTATACGAGTACGGATCAAAGACATTGCTTTCATCAATGCTATATTTCTTAGCTGGAGTTTTCAGGTACTCTATGTAGTATGCCCAATCCATACTTATAAATATACTATACGGCCTGGACAAATTTTGTCATACCAACAGCGGGTACAAAAAGTC
>Ga0180008_1000904_pt1 | contig 21088 bp, 16 predicted proteins | sample MM_PW_MetaG_FD_121121 | JGI IMG/M metagenome (GOLD analysis project Ga0180008, IMG submission 121121) | Groundwater microbial communities from the Aspo Hard Rock Laboratory (HRL) deep subsurface site, Sweden - MM_PW_MetaG | ecosystem: Environmental > Aquatic > Deep subsurface > Groundwater...
GCGGTTTCGACGCCGGCTCCCGCGCCGGCTCCCGCGGCTACGCCGGCTCCCGCGGCGGCCCCCGCCCAGACGCCTCCCGTAGCGGTCCAGGCCGCGCCCGCTCCGGAGCCCGCGAAGGCTGCGCCCCAGGCGACGGCCAAGCCCGCGACCCAGGCTCCCGCGGCGAAGCCCGCTCCCGCCAAGAAAGAGGGGACGTGGTACAAGATCAGGTGGGGCGATACGCTCTGGGACTTATCGATCGCCTATTACCGGACTCCCTGGCTCTATAGGACTATCGCCAAGGCCAATAAGATAAAGAATCCCGACCTGATAATCTCAGGCACCTGGATATTCATCCCGCCGCGCTAATCGCGAGCCTAGCCCCTAACGCTCTCCGCGGGTAGTATGTGTCCCGAGGAGCATTAATGAGGGCGTTCACCATAGTAGCGATAGCATCCTTGGCCCTGGCGACGGAGGCCTGCGCAGGCGGGGCCATACACGGCCTCGATACCGACCAGTGGTTCGAGCTGCTGGCGAGCGGCGGTCCGCTGCCGATCGCGAGCGGCGACGATATCGATTTCGACGCCCTCTCCCGCCTCGGCCCCGGCGCCACCCTGTTCTTAGCCATGCACGCCGCGGAGGGCCCCGACGAGGCGCTCGTCCGGGCGATGCTGCGCGAGGCTATCGGAAGGGAAAAGGGCCGCTATAGGAAGCGCGCAGTAGAGCTGCTATCGGAAAACCTGCTCTCGTCGGGCGACGGCCCCGGCCTCGTCTCGCTATGCAGGTCGGAAGCCGGAGCCGAACTCACGCCCTATAGGCGCGCGTTCCTAGAGGCCTCGGGCCTGGCGGCGTCGGGATCGTACGCGGAAGCCCTCGCGGCCGTCGAATCGCTCCGGGCGTCCTTCCCCGCCGAGGCGGCCAAGGACGCCGCCGAGCTAGCGGCCACGGCCTTCGCGTCGGGATACCGAGCGGGGCGGGGCCGATGGGCCAACGAATTCTCCTCCCTCGTCGCGATGGACGGCTCCCCGAAGGTATACGAATCGCTATCGATAGCGGTAGCGGCCATAGAGTCCTCCGGCCGCGACGATATGGTCCAGGCGATACGGGCCGTTGGGCCGCGGGCGTTCTTGATAGCCGAGGCGCGGTCGCTGTACGGCGCCAGGCAATTCGGCGCGGCCATAGCGGCCTTCAGGCGATACTCGTCCGATCTCGAGACCCCCGAGACTATCGCGGCGCGGATAAGCGACGGCGTCTTCTCGTCTCCGGAGCCGCTGACTCCGGATTCGGCCTCCGACCTCTTCCTTAACCTGCCGCGCGCTGCAGCCTCCGACGCCGCTAAATCGTTCATGGCGGCATCGCGCGACGAGGGCGAGGCCGGCTTCCTCCATAGCATACGAACGGTTAGGAACAGGAGCGCGGACCCCTCCGGCGACTACTTCGACGCGTTCTGGTACGGCCGGTTCCTACGGGCCGGCGAGCGTTGGCCGGACGCGGAACGCTGGTTCAAAACGGCGGCCGGGTACGCGGCCGACTCGTTCGAGCGGGACGCCGCGGGCTGGTACGCCGTCGAGGCCGCCTGGAAGCGATCGGGAAAAGAGACTATCGCCGCCCTGGGGGAGGCCCTCGCGGCGAGCCGCAACCCCGGCTATTACTCCGACCTGATCGAGCCGATCTCGAGGGAGGCCCTCGTCGCGCGGGACGGCGCCGCCCTCGCGGCGCTGGACGCGGCGGTACGCCAGAAGGCTAGCGCCAGGGACGCGGCCCGCCTAGCCTACCTATGCGCCCGCGCGGCCCAGGTCGGCATTATCTCGGACGCCCATATACTGGCCGCGTTCGGCTCCGGTTTCGCCGGAGCAGCCGACTACGCCGAGGCGCGGCTACGGTACGCCTACGGCCAGCGGGCCGACGAGTGGTACCGATTAGCCGCCGCGTACAGGCTGGGCGAGCCGCTCGTCGAGCCGCTCGCTCCCGAGCCTCCCGAGACCGCCGCGGTCGGCGGCCCCGCGTCGGGGAAGCCGGCCGCGGCGCCGCCCTCGCCCTCGGGCGACGCGGGCGAGGTAAGCCCGGACGGGTACGCGACGGCGCTCGCGCGCTTCGGCCTCGGAGCCAGGATCAGGAAGGAGCTAGGCCCGGAATTCTCGGCCGTGTCGGAGGGCACGGTCAGGCTCGCGGCCGCGGCCCTCGGCGAGGCCGGCAGGCACGACCAGGCGTACCGCCTCATAGCGACCCAGTTCTGGAAGTCCGGTTTCGTCCCGACGAGGCTCGACGCCGAGCTGTATTGGCCGCGGCCGTATCGGGAGAGCTTCTCGGAGGCCGCCCGCTCGACGGGGCTCGACGAGAGCCTCCTCTACGGCCTGGCCCGCTCCGAGAGCGCCTTCGACCCGGGCGCCGTATCCAAGTCCGGCGCGATAGGCCTCACCCAGCTGATGCCCGCGACCGCGGCCGAGATGGCCGGCAGGCTGAGAATAAAGGAATACGACCTTGCCGATCCGGACGACAACGTGGCGATAGGCTCGGCGTACTTCGCGCGCGTACTGGGCGCGGTCGACGGCAGGGTCCTGCCGGCCGTCTTCTCGTATAACGGAGGCCCGACGCGCTTCCGGCGATGGGAGGCCGAGTACGGGAAGCTTCCCCTGGACTTGCTCCTCGAGGCGTTATCGTACGCCGAGACGCGCCAGTACGGCCGTAACGTCGCGTCGGCCGCTCTCCAGTACGCGGCCCTCTACGGCGAGCGGGACCTCAGGGACTATTTCGCGTACCTTATAGGCGAGGGACCGAGGCCGGACTAGCGGTCGGACGGGAAGGCGGGGCCCGGAGGCTCTCGCCGCGATGCGGCTACGCGGCTATTGAGACCAGCATGCCCGGGACGACGCCGGTCGGCGCGGCATAGGGCGTGGGGCTCGACACCAGGGCGGAGTGTAGCTGCTGGCCGTACTGCTGGATGAGGGCGTCTATGCGCTCGTCGCTAAGCCCCTGGCCCTCCCGCTCGGCCCTCGGCTGGGACTTGACCGTACGGAGCCGCTCGATGATGGTATCGAGTATCTTGAGCTTATCCAGCGAATAGGCGGAAGCGCCGGGGCTCGCGGTGCCGGAGACGTTCTTGAAGTGCGCGTAGAGCAGCTGGGACGGGGCCACCGGTACGGAGACCCTGCCGCTCGCCCCGGCGCCGTAGGCGTAGGCTAACGGAATGTGGTTAGAAATGCGTACATCCATGATACCGCTCCGCTTCTATTCCGACGTTCTCTAATAAGATTATCGGAATAGCGCGGCGAACCTTAAGGGCCGTAACCCTACTTGACCGACGCCTTGTAGAGCCTGTCGTTGACCGCGAGGCCCAACCCGAGGTCGGGCAGGCGCTCGGCCCATAGCTCGTCGAAGCCGGCGGCGTCCAGCTCGTGGAGGGCGTCGAACAGCGCGGCGGCGGCCTCGACCGCGTCGCGGGAAGGGGACAGGTCGACGATCCTGGACCAGTGCCCGTGGCGCTCGGCCGCGCGCGCCGACTCGGCCCCGAAGCAGATAGCGGCGGCCCTGCCCCTGGGCTCGATGCCGGAGACGCCGCCGAAGGGGACGAGATAGAGGGGCCGCGAGGGCGCGTAATGGCTGGGCAGCTGCCCGGGGGCGCGCGGGCTGGTCGTCGCGCGGTCGAACACCTGGACGCCGGGCACGACCTCGGCTATCAGCTCGACGGGCAGCCCGCCGGGCCGCAGCACGAGCGGCGGCTCGGAACTGAGGTCGAGCACGGTGCTCTCGACGCCGACCGGGCAGCGCCCTCCGTCGACGATGAAGTCGACGCGGCCGCCGAGCTGGGCGACGACGTGCTCCGCCCTCGTCGGGGACAGATAGCCGAAGGGGTTGGCGCTGGGCGCGGCCACCGGCACGCCCGAGCGGCGTATGATCTCGCGGGCCACCGCGTTGGCGGGGCAGCGGACGGCGACCGTAGGAAGGCCGCTCGTCGCCAGGTCCGGCACGCGGTCCAGCTTGGGGAGTACCATGGTCAGCGGGCCCGGCCAGAATCGCTCCGACAGCGTCTTGGCGTACGGTACCGAGAGGTCGGCGACCTCTGAGGCTCCGTCAGGCTCGGAGACGTGGACGATGAGCGGATCGAAGCTGGGCCTCCGCTTGGCCTCGAAGACGCGCGCCAGGGCGACCCGGTTCCACGCGTCGGCGCCGAGCCCGTATACCGTCTCGGTGGGTATCGCCACGAGTAGGCCGTCGCGTATGGCCTCCGCGGCCCGTTCGAGGTCGCGCGCCGAGGTGCTGAGTAGTTCCATGGCCAGAGTATAGGCCTAGCGCGCCGGGCTGGGCAATCGGGGGAGGATGGTCCGGCTTCTCCCCCGCCTTTCGTTCGGCGATCTCGGGCAATATTTAGGGAACGTTCCCATTTTTGGCTTGCGCGATTAATAAAGATATGGTATAACATTTTTGGGAACGTTCCCAATACTATGAAATCAAAGACAAGCATCATCGAAGTTGCTCGCCTCGCGGGCGTATCTAAGAGTACGGTCTCCCGAGTCATTACCGAGTCCGGCGGCTCGGTGAGCCGCCGCGCGCAGGAGAAGGTAGCCGCGGCCATCAAGGAGTTGGGCTACACGCGCAACACGCTGGCGGCAGGGCTCCGAGCCCAGAAGACCTGGATGGTACTCGTGATGGTGCCCGATATCGCCAACCCGTATTGGTCGGAGATAGCCAGGGCGGCGCAGGACAGACTGGAAGCCGAAGGCAACTCGGTCGTCGTCGGCAATACCGATTGGGTGAAAAGCCGCGAGGACCGTTACTTCGAATTGGCGAAATCGGGCCGCTTCGACGGGATGGTGATCAATAGCGTCACCGACGATATCGAGGCCATCAACGATATGGGCATCCCGGTCGTCATGGTCGGAGAGCGGGCCGAGTCGCAGGATATCGACACAGTGGGCACGGATACGATGGCGGCGACGAGGATGGCGCTGGAGCACCTGTGGGCGAGGGGCAATAGGCGCATCGCGATCGCGACGAGCGACCACGGCGGCGAGCGCTTCCTGTCGCTACGACGCCGGGCCTACGACGATTTCATGAAGGACATGGGAGTGCCGGCAGACTCGTCGCTGGCGTTCTCGGTCAAACTGTCCGAGGAGGGCGGCCGAGAACTGGTCCGGTCGCTGCTTGCGCTGGACGGGTGGCGGGACCGCATCGACGCGGTCTTCTGCGGCAACGATATCCTCGCCATCGCGGCGATCAATGCGCTCAGGGACGCGGGCATAGTGGCGGGCAAGGACCTGTCGTTGGTCGGCATGGACGACATACCGGCGGCCGCGCATACCTTCCCGGCGCTGACGACGGTACGCAAGCCGCGCGCGCTCATAGGGGCCGCGGCCGCGGAGCTCCTGCTGGCGAGGATACGCGATCCCGAGCGGCCGCCGGAGCGGCGGCTGTTCCCCGGAGAGCTGATGGTACGCGGCAGCGTAACGGAAAGGCATATATGAAGACACGCGACGAGACGCTCGCCGACAGGGCGCGCTACGAATCGAAGGCGGCGGGGGCCCTGATCGGGCTCGCCATAGGCGACGCGATGGGCGACGTAGGCAGGAGCCAGGAGCATCGGGCCAGGTACGGCATAGTGACCAACATGTACCCCGAGGCGAAGAGCACTGACGACACGGAGTTCGGCGTCCTCACGGCGAGGGCCCTGCTCGACTCGGGCGGCGAGCTGACTCCGGAGTCGACGGCGGCCGCCTGGCGGAAATACGTGCTGGATCGGGGAGGCGCCAAGAAGCGGGCCGGGCGGCCGCTGTACGGCGCGCTGGCCAACCTGGCGCGCGGTATCGAGCCGCCGCTCTCGGGCAAGCACAACGTGATGAACATCGACGACGGCGCCGCGATGCGCGCCAGCCCGCACGGCATCTATCGCGCCGGCGATCCAGACGGGGCCGCGGCGCTAGCGGCGGCCGACGCCTGCGTAAGCCACGACGCCGACGGCATCTACGCGGCCCAGGCGATTGCGGCGAGCGTCGCGGTAGCGATGGCCGACGGCTCGCCTGACGAGATAGTCGCCGCCGGGCTCCGCTTCATGCCCGCTGGCTCGTGGCTACGCGCGGCGATGGACCGGGCTATGGCGATATGCGACGCGAAGCCCGACATCGAGGTCGCGTACGAGGACTTGCACACCATTCTATGGAATCCCGAGCACGCGTCGTCCCCGGAGGCGATTCCCCAAGTCTACGCGATCTTCAGGCTGACGAAGGGCGACCCGCGCCGGGGACTCCTATGGAGCGCCAATTTCGGGCGCGACGCCGACACGATATGCGGCCTAGTCTGCTCGCTTGCGGGAGCGTCGCACGGCCTCGGGGCCTTCCCCGAGGCATGGGCCGCCGCCGTGCGCAGACCCTCGGGAGTCTGCCTGGAGTTTACCGCGGATCACGACATGATCGAGCTCGGGCGTAGCCTGGCCGATCTCTCCTACGGGAAGCGGCAGGATGCATAAGCCCGGAACGCTGAGGACGCGGCTCAGGCAAGAAGGCTTCCTGATCGTCCTCCTCGTGCCGGCGCTCGTCTACTTCTCCGTTTATCACTTGGTGCCGATGGCGGGCATGGTCCTGGCGTTCCAGGACTTCCGGATCGTCGGTCCCAGCCAATGGGTAGGGCTCAAGCATTTCAGGCTGCTGTTCAGCTCGCCGTCGTTCCTCGGCGTCCTCAAGAACACGCTGATCATCAGCTCGATGAAGATCATCCTATTCTTCCCGCTCCCCATCGCGTTCGCACTCATGCTCAACGAGCTGCGCTCGGTGTTCGTGCGTAAATTCGTCCAGGCCACGGCCTACCTGCCGCACTTCCTGTCCTGGGTGGTCATAGCCGGCGTCTGGATATCGTTCCTTTCCCCGTCGACGGGCGGAGCCAACCAGGCCCGGGGCCTCCTCGGCCTGCCGCCGGTGGACTACATGACGAGCAAGTCGGCGATACGCTGGGTGCTGTTCGCGTCGGAGACCTGGCGCAGCCTGGGCTGGGACTCGATCATCTACCTGGCTGCGCTGATGCGCATCAGCCCCAGCCTCTACGAGTCGGCCGACATGGACGGCGCAGGCCCCCTGCAGAAGGCCGTGTACATAACGATACCCGAGCTGGCCCCGACGATGATCACGGTGCTCATACTCAACCTAGGCTTCTTCATGAGCGCCGGCTTCGACCAGGTGTTCAACATGATGAACGACTCGGTGATAAGCGCCGTAGACATCCTGGACACCTACGTCTACCGGATCGGGCTCCTTAACATGCAGTACTCGTTCTCCACGGCCGCCAGCCTCTTTAAGGGCGTCATCGGCCTGGTACTAATACTTGGCACGCATACGGCGGCCAAGAAGGTCACCGGAAAGGGGCTGTGGTGATGGCCGGCCTCAAGATGAAGGGCAAGCCCTCGTCGACCCGCGACCGCCTGTTCAGGGCGGCGATAGCCCTGGTGCTCCTCGCGGTATCGGCCGTCGTGCTGGTGCCGCTCCTCAACCTGCTGGCGCTGTCGCTGTCGGACCCTGCCCGGGTCGGCGAGGTGACGGGCCTGACCGTACTGCCCAAGGGCTTCTCCACGGTAAACTACCGCGTGCTGGCGGCCAATCCGCTGTTCGTCAGGAGCATCGTGAACGCGGTACTCATAACGGTGGTCGGCACCGCGATAAACCTCGCGGTCACGTCCATGGCGGCGTTCGCGCTGACGAGGAGCGCCCTGCCCGGCAGGCGCATCTTCATGCTGCTCGTCATCGTCATCATGGTACTGGAGCCGGGCCTCATACCCGAGTACCTGGTCGTCAAGAAGATAGGCCTGATGAACAGCCTGTGGGCGGTAATCCTCTACAAGACGGTCAACGTATACTACCTGATCATCCTCATGCGCTTCTTCGAGGAAGTCCCGCAGTCGCTCATCGAGGCGGCGCGCGTCGACGGCGCGGGCTACGGGACCATCTTCCTCAAGATCATGCTGCCGCTGGCGAAGCCCGCCCTCGCGACGCTCGGCCTATTCTACGGCGTCTTCCACTGGAACGAGTACTTCAGGGCGAGCATCTACCTGTCCGATCCTGACAAGTACCCGCTCCAGCTGATCCTAAGGCAGTTCGTCGTGCTCGACGACACCGCGTCGTTGATAGGCTCGGGCGCGCTGTTCAGCTTCGACGAGGCGGCCCGGCTGGATTACGGGGCGCTCAAGGCGAGCACGATCATCGTGGCCATGATACCGGTTCTAATCGTCTATCCATTGATCCTCAAGTACTACACGAAAGGGGTCATGGAGGGCGGAGTCAAAGAATAGGAGGCTTATATGAAGAAGAGACTCGCGGTTCTATCGACGCTCATAACGATTCTCGCCGTATGCGCGACAAGCTTATGGGCGGTCGGCGACAAGGAAGCGGCCCCGGCCGCCAAGGGCGCCCCGGCGAAGGTGCGCATGGTGCTCAAGGACCTGGATACCGATCCCAACGCGGCCCGGTTCATCGAGCTGATCGAGCAGGGCATGGCGGCCGCTGGAACTCCCGTCGACATCGAGGTCATGAAGATCCCGGCCGGCAACTACGCCGAGAAGCTCTCCCTGATGATCATGTCAGGCGACGTGCCCGACCTGATCTACTTCCAGGGCGGCGACGACAAACTCGCCTCGCAGGGCATCCTCGAGGACCTCAGGCCCTACGTCGCGAAATCCAAGTACTTCAAGTCGCTCCTAGACCCGCACTCGGTCCAGCGCCTCGAGAGCTATCCCTACCTGACGTGGATCGCGCCGCCCAGGATCAGGACCCCCGTGATGCGCCGCGACTGGTACGACTCGCTGCCGTCCGCCAAGGCCGTCGCGTCCAAGCCGAGCGTCGACGCGTACTACGCGCTGTTCAAGGACCTCGTGGCCAAGAAGGGCGCCGCGTACGGTATCTGCGTCACCGGCGCTTCCAACGGCGTCGAGGAGCTGGACGCCATCTTCGACGCGGCCTTCGGCATCACCTCGACCTGGCTCAAGGGCGCCGACGGCAAGTGGACCTACTCCCGCGTGACGCCCTTCGAGAAGCAGAAGCTGGAGTTCTACGCCAAGCTGTACAAGGAAGGCCTACTCGACCCCGAGTTCCTCACCAAGAAGTGGGACTCCAAGGAGCAGGTCTTCTACGAGGGCAAGGCCGGCATGATACCCGGCGTCGCCCCGGGCAGCGTCGACGTCTACGTGAACAAGATGATCAAGGCCCAGGGCACCGACCTCGTGCCGCTGCCGCCGGCCAAGGGAGTCGCCCAGGGCCTGACGCCGTTCGTCGACGTGACAAAGGAATCCCGCGGCTGGGCCATCGCGTCCACCTCCAAGGTAAAGGCCGCGGCCTTCGCGGTGCTCGACTTCATGTGGAGCCCGGCCGGTCTCAAGATAGCCAAGCTCGGCATGCCCGACGTCCACTACGTCGACGACGGCAAGCGCTACGTCCTGACCGACAAGTACTCCGAGTGGTATAATGGCTGGTTCGGCGACTCGTTCAACGGCTTCGATCCCGACAAGCCGCTGTCCAGGCCGATCATGACGCCCGCCGCTACCGCCGCGGGCGACATGGCCAAGAAGTACATGCTGGCAGACAAGACCATACTGATACCCGAGCAGTACATAACCAACTGGGACGCGATGACCAACCTGTACAAGGAGTACGTCGCCGACATCGTGACCGGCAAGAAGCCTATCTCCGCCTTCGACGAGTTCGTCGACAAGTGGAACAAGGCGGGTGGCGTCGACGTTACTAAGTACGCCAACACCGTCCTGAAGTAAAGCTAGTCATTCGTTTTTTCACACAGAGCCACAGCGCGATCCGAGCAGTGCGGAGGATCGCGGGGGTTCTAGGGGGTATCCCCCTAGCGGTAGCTGCCGGGGGCAGATCCCCCGGTCCCCCTTGCGACGCTACGAGTCTCGCGTCGCACTGTGGCTCTGTGTTCGATTTTCCTAATATTTCCTACTATTTCCATCGGAGATGAACATGCCTATCCCCAGCGACTACCTTGAGCGAGTCTACGCGGGCTTCATCGGCAAGAACGTCGGCATACGCCTAGGCGCGCCGGTCGAGCCGGCCATCTGGACCTACGAGCGAATCCGCGAGATATACGGAGACATCCGTTCGTACGTGAAACCGTTCAGGAATTTCGCGGCCGACGACGACGCCAACGGCCCGGTCTACTTCATACGGCCGCTTATAGACGGCGACCCTACCGCGCCGCTGACGGCGGAGGCAGTCGGCAGGGCGTGGCTGGACTATGCCCGCGAGGGCAGGGGCATGTTCTGGTGGGGCGGCTACGGCGTCTCCACGGAGCACACCGCCTACCTCAACCTGAAGGCCGGCATCCCGGCACCCGAGTCCGGCTCTATCGCGCGCAATGGAGCTACGGTCGCCGAGCAGATAGGCGGGCAGATTTTCATAGACACCTGGGGCCTCGTATGGCCCGGCGAGCCTGACCGAGCCGCCGAGTACGCGGCGACGGCCGCGAGCGTGTCGCATGACGGAGACGGGATAAACGGCGCGCGCTTCGTCGCGGCGTGCATTGCGGCCGCCTTCTCCGAGCCCCTGGAGGCGACCGACGCCGATCCAGCCAAGGCCCTGCGCGCGGTCTTCGAGGCGGGACTCGCGAGGGTACCCGCCGACTCCGAGTACGCCAGGGTCGTGAAGGCGGTCGCCGCGTTCCACGACGCCGCCTCCGGCGACTGGCGCGCCTGCCAGGAGTACCTGATCGCCGAATGGGGCTACGACCGTTATCCCGGCCTCTGCCACATGATACCCAACGCCGGCGTCTGCGCGCTGGCCCTGCTCTACGGCGACGGAGACTTCTGCCGCACGGTGGAGATAGCGACGATGTGCGGATGGGACACCGACTGCAACGCCGGTAACGTCGGCACGATCGTCGGAGTCCTGCGCGGGACGAGCGCAATACCCGCGCATTACCGCGACCCTATCAACGACGGCATCGTGCTGTCCGGCCTCCCCGGATCGCTCAACGTGCTCGATATCCCTACCTTCTCGCGCACGCTCGCGGCCGTAGGCTACAGGCTCGCGGGGCAGGCGGTACCGACGACAATAGGCGACGCTCTCGCACGCGGCGACGGCGAGCGAGGCCTATACTTCGACTTCATGCTTCCCGGCTCCACGCACTGCATGCGCGCGTCCGACCCGGTGATGTTCTCGGCGGTCCACAGGTCCGGCGTCCTGCCCGACGGCCGACCGGCGCTGGAGTTCCGCTTCGAGCGCGTGTTGCGCGATCAATCGGGCAAGCTGTTCTATAAGCCATTCTACCGCCGCGCCGACTTCGACGACGAGCGCTATAGCCCGACGTTCGCGCCGACCGCCAGGCCCGGGCAGACCGTACGGATACGCTTCCGGTACGAGAAATGGGAAGGGCAGAGGATAGGCGTGTCGGGCTACGTGCGAGACACCTTCACGGGCTCCGATATCGAGGTGACCGCGCCCATATTCCCCGAGCCGGGAGAGGAGCGCGTCGTCGAATTCGTAATCCCGGAGGTCGGCGGTTCGCAGGTCGACGAGATAGGCCTCAAGCTGACCGGCTGGACCGGCGCCGGCAAGCGCGACTCGGGGCGGCTGCTCGTCGACCTCTTCGAGGTATCGGGCAAGGCGAAGTACTCGATAGACGTCGCGAAGCAGGCGGTGGAATTCGCCTGCGTCACGCCTTTCGCCCACGCGGGCGGCGCCTGGGCCATTGAGGATGGGCGGCTGCGCGTGATGACGCACGAGGCCTGCGCGTCATACACGGGAGGCCACGCGGTACGCGACCAGCGCGTCTCCGCGACGGTCAGACCGCTCGCCGGGGACAGCCACCTGCTCGCGGCGCGGGCCGGCGGGGCGATGCGCGGCTACTTCGCCGGCTTCGACGGACCGGGCAAGGTCGCGATTCTCAAGAACGACTTCGGATTTTCCCGGTTGGCCGCCGCGGACTTCGCGTGGGAGCCGGGATACGAATACCGCATGAGCGTCGTCGCGACGGGGGACAGGATTACGCTATCCGTAGACGGGGAACGCGTCCTAGAGGCGTCCGACGGGACCCACGCCTCGGGCATGGTCGGCTGCGGATCGACGGGAGCCGCCCGAACGCTGTACGGCGGCTTCGAGGTGGAAGAACTATGACGAAGCGGAAATCCGACTGCGAGGCTACGTACTCCCCCGCCGCGGGGGCACTGAGAGTTCGCGTCGAATCTTCGGTGGGAGCCCTGTTCGCTCGCGCGATAGAGCGGGTCGCGCGGAAGACGGCCGCCGAGTTCGGCGTCGGCTCGGGAGAGCTGCGGATCGACGACGACGGCGCCCTCGACTACGCGGTCGCCGCCCGCGTAGAGGCGGCGCTCCGCGGCGCGGGGTTCTCTCGCCGCTCCCCGGGCGCGGCCTCCCTCGGCGCGCAGGCGCCGGCCGACGCGCCCGCTCGGGCCGACGACGCGGCGAGGCGCAGCCCGTCGCCGTGGCGTTCCCGGCTATACCTCCCCGGCGACCAGCCGGACCTGCTCCCGAACGCGGGGCTCTTCGGCGCCGATTGCTTGATACTCGACCTGGAGGACTCGGTGACTCCGTCGCGCAAGGCGGAGGCGCGGATACTGGCGCGGCGGGTCCTGGAGGCGCATCGCGGCTTCTTCGGCCGGTCCGCGCTGGTCGTGCGCGTTAATCCGCTGTCCGGCCCGTTCGGGCGGGACGACGTCGCCGAGCTAGGAGGCTGCCTGCCCGACGCGATACTGCTACCCAAGTGCGAGTCCGCCGCCGACGTCATAGCGCTCGCGGGCCTGCTCGATGCGATGGAAGCGTCGCCCGACGGGCGGACGCTCATCATGGCCCTCGTCGAGACGGCGCGCGGCGTCGTCGCCGCTCCGTCCATCGCGGCCGCGTCGGACCGAGTCTGCGCCCTGTGCTTCGGCGCGGAGGACTTCTCCCGTGACGTCGGCGCGAGGAGGACGGCGAGCGGCGCGGAGGCGAGCCTGGCCCGGCAGTCAGTCGTGCTGGCGGCGAAGGCCACCGGAGTACAGGCCCACGACTCGGTATACTCCGACTCGGACGACGACGCGGGGTTCGCGGCTTACTGCGGCGCGGCGAGGGCCATCGGCTTCGACGGCGTAGGCCTCGTGCACCCGAGGCAGATCGCCGTCGCCCACCGAGCGTTCGACCCAGGACCGGGGGAGCTCGAAGAGGCGCGCCGCGTAGTCGCCGCCCTCGAGGAGGCGGAATCCAGAGGCCTCGGAGTCGCGTCCATAGAGGGCAAGATGATAGACGCGCCGGTAGCCGAGCGGGCGAGGCGCGTCGCGGCGCGGGCTAACGGAAAGGCGCGCTGACATGAACATGACCGTCAACTCCATAGGGCGCGACGTGCCCGCTTCGATAGATGGCAGGCCGCTACGGCCCTTCGCAGGAGCCTACGCCGATGCGTCGGCGACCGACGACGACGCCGGAACGCGTCGGTCGGCCGGAGGGCCGAAGCGTCCCTCCCCAGGGCGGGGAAGGCCCGACAAGATCGTGGCCGGATGGGACGAGCTACTCGACCGGCTGGACCTGAAGGACGGCTCGACGATATCTTTCCATCACCACCTGCGCGACGGTGACGCCGTGATAAACGAGGTCGTCGGACGGCTCGCGGCCCGAGGCCTCCGCGATCTGACGATAGCGCCTACAGCGCTATTCCCGGTCCACGATCGCCTGGTGCCATACATTGAATCGGGCGTGATAGCCAGGGTCGAGGGCTCGATGAACGGCGCGGTCGGAGCCGCGTGCTCCCGCGGGGCGATGCGGGGAACGGCCGTACTGCGCTCGCACGGCGGCCGCCAGCGAGCCATCCAGGACGGCGACCTGCATATAGACGCCGCCTTCATAGCGGCCCCCTGCGCGGACCCCGCCGGCAACGCCAACGGCCTCTTCGGGAAGTCGGCCTGCGGCCCCCTGGCCTATCCCGTGCCGGACTCGCTGTACGCCGACAGGGTCGCGGTCATCACCGACGGGCTCGTACCCTACCCCTGCGCGCCGCGCTCTATCTCGGGCGGGAACGTCGACTGGGTGCTCGAGGTCGAGTCCATAGGCGACGCTTCCAAGATCGTATCGGGGACGACGCGCCTGACCCGCAGCCCGACGCAGCTCCTTATAGCCGAGCTGACAGCCCGCTTCATAGAGGAGACCGGCGTCATGAGGGACGGCTTCTCGTTCCAGGCCGGCGCCGGCGGCATATCGCTAGCCGCGGTCGTCTTCCTCGCCGAGCGGATGCGCGCGCGCGGCGTCAAGGCCTCGTTCGCGCACGGGGGAGCGACGGGCGTGCTCGCGAGCCTCCTCGAGGAAGGGCTCCTCGGCTCCATCGTCGACCTGCAGAGCTTCGACTTGGAGGCGGTCCGCTCGTGCCGAGATAACCTGCGCCATATCGAGTCGACGCCTTTCGATTCGTACGGCCCTCGCGCGTCCGGCTCCGCGGCGAGCATGCTCGACATAGCCGTGCTCGGCGCCACCGAGGTCGACCTGGACTTCAACGTCAACGTTAACACCCACTCCGACGGGCTCCTCCTGCACGGCATAGGCGGCCACACGGACGCCGCGGCCAGCGCCGCGTGCTCCATCATCACCGCGCCCTCGTTCCGCAAGCGCATACCGATCGTCCGTGAGCGGGTCACGACGGTATCGTGTCCCGGCGAGGCAGTCGACGTCGTCGTTACCGAGCGCGGCATAGCGATCAACCCGCGTAGGGGCGAGCTCGCGGAGCGCGCTCGTAGGGCGGGCCTGCCCCTCGTCACGCTCGGCGACCTGATGGTGGAGGTACGCGCCTTTACCGGAATACCGGACGAGCCGGAGTTCGGCGACCGGGTCGTCGCGGTCGTGGAATGGCGCGACGGAACGGCTCTCGACGTCGTAAGGGAGCTCGCTCCGCGCTAGGGCGACGTCCCGCGATCCAGCCCGTAACGCTTTATCCTGTAGAGCATCGTCCTGCGGCTTATGCCCAGCGCTTCCGCGGCCTTGGTGCGATTGCCGCCCCATGCGGCCAGGGCGCGCTCTATCGCCTCGCGTTCCAGCTCCTCGAGGGAAGCCTGCCTCGCGTCGGCGGGTACCGCGCCGGCCGGCGTCGCGCCGGCCGGCTTTGCGTCCGCCCGCCCTCCCGGCCCTCGCGGCCCTCGCGCCGCCCCGTAGTCCCGGGGCACGTCGAGGTCGGAAGCCGTGATAAGCCCGCCTTCCGCGTAGATGAGCGCCCGCTCGAGGACGTTCTCCAGTTCCCGCACGTTCCCCGGGAACGGATAGCTGGAGAGCGCCTCCAGGGCCCCTTCGGCGAAGGCCGCGGCGCCCTTGCCCATCCTGGCGCCTAGCCGCTCTAGGAGGAAGCCCGCGAGCAGGGGTATGTCCTCCCTGCGCTCCCTGAGCGGCGGGACGGCGAGCCTCACGACGTTTAGCCTATAGTACAAGTCCTCCCTGAAGCGCCCCTCGCGGACCGCCGCCTCTATGTCCCTATTGGTGGCGGAGAGTATCCTGGCTGATACGGGTATGTCGGCGGCCCCGCCTAGGCGCCTGACCCTGCGCTCCTGGAGCACGCGGAGGAGCTTGACCTGCAGCCGCGAAGGCATCTCGCCTATCTCGTCCAGGAATAGGGTCCCGGAGCCGGCCAGCTCGAAGAGCCCGACCTTACGCCCGTCGGCTCCCGTGAAGGCGCCCTTCTCGTGCCCGAAGAGCTCGCTCTCCATGAGGCTCTCGTTGACGCCCCCGATATTCACCGCCACGAACGGCTCGGCCGAGCGGGGAGAGCCGGCGTGGATCTCCCTGGCGACTACCTCCTTGCCAGAGCCGCTCTCGCCGCTTATCAGCACCGTCGTATCGGCGCCCGCGACCTTGTCGATGGCCCGCCTGAGCGACAGGGCCGCCTCGCTGCGCCCCACGAAGCCGGAGGCGGAGCCGGAGGTCCGCCTACCGGCCTCGAGGAGGTTCTCCAGCCGCCTCGAGGAGACGGCGGCCCTGAGCTTCAGGACCAGCTCGTCCGGCTCGAAGGGCTTGAGGAGGTAGTCGGCCGCGCCCGACTTGAGGGCCCTCACCGCGTCGCCTATCTCCCCGAGGGCGGAGATCATGACGACGGGGCAGCGTATGCCGCGCTCTATCATCCGCTCGATGAGCTCCTGCCCGCCCATCACCGGCATCTTGAGATCCGTCACCACGGCGTCGAAGGCCTCGGCCGCCAACGCCTCGAGGGCCTCGCGCCCATCGGAGGCCGTCTCAGAATCTATGCCCTCGAAGGAGAGGAGGCGCCGGAGCGACTCCCTGATGTTGCGCTCGTCGTCGACTATCAGGACCCTCATGCCGGCCTCTCCGCCGGCAGCGACAGCCGGGCCGCGCACCCGCCGCCCGCGCGGGGCCCTAGGGCGACGGAGCCGCCGGCCGCCTCGGCGAAACGCCCGCACACCGCGAGGCCGATGCCCGAGCCCCGGCTCTTCGTCGTGAAGAACGGGTCGAAGGCCGCCTCTTCCGCGCCGGGAGCGAGGCCCGCGCCCCTATCGAGCACGTCGACGCGGACCAGGCCGCCGTCCTCGGCAATCTCCACCGATACGTCCTCCTCGCGGCCGCCCGACTCGAGCGCGTTACGGACCAGGTTCTCGAGTATCGATCGCAGGCGCTCCGGGTCTACGCGGACCGATACCGCCTCGCCGGGGGAGGCGGAGACGATGGCCCTGCCGCAGAGCCGCCGGCCGACGTCGTCGGCGACCTCGCCCGGATCGACCGGGCGCGGATTGCCCGCGGGGTCGCGGAGGTAGTCCCCGATCCGGTGGCTCAGGGCGGACAGGCGCTCGACCTCGTCGTCTATGATGCCCAGCTCCCGGCGCGCCGATTCGGGGCAGGTCCGTTCCAGGATGCGCGCCTGTAGCTTGATGGACAGGAGCGGGTTCTTAATCTCGTGCGCGAGCGTGCTCGCGGCGGTCCCCAGCACGACGAGGTTCCTCTGCTCCTCTAGCTCGCGCCTGTACTCGGCGTTGCGGACGATGAGACCGCGCACGAATAGCACGAGGGCCGCGAGAGCGGCCTCGGCGAGGGGGAACAGGACGGCCGCGACGCGTCGCCGACGCCAATACTCGCCCTGGCGGATCTCCAGGTAGACCAGGTCGACCCTTCGGAGCGTCTGGAAGAAGGAGCCGGAAGCGAGGGGCTTGTCGCGTTCGGAAGTCCTTCCGTCGGAAGTCCTTCCGTCGGGAGTCCTACCCTCGGAAGGAGGCGGCAAGGGGGGGCCGCCTCGGAACGGCGAGACGACGAGCAAAACCGAATCCGCCTTGGGCTTCTCGATGTATTGCCGTACGAACTCGCCGCCCGAGCGATCCTCGCCGTCGCGGTCGCCGCCTACGGATACGGATCGGGGGAAATCCGGCGCGGCCGAGCCCCAGGAATATATCATGACTCCGTCGTGGTCGTAGGCGGCGACGCCGGAGACCTTCTCCCTGAGCCTAGGCTGACCCTCTATCGCCGCGCCGAAGTCGTCGTAGTCGCGCAATCCGGCGAAGAGGCGATTCAAGGTCCGCTCGGCGTCGTTGCGGCTCTCCAGGCGGTCCTTCTGGACTATGCCTCCGTATATCGCCGCCGCGAGGCCGGCGAGCGCCGCGAAGGAGAGCGCGGCCAGCCCCAGGGACGCGAGCGATTTCCTGTCGATGCGCATACGCCTGGCCTCCTTCAGCGTTTCACGGCAGGGCGGCGAGTATCCTATCCTCGCTCTCCAGCCCGACGATGCCGCGGAGCTCCGATATCGCCGACAGCGCGTCGTAGCGGGCGCCTATGAGCGCGGTCCGGGCCGCGCTTACCAGGGCCTCGGCCGTCGACAGCTCCGACGCCGACGCCGACGACAGCTCGTACTTCCGCAGCGCGTTCCCGTAGGTACTCTCCGCGAACTCGAGCGCCTTGGCTGACGACGCGACGGCCCGGGCCGACGACAAGAGCCCGTTAAGGGCGACCTCGAGGTCGAGCGCTACGTCGCGCGCGCCTTGGTCCGCGTCGATGCGGGCGCTCCGGGCCGCCAGTTCCGCCGACTCGACCCCGTTAGCCGCGACCCACAGATCCAGGCTCATAGTCGCCGTTAGCGATACGCTCCCGGCACCGACCGAGAGCCCGCTCCCCGCGTCGTAGGCGAGGCTCTGCGACAGCCCCGCCGATACCGTCGGCGAGTAGGCGCTCCTAGCCGCGTCTACGGCGATTGTAGCCTTACTGGCGGCGAGCGCATAGCCCGCGAGCGACGGATTCTCCTCGATGGCGATAGCCAGCAATTCGCCGGACACGCCACCGACGGCCCCGTCGTCCAGCGCGGAGAGCCGCGCGAGGAGCCCGTCGTAGGCGGAGAATTCCACCGGCTCGGGCTCGACGGCGGCGCTCTGCCCGGTCATGGAGGCGAGCCTCGCCCTAGCCGAGGCGAGCGCCCTCCGCGCCTTGATGAGCGCGGTCTCCCGCGCCGCCGCCTCCGATTCGGCCTGCAGGTAATCGGACCCGGCGATAAGCCCGGCCTCGGCCCTCGCCTTGGCCAGCCCGAGCCTCAGGGCCGCGGCCTCCAGGTCGCGCTCGGCGGCCTCGACGCTCGAGGCGGCCTTGAGCGCGGTATAGAACGCCTCGTCGGCCTGCCCTACGAGGCTCACCCGGACGGCCCGCGCCGCCTCGGCGGCCGCCCGTACCGCCACGCTCGCGCTCCTCGACAGCGACGCGAGCTTGCCGCCGTCATAGACGGCCTGCGAAACGGACAGCCTGGCGGACGCGCCTAGGCCGTCCGCCGGAGCGGCTGAGTAATCGTACGTGCCGCCCGCGCCGGCGCTGATGGAAGGCAGGCGCTTGAAGGCCTGGGCCTTCTCCGCGAGCGTCGCGGTTTCCACCGCCAGCTCGGCCTTGCGCAGCGCGGCTGAATTGGCCAGGACGAGCCGCCTGGCCTGTTCTAGGCTGAGCGGCTCCTGCGCCGAGGCGGCCGGCCCCCCTAGGGCGAAGGCCATGCAGGCGGCCAGCGCCGACGTTATCAACAATCGCGTCGAATGGTTCATGGTAGCTCCTCGTACATCGTTCTTCGTCTCACTCGTAGCGCAGCGCGTCTATCGGGTAGAGGTTCGCGGCCTTCCTCGCGGGATAGAACCCGAAGAAGATCCCCACGGCCGCGGCGAAACCCACGGAGGCGGCGATGACGTCGACGCTCACGATGGTCGGCATGCCCATGAACGCCGATAGCGCCCATGAGATGCCCAGCGCCAGCAGGATGCCTATGAGCCCTCCCAAGAGGCTGAGTATCACCGACTCGGCCAGGAACTGCAGGAGGATGTCCCGCTTGCGCGCCCCTACCGACATCCGTATGCCTATCTCGCGCGTCCGCTCCGTCACCGAGACGAGCATTATGTTCATGATGCCTATGCCCCCCACGATGAGCGACACGCCCGCTATGGCGGCCAGGAGCGAGGTCAGGGTCTCCGCCGTCGCCGAGGCCGTCGCGATGATATCCGCCTGGTTCATGACGTCGAAATCGAGGTCGTCGCCCGGGCTCAGGCGGTGCGCCTCCGTCAGTATGGCCGTCACCTCGGCCTCGGCCTCGTCCATCAGGTCCTCGCGCACGACGCTCATCTCTATCGATTGGACGTTGCCGTTACGCATCAGGCGGTTGACCGCGGTATCAAGCGGTACCAGCGCGATGTCGTCCTGGTCGATGCCGTTGTTGCCGGAGCCCTTGCTGACCAGTACTCCTATGACGGTGAACGGAGTCGTCGCTATCCGGACGGTCTGGCCCAGGGGATCCTCGTCCCCGAAGAGCTCCGTAGCCACGGTTGAGCCGAGGACCGCCACCTTGGCCCGACGCTGCAGGTCGACGCTCGTCAGCGCCTCGCCAGAGCCCAGCTCCCAGCCTTTAATATCGAAGTAATCGGGCTCCACCCCGTAGACCGACGTAGACCAGTCGCCGGAGCCGCCTACCGCCTTCACCCCGGAGAGCCTGACCACGCCGGAGATGGCCGACAGGTAGCTGGACTCGGAGCGGAGCTTATCCACGTCGCCCATCGACAGCCTATTGGCCTCGCGGGGCCCTCGCGGCGGCATGACCATCAGCAGGTTGGTGCCCATCGACTCGATGCGCTTCCTGATGCTGTCCTGCGACCCCGAGCCCACGGCCACCATGACGATGACGGAGCAGACGCCGATTATAATGCCCAGCGACGTCAGGAAGCTCCGCATCTTATTGCGGAAGATGCTCCGCGTCGCCGCCCTGACCAGCTTCGAGGCGGTCATGACAGGCCTCCCGACGCGGCGAAGCCGGCGTGGCGTTCCCGCCACGCGGCGAGGTCGTCCGCCGCCCTCCTCCGTTCCGATACCGGCTCGTCCGAGACTATCTCGCCGTCGCGCATCGTTATGACGCGGCGCGTGTACGCGGCTATCTCCGGCTCGTGGGTCACCATCACGATCGTCTTGCCGCGCTCGTTAAGCTCCTGGAACAGGCTCATGATCTCCAGGGACATCTCGGTATCCAGGTTGCCCGTCGGCTCGTCCGCCAGTATGAAGGCCGGGTCCTTGACCATGGCCCGGGCTATGGCGACGCGCTGCTGCTGGCCGCCCGAGAGCTGATTGGGCGTATGGTCCAGGCGGTCGCCGAGGCCGACCTCCTCGAGGGCCGCCTTGGCGCGGGCCTTCTGGTCCAGCTTTGAGCCGGAACGGTCGTAGAAGAGCGGCAACTCGACGTTCTCCAGGGCGCTCGTCCTCGAGAGGAGGTTGAAGCCCTGGAACACGAAGCCTATCCTATCGTTACGGATGTCGGCGAACTCGTCGGAGCTCGCGGTAGCCGTCTCGAGCCCCCCGAGGACGTAGCTGCCCTCGGTCGGCTTGTCCAGGCAGCCGAGCGTGTTCATGAGCGTCGACTTGCCCGAGCCCGAGGGCCCCATGACGGCTACGAATTCGCCCGACTCGACGTCGAGGTCCAGGCCGCGGATGGCCCTGACGGTAATGTCCCCGACGACGTAGTGGCGCTTGACGCCGCGCAATGCTATGACGGCCATGATCAGCGCACCAGCAGCTTGACGATGACCTGGACGCCCTCGAGCTCGTCGGCGCCTACCAGCTCGGTCTTCGCGTCGTCGCTCGCGCCCGTCTCGACCAGGACCACGGCGAGCCGGCCCTCGTCATCGAGGTACCAGAGCGTCTTCTTCGCCTTCACCGCC
>Ga0180008_1000905_pt1 | contig 21051 bp, 18 predicted proteins | sample MM_PW_MetaG_FD_121121 | JGI IMG/M metagenome (GOLD analysis project Ga0180008, IMG submission 121121) | Groundwater microbial communities from the Aspo Hard Rock Laboratory (HRL) deep subsurface site, Sweden - MM_PW_MetaG | ecosystem: Environmental > Aquatic > Deep subsurface > Groundwater...
CAGCTGCCGGTAATGCGTAGTCATCTGCGCTTGAATCCTTCGGTGTGAGAGCCTGGATTCTACCGGTGGCTGGCTCTCTGCCTCTCGTTTCAAGCGTTGCGCTTATTCTATGAATTCAGGCTCCAAAAGACACTGGAAAAATAACTTCAAGCAAGGCACGTATCAAATAATTTGCTTTAATTCGAAAAATTTGACTTTCAAACCACTTCTCTTTGGTTTTTATTATCAGGATTTTTCTATCATATTTTTTCCGTGCTTCAACAAGATCAAATTTATTTTCTGGCTCAGTCTGCGAGCGACGTGCTGAAGGAAAATCATCCCCGCTTTCTCCAAATCTTTCAGTTCCATCAATAGTTTCTTGGTCAAGTATCAGCAACCGAAGTTCCGCTTCAGCTATTTTTTTCTTAACAGAAAACGCCGTCCAATCAGAAAGTGCACGCGCGAAATAAGTTACTTCAAAGAACAAACAAACCATAAATCCAAGCTTTAGGAAGTTTTCTGGAGCAGACACCGTCAATTTGATATCACCAGGAGTTTTTACTTCCACCCCGCTTATTACAAAGCTTCCAAGTGATACGAATAACACCATGAATGCGACAATCAGTAGTAGCCGCTGATCTTTTCTTGTGCCCTCTGAAAAAAAATCTGCATTTAAAACTTGCAAACTCAACTCTGCAGATTTTGCAAAAGGGCGGATGCAGGAGCTGAGTGCAACACGGTTATTGAATTGAAGCCGGGGCATCATGCCGCATAGCCATGGCCTCTTGCATCACTTGACCCATGACTTCAATTGGACATTTGAAATCGAAGCGCTTACGTGGGCGCATGTTTAGTTGCAGCGCTATGGCGTCGAGCTCTTCCTGGCTGTGCACTGACAAGTCAGTCCCCTTGGGCAAGTACTGGCGGATCAACCCGTTGATATTCTCGTTACTGCCGCGCTGCCAGGGGCTGTGCGGGTCACAGAAATAGATCGCCACACCGGTCTTCTGGGTAATTTCGACGTGGCGCGCCATTTCTCGGCCCTGGTCGTAGGTCATGCTTTTACGCATCGCCAGCGGCATGCGATTAAGCGCCGCACTGAAGCCCTCCATCGCAGAGGTCGCCGTCGCATCGTTCATTTTCACCAGCATCAAGTAACCACTGGTTCGTTCCACCAAGGTGCCTACAGACGAGGCGTTGGCTTTTCCCTTGATCAAATCGCCTTCCCAATGTCCCGGCATCAGTCGGTCTTCAATCTCTGGGGGGCGCACGTGAATGCTGACCATCTCGGGGATTTGGCCGCGCCGATCCACTCCACCAGAGCGCGGTCTTCTAGCCGTCTTGCCTTGGCGCAGGCAGATGATCAGCTCCCTTGCGCAGCTCACCGACCGGCAGGGCGTAGATCGCGGTGTAGATCGTCTCGCGGCAGACGTAGGCTTCTTTGAGGCTGGGTATGTTCATGCTGCGCAGCTTGCCGGCAATCTGCTCAGGAGACAAACGCTCACGCAGCATATGAACTACTAACTCGAAACGTTCGCTGCCCGGCAGCAGCTTACGTTTGGGCCGACAGTTGCTGCGGCGAACCCGCATGCGTTGCTGAGCCGTACGTACCGAATAGCTACTACCGGCCTCCCGGTTGCGCCGCAGCTCTCGGCTTACCGTCGAGGGCGCTCGGTTGATCAAGCGGGCGATCCTTCGCTGACTAAAGCCTTGGGCCAGGCCGAGTTGGATAGTGACGCGTTCTTCGATGCTGAGTTCGTGATAGGACATTGGGCAACACCGTACCGAAAAGGTCAGGTGTTGCACTCAGTTTTTGCGGCCGCCCTGGTTCAATGCGGATGCGGCGGCTTTTGCCTCCTCTAGCTGATTCAATACCTTACGAGCGTGAAGAAGAAAAATCTCACCACCTTCAGTCAAGTGCAGTGTTCGAGTAGACCGATTGAATAGAGCAATTCCTAAGTCTTGCTCGATATCTTTGATATACCGGGACACCGTAGAAGCTTTGATATTCAAACGCTCAGCTGCGCGAGAAAAATTACTCACTTCCGCTGCTTCAATAAAAGCAACTAATGCCGAAAAATAATCAATTTTTAATCCCTAAAAATTATGATCTTTTTTAAAACCCACCTATCTCACCGGACGAGATATTGAACGACATACCATTTCCATATACTAACTTCAACATACTACAACGCTTTTAAAGCAGGTGGGGCTTCTCCCAGTACCCAGGAGAGTTATACAATCCCTTTAGATACTCTATAAAATAACGAACCTTTGCAGGTAAGTAGCGTTGCTGAGGATATACCGCTTGAATATTATAATCGGGCAATGCAAACTCATCTAAAACGGTCACTATCTCCCCTCGTTTGAGCTCTCCTTGTATCTCCCAAGTTGAGCGCCATCCAATACCCAAGCCTTGGCGTATCCAAGAGAAAAGCAACTCACCATCATTACACGCAACGTTCCCGCTAACCTTCATCGCTACGGGCTTACCGTCCCGTAAAAACGTCCAACCTCTTTGTTGACCACCCTGTAGATTAAACGCCAAGCAATTATGCTCTGACAACTCCTCCAGCGTTTTTGGCACTCCATGCTTAGCAAAATACTTAGGCGTGCCGCAGACCACCCTCCAATTTGGAAATAGATTGATCGCCACATAGTTAGGGTCAGTTACTTCTCCGATACGGATACTCATATCATAGCCTTCGCTGACAAGGTCAATCACGCTGTCCGTAAAGTTGAAAGATAACTTTAGTTCTGGAAAACGCTGCTGAAATCCATAGACGTGCGGCGCAATATGATGTCGTCCAAAAGCCGCTGGAGCTGACACAACCAAGTGGCCGCAGACTGTGGCGCTACTGTTGCTAATACTTGACTCGACCACGTCAAATTCACGCATCAATTGCTTGGCTCCTTCCAGTAACTGCTCCCCCGCTTCCGTCAGCTTCAAGCCTCGTGTGGAACGATGCATCAACTTGACACCCAAGCGTTTTTCCAACGCATCGAGTCGCCGGCCAAGAATGGCTGGAGTGACGCCCTCATTCAGCGCAGCGGCGGCAAAGCTGCCCTTGTGTGCGACCTGAACAAAACTGTGAAGCTCTGTATAACGACCCATCGATACCTAAGGTATTGGCAGAAACCGATTTTTAGCTATTCACCTCAATAATAACCTGCACCATGCTGTGATCCGCTAATAAAAATATCGACCAGCATGAAGGAGGCAATAATGGCTAAAATGAGAGCAATCGAAGCTGCCGTGTTGGTGATGCGCCGCGAAGGTATCGACACCGCGTTCGGCATCCCCGGCGCAGCCATCAATCCGTTGTATGCCGCACTGAAAAAACTCGGCGGTGTTGACCACGTTTTGGCGCGTCATGTGGAAGGTGCCTCCCACATGGCTGAAGGTTACACTCGTACCAATGCTGGCAATATTGGCGTTTGCATCGGAACCTCTGGCCCTGCAGGTACCGACATGGTCACCGGCTTGTACTCAGCATCCGCCGACTCCATTCCTATCCTCTGCATCACTGGTCAAGCCCCACGTGCACGCATGCATAAGGAAGACTTCCAGGCAGTCGATATCACCAGTATCGTCAAACCCGTAACTAAGTGGGCAACCACCGTGATGGAACCCGGCCAGGTTCCTTATGCCTTCCAGAAAGCGTTCTATGAGATGCGCTCTGGTCGACCAGGCCCCGTACTGATCGATCTGCCGTTTGACGTACAGATGGCAGAGATCGAGTTTGATATTGATGCCTATGAACCACTGCCATTGGCGCGCCCCTTTGCTACTCGAGCGCAGGCTGAGAAGGCGCTGGCGATGCTTAACGACGCTGAGCGCCCACTAATCGTTTCTGGTGGTGGCGTAATAAATGCAGACGCCAGCACCAAGCTTGTCGAGTTTGCCGAACTAACCGGAGTGCCCGTGATTCCAACGCTGATGGGCTGGGGAACAATTCCGGACGATCATAAGTTGATGGTGGGCATGGTCGGCTTGCAGACCTCGCATCGCTACGGCAACGCCACTTTACTCGCTTCCGACTTGGTATTCGGTATCGGAAATCGCTGGGCCAACCGCCACACTGGCTCGGTAGATGTGTACACCCAAGGTCGACGATTCATTCACGTCGACATCGAACCAACCCAGATTGGCCGAGTGTTCACCCCAGACTTAGGCATCGTCTCAGATGCCGGTGCCGCTCTGGACATCTTCTTGACCGTGGCTCGTGAGTGGAAGGCCGCTGGCAAGTTGAAGGATCGTAACGCTTGGGTGGATGCTTGCCGCGAGCGCAAGCGTACTCTTCAACGTAAGACTCATTTTGAAAACGTGCCGATCAAGCCTCAACGCGTTTACGAAGAAATGAACGAGTTCTTTGGTAAGGACACCTGCTACGTCAGCACCATCGGTTTGTCACAGATTGCAGGCGCGCAGTTTCTTCACGTCTACAAGCCACGGCACTGGATCAATTGTGGCCAAGCTGGCCCGTTAGGCTGGACTATTCCTGCTGCATTGGGTGTGGTCAAAGCAGATCCAAATCGCCAAGTCGTCGCATTGTCTGGCGACTATGATTTCCAGTTTATGATCGAGGAATTGGCCGTCGGTGCGCAGTTCAACTTGCCGTATATCCATGTATTGGTGAACAACTCTTATCTGGGATTGATCCGCCAAGCACAGCGCAACTTTGACATCGATTTCTGTGTCCAGCTGTCGTTCGACAACATCAACGCCCCGGAGCTGAATGGCTACGGCGTCGACCATGTGGCTGTAGTCGAAGGGCTAGGATGCAAAGCGATTCGTGTACGCGATCCAAATGACTTGCAGGCCGCCTTTGCTCACGCCAAAGAATTAATGCAACAACATCGCGTGCCCGTGGTGGTAGAAATCATCCTTGAGCGCGTGACCAACATCTCCATGGGTACCGAGATCAACAACATCAACGAATTCGAGGAGTTGGCTCTGAGCGGTGCCGATGCACCTACCTCTATCTTGCCATTGGATTAATCATTCTTTTCCAGGCCTTCGCCCAGACTTCAACAAAGGAGCATCACATGCCCCGATTTGCAGCCAACCTATCTATGTTGTTCACGGAAGTGGATTTTCTGGATCGCTTCGCGGCCGCCGCAGAAGCCGGTTTCACCGGTGTTGAGTACTTATTTCCTTACGATTTTAGCTTCACCGAAATCAAGGCAAGACTCGAGAGCAACGGCCTTACCCAGGTACTTTTCAATCTGCCCGCGGGGAATTGGGCCAAGGGAGAGCGCGGCATTGCCTGCCATCCCGACCGCATTGAAGAGTTCCGAGCTGGCGTCGATTTGGCCATCGCTTATGCCCAAGGACTGGGCAATAAGCAACTTAACTGCTTAGCCGGTATCCGACCTCAAGGTGTGGACCCCGAGACGATTGAACGCACCTTCGTGGCCAATCTCAAATATGCCGCCGACAAGCTGGAAGCCGCGGGCATCAAACTCGTGATCGAAGCCATTAACACCTTGGACATTCCAGGTTTCTACTTGAACAACACGCAGCAGGGACTCGATATCAGGGAAAAGGTAGGTAGCGCCAATCTTTTCCTGCAATACGACATTTACCACATGCAAATCATGGAAGGCGATCTGGCCAGAACTATGGCCACCTACCTAGAGGAAATTAACCATATTCAACTCGCCGACAATCCGGGCCGTAATGAACCTGGCACCGGAGAAATTAACTATCACTTCCTGTTCGAACACCTGGACCGAATTGGCTATCAGGGCTGGGTCGGATGTGAATACAAGCCGGCTACCACCACCCTTGAAGGCCTTAGCTGGCTGAAAACTCATAACGTGATCTAACGGAGACTATCCATATGGCCAAGATCGGATTTATCGGCACCGGCATCATGGGCAAGCCCATGGCTCAGAACCTGCAAAAAGCAGGTCACAAACTGTTCTTCTCTGAACACTTCGATAAAACGCCCGCCGACCTACTGGGTGATAATGGAGTTGGTTTAGCTAATCCAAAGGAAGTCGCTCAAGAAGCGGAATTCATTATCATCATGGTGCCGGACACCCCCCAGGTTGAAGATGTCCTACTGCGCGAAAATGGTGTCGTCGAAGGCGTAAGTGCTGGCAAGGTAGTGATCGATATGAGTTCGATCTCTCCTTCTGCCACCAAAGTCTTCGCGGAGAAGATCAAAGCAACTGGGGCCACCTATCTAGACGCCCCCGTTTCCGGCGGCGAGGTCGGCGCGAAAGCCGCAACACTGAGCATCATGGTTGGTGGTGAAGATCATGCCTTTGAACGCGCCTTACCGCTATTCCAAACCATGGGTAAAAACATTACTCACGTTGGAGGCAACGGCGATGGTCAGACTGCTAAGGTTGCCAATCAAATCATCGTCGCACTGAACATTCAGGCAGTAGCCGAAGCGTTGCTTTTCGCCGCGAAAAATGGTGCCGACCCAGCCAAAGTTCGGGAAGCATTAATGGGTGGGTTTGCTTCCTCGAAAATTCTGGAAGTACACGGTGAACGCATGATCAAAGGCACTTTCGATCCAGGCTTCCGCATCAGCCTGCATCAGAAGGATCTCAATCTGGCCCTTTCTGGAGCCCGTGAACTGGGCTTGAATTTGCCCAATACCGCGAACGCACAACAGGTATTCAGCACCTGTGCCGCGCTCGGTGGTAGTAACTGGGATCATTCGGCGCTAATTAAAGGCCTGGAACACATGGCCAACTTCTCAATTCGCGAGGAGTGATTTCTCCCCTTCAAACTCAAGACTAATCTGACCGTTCTAAAGTCAAATTAGTCTTTGCCCCCTTTTCGACCTCCCAGGCCAGTGGTGTCACGGCCCAGCAAGCTTGGGAAGTCGATTTTAGTCCCAAGCCGCCGGTTACGGCGGTTGGGGAGTGCAATCGGCTAGCTACCCAATAACAATAATTGAAGTCCGGAGCCTGATATGACCATCAATCCACAAGAGCTGATGCGCACCCTTTTCACAACTGCCATCTCCGCCTCGCATCCGTATCATGTGCTGCCACAATATTTGCCCAAAGACCGCAGCGGCCGCCTTATTGTCATCGGCGCAGGTAAGGCAGCAGCAGCTATGGCCGAAGTCGTCGAGCTTGAATGGCAAGGCGAGGTTAGCGGCTTAGTTGTCACCCGTTACGGACATGGCGCTAATTGCCACAAGATAGAAGTGGTGGAAGCAGCTCACCCAATACCCGATGCTGCCAGTCACAAAGTGGCCAAACGAGTCTTGCAACTGGTCAGTGATCTACAAGAGTCCGATCGAGTAATGTTCCTACTTTCTGGAGGCGGCTCAGCCTTGCTGGCATTACCTGGAGACGGTATCGATCTCGCGGACAAACAATCAATCAACAAAGCCTTGCTAAAATCTGGCGCTACAATCGCTGAGATGAATTGCGTACGTAAACACTTGTCAGGGATTAAGGGCGGCCGGCTGGCCAAAGCTTGCTGGCCAGCCAAGGTGTATACCTATGCGATTTCCGATGTTCCTGGCGATGAAGCAACAGTGATTGCCTCTGGCCCAACAGTTGGTGATCCGACCACCTCCGCACAAGCGTTGGCGATCTTGGCTCGCTATGACATCGAGATCCCGGAAAATGTCTATGCGTGGTTACGAGACCCCCGCTCAGAAACAATCAAACCTGATGACCCGGCGCTGGCACGCAGCCAATTTCAATTGATCGCCACTCCTCAGCAATCGCTAAATGCAGCGGCTGAAAAAGCACGTGCGGCTGGCTTTACACCTTTGATTCTCGGCGATTTAGAGGGTGAGTCCCGCGAAGTTGCGAAAGTGCATGCAGGCATCGCCCGACAAATCGTTCTACACGGCCAACCAATCAAGCCGCCTTGCATAATTCTGTCCGGCGGGGAAACCACCGTCACCGTACGAGGCAATGGTCGTGGCGGACGTAACGCTGAATTCCTCCTAAGCCTGACAGATTGCCTGAAGGGGCTTCCTGGTGTTTACGCACTGGCAGGAGATACCGATGGCATAGATGGTTCAGAAGACAATGCCGGAGCCATCATGACGCCTTCCTCCTATGCGCGCGGCCAAGACAAAAAACTAAATGCAAGCTATGAGTTGGATAACAACAATGGTTATGGGTACTTCGCCGCTCTTGACTCATTGATCGTCACTGGGCCAACCAGAACCAATGTTAATGACTTTCGTGCCATCCTAATTCTCGAGGCCCCTACGAAATGACGCCCAATAAAAAAGTTAAGATTCTTGCTACCTTAGGTCCAGCCACTAAAGGTATCGAAGATATTCGTCAATTGGTGGAAGCAGGCGTCAATTTGTTCCGACTCAACTTCAGTCATGGCGAGCATGCTGATCACGCTCAGCGTTATCAATGGATACGCCAAGTTGAGCGTCAAATGAGCCAGCCTATCGGTGTTCTGATGGACTTACAGGGGCCGAAGTTGCGGGTAGGCAGATTTGCCGATGGCAAGGTCAACCTGGAACGAGGGCAGGCATTGCGATTGGACCTTGACTGTTCGCCAGGCGACACGCACAGGGTCAATTTGCCTCATCCGCAAATCATCGAGGCACTGCAACCAGGCATGAACCTGCTTCTGGACGATGGTCGCCTTCAGTTACGGGTAACCGCCAAACACGTGGACGCCATCGACACGGTAGTCATTGCTGGTGGCGAACTCTCCGATCGAAAAGGCGTGAATATTCCCGAGGCTGTATTACAACTCAGCCCGCTGACTGCCAAAGATCGCTGCGATCTGGATTTCGGGCTGGAGTTGGGCGTCGACTGGGTCGCTCTATCGTTTGTACAACGTCCTCAAGACATCACCGAGGCTCGTGAACTGATCAAAGGCAAAGCACAGCTGATGGCAAAGATTGAAAAGCCGTCTGCAGTGCTACATCTAGAGGAAATTGCTCACTTGTGTGACGCAATTATGGTCGCTCGCGGGGATCTTGGAGTTGAAGTCCCAGCGGAGAATGTGCCTCGCATACAAAAAGACATCGTACGCATTTGCCGCCAACTTGGCCGGCCGGTAGTGGTGGCTACACAGATGCTTGAGTCGATGCGCTTTTCACCAGCGCCGACCCGCGCAGAAGTGACCGATGTTGCAAACGCTGTGGCCGAGGGAGCGGATGCCGTAATGCTCTCTGCGGAGACCGCTTCTGGTGACTATCCCTTGGAAACGGTAGAGATGATGAGCAAAATCATCCGCCAAGTGGAGTCTGGTCCAGACTTCCAAAGCCAACTGGATGTCAGCCGTCCAAAAGCTGAAGCAACAGTGTCCGACGCAATAAGTTGCGCCGTCCGTCGCATCAGTAGCATCCTGCCCGTAGCGGTGCTGGTGAACTACACTGAATCGGGTAGTTCCAGCTTGCGCGCATCACGCGAACGACCGAAAGCGCCCATACTCAGCTTAACAACAAGCGAGAAAACGGCTCGCTATCTGACCATTGCATGGGGTGTCTACTCGGTAGTTTATCAAAACCTGAGTGAGATCGAGAATGTTACGAAGACCGCCCTAAATATCGCTCAGCATCAAAATCTGGCGAAGAAAACGGACATTCTAGTAATCACTGCGGGAACTCCATTCGGTCAACTAGGCAGTACCAATACTCTTCGGATTGAAACCATCTCATAGGGCCAATCATCACCTGCAACCTTCATCAAGACAATTTGAGGGGTATTTAATTATCTGCGACCGGTCGTCTCCTAGATCTATTAGGGCGACGACCATCCACCAGAATTTTAAAGACAAAAAACCAGAGAATTTAATTAGCGCACAGCCGGCAGAGAACCAGAGCACTATCGAGGTCTCGAAATGTGCTTAAGTCGGCCGTACGAGATATTTAAATACTCAAGTAATGGCAGGTGTCTTTTTCGAGCAGTTCGGAGTCGCCGTCATCTCCTTATACGAACGATAGAATCCGAAAAAGTCACATACCCTCTCGAGCTACCTCCCATCGAGCAACGAAAAATAACAAAATATTGGCCTGCCTAAAACTCGAATGATCATGACCTAGTAACAGTTATGCCCCCAGGATCTGATCCACTGCCGCGAAATGAATCAAAACTACCGCGTCGGAGACTAATCGACCTACCACGAGTCATGTTGAGGACGGTCAGCTTCCTCGAGAAGCTCGTTGCGTTTGCAATTAATCATTCCTTGTGACCTTTTACATCCACCCTTCCAATCGCATAGTTGCACGCACCAAGCGCTGCTCTTCTTGCTCAATGTCCTTCAAATTATCTCGAATGCTGTGAATATGATCACGGGCCGCACGCAACGCCAAGTCAGGCAGGCGTTCGATCACAGCTTGGTAAATTCGTGTGTGCTGACGGTCAATTTGCCGTTTCTGTAAGGGTCGATGATAAAGGTTATTGACCGACGCAAAAACGGTACTAAGCATCAAATCAGTAAGTGATCGCAGAGTATGTACCAAAACCGGATTATGCGACGCCTCACAAACAGCCAAGTGGAAGGCATGATCAAGACGAGCATGCTCGCGCGATTCAATCCCATCAGGCTGCGAATGGGCAGCAATCATCTCATTGTAACGCCGAGTCAGCAGAACAAAATCAGCGTCGGTTCCTCGTAGCGCAGCCAGGCGCGCCGACTCCCCCTCAAGCAAAGCGCGAACTTCAAGCAGGTCATAGAGAGTGCGCGGTTGCGAGCTGAATAGATGAAATAGCGGGCTTGAGTCCTCTTCTGCGGTAAGTCGAGCCACACGCGAATCACGCCCCTGAGCTGTCTCTATGATGCCACGCCCGCGCAACACGGTAAGACCCTCGCGTAACGCAGAGCGAGAGAACCCAAGCTTTTCACACAAACGCCGTTCGGACGGTAAGGGCTGCCCCACTTTGAGGACACCATCCACGATCAGACGCTCAATACGCTCAGCGACTATTTCGCTGATTGGCCGCCGAGCAGCCCCTTCTTCATCGTTCATTTTGACCTCAACCAACTGGTAGGACCAGTTCAAACCAATCTTTCACGCTTCAAAAAATATAACGAAAACCCTATGTCATTGCTAGATATTTACGACTAAACGATTACTGATCAGCAAAAAAACTGGTAGGACCAGTTAAAAACCTATGGACTGCGGACCTTCAGGGAACAATCATGGATGACATAGAAGCAGTTCTAGGCGCCCTGGCCGACTGCAATAATTAAAACGCTACAGAGTGAATCCTTGGCATGAACATTTTGTACGATGAACGCCTCGACGGCGTATTGCCTAAAGTCGACAAAGCAGCTCTCGTCACAGAGTTACAACAGCTGCTACCTGATCTCGAAATTCTCCACACTCAAGAAGAACTCACCCCCTACGAATGTGATGGGCTTTCTGTATACCGTACAGCGCCTTTGCTGGTTGCATTACCCGAACGACTTGAACAGGTCGAAGAACTGCTCAAGCTCTGCTATCGCCGTAAGGTTCCGGTGGTCGCGCGCGGAGCGGGCACTGGATTATCCGGGGGTGCGCTTCCTCTAGAACAGGGCGTCCTCTTAGTTATGGCACGCTTCAACCGGATTATTGAGGTCGACCCTAATGGTCGTTTTGCCCGGGTACAGCCAGGTGTACGTAACTTAGCCATATCTCATGCTGCAGCCCCTTATGGGCTTTACTATGCACCCGATCCCTCATCACAAATTGCTTGCTCTATCGGCGGTAACGTCGCCGAGAACGCTGGTGGTGTGCACTGCTTAAAATATGGACTGACAGTACACAACTTACTCAAGCTGGACATTCTCACGGTCGAAGGCGAAAAGATGACCTTGGGAGCCGATGCTTTAGATGCTCCAGGCTTCGACTTGCTTGCCCTGTTCACCGGATCGGAAGGCATGCTCGGTATCATTACCGAAGTCACAGTCAAACTGCTGCCTAAACCTCAGGTGGCCAAAGTACTAATGGCCAGCTTCGATTCAGTCGAGAAGGCAGGTCGCGCCGTAGGAAACATCATCGCCGCAGGCATCATCCCAGGTGGTCTAGAAATGATGGACAACTTGTCCATTCGTGCCGTGGAGGACTTTATCCACGCAGGCTATCCGGTAGATGCAGAAGCAATTTTGCTTTGCGAACTAGATGGTGTTGAAGCGGACGTCCAGGACGACTGCGACCGGGTTAAAGAAGTACTAGAAACCGCCGGTGCTACCGAGGTTCGTTTGGCTCGCGACGAGGCTGAACGCGTCAAGTTCTGGGCTGGGCGCAAAAATGCGTTTCCAGCCGTCGGGCGCATCTCGCCGGATTATTACTGCATGGACGGCACTATTCCGCGCCGTGAGTTACCAGGTGTTCTTAAAGGCATCGCCGATCTGTCCGAGGAATATGGTCTGCGTGTGGCCAACGTTTTCCATGCCGGTGACGGGAACATGCATCCACTGATTCTGTTCGATGCCAACCAACCTGGTGAACTGGACCGTGCAGAAGCCCTCGGCGGCAAAATCCTAGAACTCTGCGTCAAGGTCGGTGGAAGCATCACCGGCGAACACGGTGTGGGCCGTGAAAAGATCAACCAAATGTGCGCGCAGTTCAACAGCGACGAACTCACCTTGTTCCATGCGGTGAAGGCAGCGTTCGATCCCAGCGGCTTACTCAATCCAGGCAAAAATATTCCGACCCTGCATCGCTGTGCTGAATTTGGCGCCATGCATATTCATCACGGCAAATTGCCCTTCCCTGAATTGGAGCGCTTCTGATGCAGCAAGATCAAGACAGTACTTCAACACTGCTAGAACAAGTCAACCATGCGCTCAATCATGCGATTCCACTGTGCATTCAGGGCAGCAACAGCAAGGCTTTCCTCGGTCGCCCGGTAGCAGGTGAGGTACTCGATACTCGGTGCCATAGCGGCATAGTGAGCTATGACCCAACTGAACTCGTTATCAGCGCGCGCGCTGGTACAACACTTACTGAGATTGAGGAAGTGTTGGAGGCCGCCGGGCAAATGCTGCCTTGCGAACCTCCACATATGGGTCATGGCGCAACTTTGGGCGGCGCAGTGGCGGCTGGCCTGTCCGGACCTCGACGGCCGTGGTCTGGCTCCGTCCGTGATTTTGTTCTTGGAACCCGAGTAATAACCGGTCGAGGTAAGCATTTGCGCTTCGGCGGTGAAGTTATGAAAAACGTCGCTGGTTACGACCTTTCTCGCCTCATGGCGGGGAGCTTCGGATGCCTAGGCGTGCTCACGGAAGTTTCTTTGAAGGTCCTTCCCAAGCCTCGGGAGTGCTTAAGCCTTCGCCTCGAAATGGATGTTCAAGAGGCGCTTAGTGAACTCGCGGAATGGGGTCAGCAACCTATACCAATTAGTGCCGCATGCTATGACGGTCACGCTCTGCATTTGCGCTTGGAAGGCGGTGAAGGCTCGGTTCAAGCTTCCCGTCAGCGACTTGGCGGAGAGGAGATTGATAGCACGTTCTGGCAAGACTTGCGCGAACACCGACATGCTTTCTTTGATAACACCACTCCGCTATGGCGACTATCGCTCCCAAACAATACCGCACCGTTGGATTTGCCAGGAACTCAGTTAATTGACTGGGGAGGTGCCCAACGATGGCTTAAGTCCAACGCAGAAGGCGAACTGATTCACCGCGTGGTCATGGAGCTCGGAGGTCATGCCACTTTGTACAGCAAAGGACCGAATCCGTTTCCACCGCTGACGCAACCCCTACTTCGTTATCACCAACGACTTAAGAGCCAACTCGACCCCTTGGGAATATTTAACCCAGGTCGCATGTACGCGGAGGTTTGATCGAGCCATGCAAACGAATTTGAGCGAACAAGCCAAACTGCTGCCCCGCGCTGAAGAGGCTGAAAGCATTCTTCGGTCCTGTGTTCACTGTGGTTTTTGCACTGCAACCTGCCCCACATACCAATTGCTAGGAGACGAATTGGACGGTCCACGCGGCCGGATTTACCTGATCAAGCAGGTTTTAGAAGGCAATGAAGTTACTGCGAAAACTCAGTTGCATCTTGATCGCTGCCTAAGTTGCCGAAACTGCGAAACCACCTGTCCATCTGGTGTGCAATATCACAACCTGCTGGATATTGGTCGCGCAGTGGTTGATGCACAAGTACCACGCCCCCTCGGCCAACGGATGCTTCGCGAAAGTCTGCGCGCCGTGCTACCACGCCCAGCGCTGTTCAAGGCTTTAACACAGGCTGGTCAGATCTTTCGCCCATTTTTACCCGAGTTACTGAAAGCTAAGCTGCCGAGTCAGGTCGCTCCAGCAAAACCTCGTCCAGAACCCCGCCATGCGCGACGGGTATTGATGCTTGAAGGTTGTGTACAACCCACCCTATCTCCGAATACCAACGCGGCTACTGCGCGAGTATTGGATCGACTCGGTATTAGCGTCTCCCCCATAAGAGAGGCAGGCTGCTGCGGTGCGGTTGATTATCACCTTAACGCCCAAGAAAAAGGACTGGCACGTGCCCGGCAAAACATCGATGCCTGGTGGCCGGCGGTTGAGGCTGGTGCAGAAGCGATAGTACAGACCGCTAGCGGTTGTGGTGCCTTCGTTAAAGATTATGGTCATCTTCTAGAAAATGATCCTCTCTACGCAGATAAGGCCAAACGTGTAAGTGCATTGGCTAAGGATCTGGTGGAGGTGCTGTGTGAGGAACCAGTGGAAGATCTTCATATGAATGGCGACAAACGCCTGGCGTTCCACTGTCCTTGCACTTTGCAACATGCTCAGAAACTCGGCGGCTCGGTCGAAACCGTGCTTAGACGGTTGGGCTTCAGCCTCACCGATGTTCCGGATGGTCATCTGTGTTGCGGCTCAGCGGGCACCTATTCAATAACCCAACCGCAACTATCCCGCCAATTGCGCGACAACAAAATGAATGCCCTCGAAAGCGGCAATCCTGAGGTGATCGTCACCGCTAATATCGGCTGTCAGACACATCTCGAGAGCGCTGGCCGCACTCCCGTGCGGCATTGGATCGAGCAAGTGGAAGAAGCCCTGAATTAGGAGATGACTCATGCAAAGCAAACCAATACTCACTCAAAAGGAAGTTACACGAATCCTCGCTGCGGGTAGAGCAGAGGCCCAACAGAATCTATGGCCAGTAACCATCGTTGTGGTCGACGACGGGGGACATCCTTTAGCCCTGGAACGCCTCGATGGCTGTGCCGCAATCGGTGCCTATATCGCCACAGAAAAAGCACGCAGTTCAGCACTCGGCCGTCGCGAAACTAAGGGATATGAGGAAATGGTCAATGGCGGCCGCACAGCCTTCGTCAGCGCGCCCCTACTCACATCTCTAGAAGGTGGAGTTCCCATTGTGGTGGAAGGCCACGTAATAGGTGCTGTCGGCGTATCGGGTGTGAAGGGCGAACAAGATGCTCAGGTCGCCAAGGCAGCAGTAGCAGCATTGTCATAAGCGGAACTACCCTGACGCTTTGCTGCCAGGGAGTAACAAAAACTCTCACGCCGAATGGCTGAGAAACACCATCAGGAACGAAGTAGATGATCGATAGAGTGCAATGCCACCGCCTCCAAGTGGCCCAGAATTTTAAGCGTTTCATTGACGATGAAGTACTGCCAGGTACCCGCATTGTTGCAGATACGTTCTGGAGTGGTCTCGACTCTTTAGTTCATGATTTGGCGCCTCAGAATCGCGCTCTATTGACCGAGCGAGTTCGTCTTCAAAACGAATTAGATACGTGGCACCGCGCGTATCCAGGACCGATTAGTTACATGGTTGCTTACAAGTCATTTCTTAAAGATGTCGGCTACTTGGTACCACAACCTGATGAGGTTACGGTAACTACTGCCAATGTTGATACTGAAATCACAGTACAAGCGGGGCCACAGTTGGTAGTGCCCGTCATCAATGCGCGTTATGTCTTGAATGCGGCCAACGCGCGCTGGGGTTCCCTCTACGATGCACTTTACGGTACAGACGCGATCAGCGAAGAGAATGGCGCTCAAAAAGGATCAGACTATAACAAGGTTCGGGGTGATCTAGTCATTGGCTTCGGCCGCACTTTCCTCGACCAAACTATACCACTAGACAACGGCAGTCATGCCGACGCTATCCGTTACCACATTGTCGACCGACAGCTTATCGTTGAGCTTCGAGATGGCAGCTGCAGCCACCTAAGCCAACCGGAGAAATTCGTCGGCTATCAAGGCGATCCATCTGCGCCTGACGCGGTACTTTTAAAAAATAATGCTTTGCATTTTGAGATCCAAATCGACGCGGAAAGCCTAATCGGAAAGTATGACCTTGCGGGTGTCAAGGATCTTCTGTTGGAAGCCGCGCTTTCGACCATCATGGACTGTGAAGACTCAGTGGCGGCGGTAGATTCTGCAGATAAAGTAGAGGTTTACCGCAACTGGCTAGGCCTCATGAAGGGTGATCTAAGCGAAACCCTGAATAAAAATGGCAAGACGATCGTCCGCCGCCTTAATCCTGATCGCGTTTACGACACCCCTAGTAACGGAAAGTTAAGCCTACCAGGACGCTCACTGCTGTTCGTGCGAAATGTTGGTCACCTGATGACCACCCCTACAATTCTAGATGGCGATGATGATGAAATACCTGAAGGTATTCTTGATACTGTCGTCACGAGCTTAATTGCCGTTCACGATCTTCAACGAAAAAGCAACTCCCGTACGGGTAGTGTTTACATCGTCAAACCGAAGATGCATGGTCCGACAGAGGTAGCGTTTGCTAATCAGCTATTCGGCCGCGTTGAAGAACTGCTCTCCCTTTCACCCTATACCTTAAAGATGGGGATTATGGATGAAGAGCGTCGCACATCAGTAAACCTTAAAGCATGTATCGCAGCTGCCAGTGCGAGGGTCGCTTTTATTAATACCGGCTTTCTTGATCGAACCGGTGATGAAATGCACACGACCATGGAAGCCGGTGCGATGTTCCGTAAAGGCGACATGAAAACTACAGCATGGATTCAAGCCTATGAACGCAACAACGTACAAGTTGGCTTATCATGCGGCATGATTGGCAAGGCACAAATCGGTAAGGGCATGTGGGCTATGCCAGATTTGATGGCAGATATGTTACGCCAAAAAATTGATCATCCAAAGGCAGGCGCTAACACAGCCTGGGTACCGTCACCGACTGCAGCGGTATTGCATGCGCTCCACTATCACCAGGTGAATGTCAGAGGAGTGCAGCAAGGCCTGAACACAATAAGCCTCAATGTTCAGCATGAAGAATTACTCAATGACCTGCTGACCGTACCAGTAGCTGCCGAACGCAACTGGAGTGCCGAGGACATCCAACAGGAATTGGATAATAATGCACAAAGTATATTAGGTTATGTCGTACGCTGGGTAGAACAAGGCATCGGTTGCTCAAAGGTGCCAGACATACACAATGTCGCACTGATGGAGGACCGTGCGACCCTACGAATTTCTAGCCAACACATTGCTAACTGGCTGCATCATGGAGTTATCAATGTAGAACAGCTTCAAACAACCATGGAACGTATGGCAAGGATTGTCGACGATCAAAATGCTCGCGATCCAGCTTATACACCAATGGCTGCAAACTTTGAAACTTCATACGCCTTCCGCGCGGCTTTAGACCTTGTATTCAAAGGGCGCGTGCAGCCAAGCGGGTACACTGAACCTCTGTTACATGCTTGGCGCCTACGATTTAAGAAAAAATGTGATTTTTAGACAGCAATTCAAAAATAGCACTCCCGACCTAATAATTGGTCGGGGATTCGGGCGTATGCGTCTTGCCATAGGCGCATAACTCTCGAAACTTCTACTACATGATTCCGGAGCCTTTCTGGAAAAACATGGTTCACAACAATAAAAGGAACCGCCTCATGAGTCGAACGTTACCTCTCATCAAGACATCTCCGTTTCTAGTGCAATCGATTAAAGTAACTAATCGAACACCTGCATAGCAGCTGATCGTTTAATTGCTTATTTCCTTCGCACATCGACCGAAACCATGTAAAAACACAATAATTAGAGATTAATGATATGAATACGTGGCTACAGATGTATACACCACTGGGCAGCCTTGGGTTATCAGCCTTCGTCGCACTGATTCCAATCATCTTTTTCTTCCTTGCTCTTGCGGTTTTCCGCATGAAGGGGCATACGGCGGGAACCATAACCCTTATTTTGTCTATGATTATCGCTGTTTTCGCATTTGATATGCCTGCGAAAATGGCTTTTGCTGCTGCCGGTTATGGTTTCGCCTATGGCCTATGGCCCATTGCATGGATTATTATTACGGCAGTATTTCTCTACAAACTCACCGTCAAGAGCGGTCAATTCGAAGTCATCCGGAGTTCAGTATTATCCATTACGGATGATAAACGACTTCAGGTGCTACTGATTGGCTTTTCGTTCGGTGCTTTTCTTGAAGGAGCTGCGGGTTTCGGTGCGCCAGTTGCAATTACAGGTGCACTGCTAGTCGGTCTAGGCTTTAATCCACTTTATGCTGCAGGGCTTTGCTTGATAGCGAATACTGCACCAGTTGCTTTCGGCGCCTTGGGAGTACCCATCCTCGTTGCGGGTCAAGTAACAGGGATCGATCCGTTCAAAATCGGTGCCATGGCTGGGCGACAGTTACCACTGCTCTCCATTATTGTGCCATTTTGGTTAGTCGCCATCATGGACGGGTGGAAAGGTATCAAAGAAACCTGGCCGGCGGCACTTGTAGCCGGTACTAGCTTCGCTGTAACCCAGTACTTCACTTCAAACTACATCGGTCCTGAACTCCCAGATATTACCTCCGCACTTGTTAGCATCGTCTCTCTGACATTGTTCCTCAAAGTATGGCAACCAAAAGGTGCAGAGAGCACCGAAATCGTCGGGACGGTGGGAGGAGCAGCCGTATTGGGTGGTTTCGGTGGGATGCGCAGCACAACACCATCACCTTATAGCTTTGGCGAAATCATAAAGGCATGGTCACCGTTTCTGATCCTAACGGTCCTGGTTACGATTTGGACGCTGAAACCATTTAAAGCCATGTTTGCCCATGGCGGTGCGATGGAACAATTCGTTTTTACAATTGCGATCCCTTACCTCGATCAACTGATTATCAAAGTTGCTCCAGTAGTAGCCAACCCCACCGCCATGACGGCCGTCTTTAAATTCGATCCTATTTCTGCTGGTGGTTCAGCTATTCTATTGTCTGCTGTGATTTCAGCTTTCATTTTGAAAGTTAGCCTGAAAAATACGCTGGAGACTTTTGGCGAAACGCTAGTTTCGTTAAAATGGCCGATTTTGTCCATTGGCATGGTGCTGGCATTTGCTTTCGTGACTAATTACTCAGGCATGTCTACCACACTTGCATTGGTCTTGGCGGGCACTGGCGCCGCCTTCCCCTTCTTCTCTCCGTTCCTAGGCTGGTTAGGTGTTTTCCTTACAGGCTCAGATACCTCATCCAACGCATTGTTTGGTTCTTTACAAGCTACAACTGCGCACCAGATTGGGGTCAACGACACACTGTTAGTGGCCGCCAACACCAGCGGAGGTGTGACGGGTAAAATGATTTCTCCTCAGTCCATCGCCATCGCCTGCGCGGCAACTGGACTGGTCGGGAAAGAATCGGATCTTTTCCGCTTCACTCTTAAACATAGCCTGATCTTCGCCACCATTATTGGCGTGATCACCCTCGCTCAAGCTTATGTTTTCACCGGCATGCTCGTGCACTGATAACACTCACCTCAACGATAACTTCCTGCGCCGGATTTTCCGGCGCTGTCTCCATGAGGCCCCTGTATGACTATTGAATTAAAAAAAGCCGCTTTGGATTACCACGAATTTCCAACACCAGGAAAAATTGGTACTCAACTAACCAAGCCAGCAGATACGGCAGCGCACCTTGCCTTGGCCTATAGCCCAGGGGTGGCAGAGCCGGTTCGCGAGATTGCAAGAAATCCAGAGAACGTTTATCGCTACACTGGAAAAGGGAATCTTGTGGCGGTAATTACTAACGGGACGGCCATTCTTGGACTTGGAAATTTGGGCCCGTTGGCCAGCAAACCCGTCATGGAGGGTAAGGCGCTATTGTTCAAGCGTTTTGCTGGCGTCGACGCAACCGATATTGAAGTTCAAGCAGAAAATTCGGATGCTTTTATTGATACCGTCACCCGTATTGCCGACACTTTTGGCGGTATCAACCTAGAAGATATTAAGGCACCTGAGTGCTTTGAGATTGAGAAAGCGCTGATCGAATTGTGCGACATTCCAGTATTTCATGATGATCAACATGGCACCGCTATAGTGACAGCCGCAGGCATGCTGAACGCTTTGGAAATCCAGGGTAAAGATCTCATAAATGCGAAAATCGTCTGCCTGGGTGCTGGTGCAGCTGCAATCGCTTGCATGCGGTTACTGGTGAGTCTTGGAGCTCAAAAAAACAATCTGTATATGGTCGATCGGACGGGTGTAATCCACTCTGCCCGTAAGGACTTAAACACCTATAAAGCGCAATTCATCAACGATAGCGGTCCTCTTACGTTGATGGAAGCTATGGACGGAGCTGATGTCTTTTTGGGCCTATCTGGTGCCAACTTGCTATCACCGCAGGCCTTGCTGGCAATGGCACCCAAGCCGATTGTGTTCGCCTGCTCAAATCCCGATCCAGAAATCAACCCAGAGTTGGCACTCGCAACACGAGATGACTTGATCCTCGCTACTGGTCGTTCAGACTACCCAAACCAGGTAAACAATGTTTTAGGATTTCCTTTTATCTTCCGCGGGGCACTTGATGTTCGTGCGAGAAGAATTAATGAAGAAATGAAAATTGCAGCCGTTGAGTCACTCCGCCAACTTGCAAAAGAACCGGTTCCAGCAGAAGTTTTAAAAGCGTTCAACGTAGATCGAATGGCATTCGGTCGGAACTATATTCTACCAAAACCCCTGGATACACGACTGCTTGCAGAAATACCTAGTGCCGTGGCAAAAGCAGCCATCAACTCAGGTGTAGCACGATTGCCCTACCCTTCGCACTATCCGCTCTAGGGATGGTCTGAAGTAGCCATGTATTTCCCCGGCATACCACCTAGCGCAACTTTTAAACTCGCCAAATGATCAAAAAACAATCAATTCGACGAGTATTTCTTACGTTTTCGCCACCCGGA